>JAABUO010003518.1_pt1 | contig 18642 bp, 15 predicted proteins | sample 5559291 | NCBI WGS metagenome assembly JAABUO01 (sample SAMN10711878, study PRJNA513372) | rock metagenome | isolation source: Antarctica rocks | place: Antarctica: Victoria Land, Finger Mt sud | reverse complement strand
TCCTTCAGGCATGCACCAGCATGTGGCTGGCGTACAAACAGTCAGACAGCCGCAGGTTGAGTCAGTCAGGCCAGAGCACGTCACCCAACCGGCTGGCCCTGTTCCTGCTGACAGTGTTGCAGAACAGAGTTCACAAGCGGCGACTGCACATGTCAGTTATGACCCTAGAAGGGTGACGCCGCTGCCATCTGCTGCCCAGCCACAATTTCATGCTGGAGCAGGGTCATCAGCATCTGCGCAGCAAGCTCCCTCAGAACAGGCAAGCCATGCTGCTATCCCCTTCCTCAGCAGGCAAGGGGCTGCTGCAAGTCTGGCAAATGCGGCTAATGATCAGGCTATGACACAGCCCCCCCCTGGGGCTAGGGGTATCCCATATGAGGCCATGGACATTGACTCACACGGTGACTGTTCTGATGCTCTGTTCACGGCTTATCAGCTAGTCCTCGGAAGTGCAATTTTCATCTGTTTCTTGCCTGCTGAGTCACCAGAGCTTTCGACAAAGCAGCAGCTGATCTGTGTCCTTACAGATACTTCTGTACACCTTTTTATGCACTGTGCTGACTTTAGCATGTTGATTTAATGCCACTCTTGTTTGTTCTGCACATTGCATCAGGCTGAGATAACCAGACAGCAAGCAGATTGTGGTATTGACACCAACTGCTGTTATAGCCCTTCATCCAGACACCTTGCAAAGCTCCTGTGTGCAATTTTCAACTGCTCGGTTCTGGCTGCATTGTATTGTCTGAGCAGGCCAGACTCTGCTCGCTTGCAGGCCTCACAGACGCTGAAGCAGCTGCCAGCGCGGCTGAAAGCCAGCCGCAACACAGCAGCAACCCAATGCCTGATAAAGCTCAGCAACAGCCGGCAAGTCAGGCCTTGCCTAGTCAACCTCCACACCAGACCATCAGCCTCTCACAGCCTGCTGTCAGTCTGGCCAAGTCCCCGCTTCATTCCACTGATGCTGAAGCACAACTGCAGCAGCTGGTCCCCCAGCCTGCTGAACCACTTGCTGCTGCCCAGAGCAAGTCCCAGCCTGAGGCCCAGCAGGAAGGCCAGCATGTCATGAATGCTGACAGCAGCCAGCAGGGTGTGCAGAACCTCAGCTGTGAAGCCCATGAGACATTGATCCTGGGGCAGCCTGGCCTAGCAGACCCCAAGCGGGCCTCGGACAAGCTTCTACATGTTGATGCGCCTGGCAGTGTTTCTCCAAGCGCTGACAAGCAACACCACCACCAGCAGCAGCGCCAGCAACAGGAACAGCAATCTAAGTCCGAGCCAGACACATTGGCAGAGTGTGAGCCTGGTGTTGAGCAGCATTCTCAGGGTGACGCGCTGCAGGAGCAAGTACAAGCTAAGATGGCCGTTGCAACTGCTGTGCAAGAAGGTCAGCCAGCACAAGCACAGGTGTCAGCTGCAGAGGGCACTCATGGCTCCACTGCTGACAGTGACGCTGATGTCAATGAGGGCGACAACGCTGAGGGCAGAATGATGCAAGAGGAAGGGGAGGCATCACCAGCACCAGCTGAAGCAAGAAGAAGTGCACAGCCATCCCGTAGGCGGCAGGCAGCCCAGCGGCGGTCTTCCCCAACGCCCCTGGCAAGCAGGGCTGCTGGGGGGGCATCATCAGGCAGGAAGGCTGCTGGCAAGGGAGGCGGTGGTAGAGGCCGGGCCGCAACACCTGCTGCAAGAGCTGCTGCCGTGCAAAAGCCTAGAAGATCAACTTCTAGAAGCACTGCTGGCAAGCGGCGGAGATCGCCATCATGAGTGCCTTGTAGCAATTTACTAAGTCAACTAGCTGTTTAGCGCTCGTCTTCTCTTAAGTACAAGTCTGGCTGTCCACCATGGTTTGAGGTTCACACAGGATTTTGTGAAAAGTGGTCACGCATAGGGCAGCGCTTTGTCTGGCAGTAAGTTTGTACAGCAACCATCTAGCGCCCATTGCTGTCAACAATTGTACGCAAGTTACAAATGAGGCAGGTATTGTTTTGTACCATGCACTGGTCTGTGTTGCGGCATGCATCATTGCCAATGCAGTTTTTTGTTGTATGTGTATTTTATAGCAACGCTTTCAGCTGTGCCTTCAAACCGCTCATCATCTTGCAATATCAGCGCAACACTGTTACTGCAGTGCTTTCAGCCCAAAGTGCTGTGTAAGCCTAGGCACATGCAGACTGAGGCCTTTTTGAGCCCTTGCACCCTCTGCCTCTGGAGCACAGTGTGTCACGATCATTTGGACGTACAGCAGGTCCCATGAGCGTCTTTGCATTCTATTCAGGTGCTGATCAATCTTGGACTTCGGAGATCTGTTCTTGTATTGCAGCTTGATACAACCTGGCCTGCCTAGTCCGTAAGTTGCCACGCTAGAAGCACAAATGTATATGGTATACCGTGCAAAGATGTTATGAGGTGTTACACATCATTCAACGGTGTTTGGCTTGGTAGCATTCTGGAAACCCAAGAAGCATTCTGATTGTCAGGCTTTGCAGCAGAACAAGGGAAGCAAAGCTCAGAAGGTTTCAACCTGCAAAGGAGAAGAGTAGCATTTGAGTAGGATACGCTAAGAAGGGTTCAATTCGCAAAATGTAGAGCTGGCATTCAAAACAGGAGGGACGTTACCTCATGGAAAGCCGAGAGGCGTGCTAGACCAGCTTTCCATTGGTGTCATGTCTCGCAACAAAACAAGGGAAGGATAGCTAAGAAGGGTTCAATTTGTAAAGAATAAGTGAAAAGCTCTGCAAAGAACATCTAGGTTCCATGAGCCTGCGGTATGTTACGTGCTAGATCTCGAAATATTTGTGCATGATCACAACATGTGCATGAGAACAACAAAGCCATAGATTTCAATTTGTACATCATGTTCCAAAGGATGGGCTCTCCACATGTCAGACTATACCCATCAGATGTGTGACCACAAATGCACTTGTTGCATCTGTATATTGCAGGGCTGGCCACTGTACAAGACCAGTTATCACCCTCCAGATACATGTATGTATAGGCGCTGCCAGCATTTCTGCTTGTGATTCATCACTTTAGTATGACAGGTCCTTCTTCTTCAGCCCAAAGAAGTTGGTGTTCTTCTTGCTATTATACTCCTCATAGGGTTTCTTGTTGGGAGTAGGAGGAAGGAGACCCTGGGAGTAGTCAGGAATGCTACTCTGATGACTCACTGAAGAAGATTTGCTGCTGCCCTTCCTGCCTGATGATGCCAGCTCAACCTGCTGCTGTGCATAGTATGCATCTTCTTCAGCCTGTCTGGCCTGCATCTGCTGTTGCTGCTGTTGCAGCTTCTCTTGCTTCTCTTGCTGGGACTGCTCCTGTTGCTTGTCAGCTTGCAGCAGGGAGTCTCGGAAAGCAATGTAGCGAGCTTTCTTCTCCTCTCTGAGGGCGTGGAACCCATACTCAAGCACAGTCTTCCTGAACAAGTCAGCAAAATAGGTCAACAGCATTGCCATGAAGGTGCAGCAGCATGCACGCATGCAATGAATGCATGCTTGATGCTCAAGGTATGACTTTTAAGACGCCTCCAGATGCATGACATCAGAGCAATCATATGACAATGTGGTGAAGGGCTATTGAAGTGTAGGCCAAGCTTTGCACTCGACCTTCTATTCACTCACACATGCACTCTTTCTTCTGCTACTAAGCACTCATGAAAAGAGACATCAAAAACAGCATGAGCACTGATAGCAAAGCACTTGGGGACACAGAAACATCACTTTTCCTGAGAATTGCTCGTTTTACAACAGAGATGATCAACTGAGAAATGCCTGGAGACCAGTCAAGGAGTTTCCTGAAAAAACTATCTTGATTATAGACAGTGACTGGACTGAATGGACAAACGAATGCTTGAATGACTTTAGAGAACAAAAGAAACAAATCACGATAAGATTTCAGCTCTCAAACTCTGTGCTCTGACGTCCAGGAAAAGGAAACAGCAGGCTGACCAAAAACCAGGGTCATATATATTTTTCATCAATTGTGATATTATGTACTGAGCATTGTTTATGTTGGCATGGTGGTGAATGACATGGTAAATTTCTGCTCAGGACACAGCCCTTGCAGGTGGCATACAAGTGAACATTCTACTTACTACACGTAAGCTCAAGTCAGCCCATTGTTGATGCAGATGTGTGTAGTCAGAGTGCCGCAAGTACCTGAAGAAGACAGCATCAGAGTGCTCCTTCCTCAAAGGCAGGCAGGTGCCCCAAGGATAGTGGCGCAAAGGCATGTCATCCCCCTCTACGTCGTCAGTCTCCCTACTGCCCACCACAGCGAAAGGCAGCGGATTGCCAGCAGCCTCAGCTGCCTCAATCACCTCCTCAGGGAACTTAAACACCTCGATAGCTTCTGATGCGCCCTCAGCTGCATGCAGCAAACCTCTTGTGACAATGCATGCACCAAATGCTTATCGCACGTGCTGATAGCTGGTGTTCAGCAGCAAGTACATCAGTCACTCCTGTCCTGCATTCAGCTTTCGTCTGGTTGGTGCAGAAGCTGGCTGCCTCTCAAGCAGAGGGTCAATGAGAGCATAGCATATGTGCAAAACAAGCTTGTGGAGTAGGTGGTGACAAAATGCACATGCATAACGGCAGCTGAACACACAATCGATGTACAGAATGATGCCAGCAAGTAGGGTTGCAGAGTGTTCACAACCCCGGATTACAGCACACTCGGAGGCTGAGTCAGCAGGATACCTGATGAGTAATTGGGCTTCTCAAGAGAGGCATTGATGTGGTTCCTGAAGCTCTGACGCTCCTCAATTGTCATGCAGTCAGCCTTGGCAATGACAGGGATGACTGGCACGACCTTACTAATGCTGGCCATGAACTTGAGGTCACGAGGCTTGAGTTGATGAGGGCTGATGAAGTAGATGCATGCATCATACATGTGCTTGAACTCAAGCTCCTCGAGGAGAATGCCCTGAGTCTCATTGCACTGGTGTATGTTCTGCTGCCGTACAAGGGCCAGGATCTCACTGACATAGCTGTCACTGTTTTCATATGCCATATCATCACCGTACCTGCATGAGCAAAGCAGTCAGTCATAAAGCGATTTTGAGCAGGACAGTTGCATTGAGCAGTCTGTACCATGTGGTGAGTGCAATGCCTGCTATGGCGCATGTGAAATGAGCAAGGCCATGCACACAGCCTGACTGTGTGAGTGTGTGCATGACCATGAGGATGTGTGCACATGAACAGCCATAGAGGCCTTGTTATCAAGTGGTCAGGCTGTTGCCCGTGCACCTGTTGCCTGTAGTCTGCACCGTACATTGTGGCACATGCAGCAAGATGCATCCAAAGTGTCGTCAGCAGAGCAGTACTCAAGGACACAGCTGCCTGGATGTGCATCATGGCAAGTGCTAACTTGAATCAAACAGTCATGCCAATCTGAGCCAAGACAGCAGCAGTAAGCAGAGAAGTACCCTGGGACGTCTTGGACAGAGTAGCGCAGACGTATGAGAGCTTCAGGCACCTCAATGGCAGGTAGGTGAGTACAGAAGACTGAGGGGCTGTCTTTGAATTCAGTCATGGAGCCCCAGGAGGCATCCAGCAATTCAAAATCCTCATTCAAAAGGTCAGCAAAGCAATTGCGAATAAAAGTGGTTTTGCCTAGACCGCTCTCACCAACGACTAGTAGGTTGACATACTTGTCTGCTATCTTGGGAGGCACCTGCAAAGGCAGGAGGGTGTGTCAACAAGCTGAGATAAGCTTATACTGGCACACTCAAGCTGTTCATGAATGTGCAATCACAGGCCAGGCAGTTGCAGACGCAGTAAGAATGCTCGGGTGACTTACACGCAGCATTGATAGGTTGCCTGATCGCTGCCTCTGACTCTGCTTTCTTGCAGTTGGGGGAGGTTGGGGTGGTGCAACATAGGATGCTTGCTCTGAGGGAGCCTCGAAGGAAGATTGACGGGAATAAGCACTGTCGCTATGCATCTGAGGGGTTGTGTGATACTGTGTTGTCTCTTGGCTGCCATGCTGCTGGAGTGGGGGGTGGTGGTAGTAGGCATCGGCCCCTGCACTGAAAGTCTGGTCCGGGATACGGTTTCCGTTAGACAGCCCGTCATGTCTCTCGGTTTCCATGCCTAGCAGAAGCAGCATCAAGATAATTAGCTTGTGCAATCTTATCGAACCCTTATAATCTGTGAAAGCAACGCAGGCTGCAGCATGCGACGATCTACATGTCCCGAGCAGCATACAGACCGCGCTTGAGCTGCTTCAGTGCGGAACCGACCTGGTTTGAACTGGGTCGCAGATGCAGAATCCTCCCACACAGGTGATAATTGTTCGGCACTGTCCTGACTACGCTCTGCTTTCACAGATAAATCTTCTTGGTTCATGGACGTCGGTACCAAAGTCGTTCGGCGACCTCTTGCGGTCGCTGCAGATCACGGCGTGCTGCAACAATGTAGATGCTTGACCGTCTCGACCTGTATGCGATAGGACGCTACGGGAAGTCGTTGAGGGGGCACAAGAAGCTATGGCTGAATTGCATGGGATGCAGCCTATGCAATTTAGCCCGTGCTCTGTAAGCCGCTGGCGTCCCAGGCACGATCCCCGCGGGTCGCAAAACTCCCCAAAAGTACAGCATTAATTACAGCCACCGCCAAGCCGCCGCAAGGCGGCCTTGTGTGTGTCCAGTCACCCGATTACGCAAATCACCGCAATCCGCGCAAACTCACGGAACAGTCAATTCGCTATACATCAAGTAAAGATTTGCCATAGCCTGGTGGCTACCTGTGGTCTATGAAGGTTGCGCGTTCAAGTCCACCTGATGGCAAATTGGGGCCCAGCACATTTCGCAAATGTCGCGTCCAAGGAGTGCGAGAGGCTACTGTGCGAACTTGCGATATTGTACACATTGGAGCAGTGTTGTGCCGCGTTACTCGCGTACTCGCGTATTCGCGTAATCGCGGTACGCGTTGCACGGACCCTCAGAGTGTCTCCATCACGCGAGTAACGGGAAACAATATTTTCGCCTGTTATAAATACAAATAATACCTTTTAACTTTGAGTGAAAGAAGACGAACCGTCATCCGTCAGCTTGTTAGAGCACAGCTTGCGACGCTGGGTGCCTACCTTGGTGCTGTGAAAGGTATCTGACGTGTTTCAGAGTTTTGACAATTCTGAGACGGGCTCATCGAGACAAGTCGATTGACACCACTCTCACTTTCAGCAACACAGTACTCTATTTCGCGGGCACCGGGAACTACGGGAATTACGGGAAATCTCGCGTACACGTTCGCGTTACGCCAAAAGGATTACGCGGCACAACACTGCATTGGAGTGTATGTCCTTAAACGTGTTATGAGTCAGCTTGATGCTTAGTCAGGCTAGCTTAGAAATCTGCTGCAGGTCTCGGCTCAGCAGCCTTCATGCCGACATCATGGTACAGCGCCCTGACAAGTACACCCAGTTTTAGCCTTTGGGCCCTCCTGTGCCCAGAACAGTACTTTAAGCCTTTGCAGGTGAAAGATTTTCTGAAAATGTGGCATGCAAGTACACAGATCAGCAGCGGCTGCAATCCACCACCCAGACAGGCCATCCGATAGGGCTACCCGTCGTACTATCCAATTCGGTTGAAACTTGGCACTGCGCATCCTGCCTTCGCCCTTCAGCAAGTCATCACCAAGCACATGTGTGACAGCCAGCCTTTTTACCTGTGTTTTCTACATGTATACAGATGCACCTCAAGTTTTAGATTGAAACCAGTGTAGAGCATAATTAGCAGAGCCCTTCACAGCCACTATATATATTGCCTGAACGCTCCGAAACCAATTATAATATTTATGACTTTGGAACCTTGTGATCCTGGTACTTTTACAGCTCGCGTCTAAACAGCGGCATAGCTCATGGACCCTTTACAAAGACCAATATGTTTTCGGTGCCGCGATCCTGCGGTCAATTGCAAGTGTGAGATATCCTCGGGCAAAGAGCTCTTGATACCTTTAGTGTCTAGATCAGAACCCACAAGCAGGGAGGAGGGTCTGGATCTTTGGGCTGCCTACATCGAAAGGCATCCAGCTACGTACACCATAGATGTCAATCGTTTCGTTGCAGACCACAAGAAGAACGGCTTTCTGCGGGCACTCGAATACGTAGGGGAAAGCAGTGATAACTTACTATGTAGCTAGCACAGGGATGGTGTCCTAGTGCACCAACACAATCCAAACCTTACGCTGACATTTATAATACTTGCAGGAAGCAGACAATTTTCGTAGCATGGTCCTTGACTATGCTGCTGCAGACTTTCCACCAATAGGAAGCGCTAACATAGCAGATAAGAAAAAGGCAGCTACACATGCCCTTTCTCTGTTCCTGAAGTGTCGCTGGAGCAAGATGAGCAGGTTTGAGGTGACATTAATCCATAATTCCCTGGGTGCCCTATACCAACCAGGTGCATAGCTCTTTCAAGACCAGCTGTACATCAAGGTGTCCCCACATTACTAAAAGTTTTATTGGTGGCACAGGCCTGAAGCTCACACCCTCATTACAGCTTATTGCTGATGCCATGGGATGCATCCTCGAGTTTGTAGGCCACATAAGCTTGGCATGGTCTTATTGTCTGGAGATATATCCTCCTGTCTTTCACAATAGCTTCAAGCAGAAGGTGTACTCCCTAAGCCAGCCACCTGCAAAAGCTTCTTACAATGGGCTGTCAATCTCAGCCTATGAATCTCTCATCACTAATCTGACGAAAGAGGAGATGTATGAGGCAAGGTAACAACCCTTGCATAGTGCAATGAGAACACAATCTTGCATTTTCAGCAAATGCCGTTTACTTGCAATCATTGCTGCTGCCTTCTGTACATACTTATTGGGACAGACTTGCAGGAGGTATACAGGCTTGTTGCTACAAGGTCAATGCAAGCATGCCCACCTGAAACCTCTGGTGTTCCTGACTGCAGCGTGGTTGCGACGATCTGCATACAAGCCAACATAATCATAGAGGAAGTTTTGACGTGGAAGCTGTGTGACATGAAGCACACCAGTGAGCACTATGTGACCTTCAAGCAGGAGGCCTCTCGAGTTGGGCCAGAAAGAGATGTCATACTTCCGCAGCTCCCAAACAGGCTCATCTGTCCCCTCGGTCTGATATCTATGATGTCTGTTGCACGCACATCAGAAGCTTCGCTGATGGGATCAATTCGGAATCGCCAGGCAACCAATGTCTACTTGATTCATGATCCAGATAGTCTTGTGAAGCCACTGACGCCCAACAACATAAAAAGGCAGTTGGTCAAGGGCCTTGCGAAGACCAATATCAACGTGCTGCCTTATGAGATTCAGTCATTGCTGAGTGCAACCTATGTCAAATGCGGGGTCAAGGCCTCTAACATCAAGGTGTGTCCTGTCCGTGATTCCGAGCTGTTAGTGATTCTGAGCTGTGCATGTCATATTGATGTACCATGTTTGTATCACATATAGAGCTTGTGTTAGCCAAGGGGCGTGCTCATACTCCGGGAGGAGGATGGACATATAAGTGGGATCATGAATTTTCGTCTCAATCTATGCTGATTCACCACCAATTTTTGTCACCTGCTGCACAAGTGTCAGCATTGCAAGAGCATGATGTACCGTGTCTCTGAGGCAATATAAATGCCGTGATGTTGGCATTGCAGGATCCTGCTCCGCAGGGGCGTAGGTGTGAGGTTTGCAAGCTCCCAGCAGCATTGAAATGTGGCAAATGCCGTGAAGTCAGCTACTGCAGCAAGGAGTGCCAGGCCCAGGACTGGAAAGCCGGGCACAAGGTGACATGCGGTGTGTAAAATCAAAGGGGCGTGCTTGCACGTCGGTGTGTTCAAGTGTCACCTGGCAAGCTAACATAGCTGCAGCATGGGGCAGGGCAGACAGGCTTGCAGCTGTGAGGTTGCAGTCCAAGATGCTCTACACAAAGGATTGCAAAGCCACTTTTGTTTGCATTGCCCTCTCAGTGTTGTCATGTGAGTCCCGTGTAGCTTTTGAGAGCTGCTATCAGACTCATAGCAAGTTTGTTTGCTGCTGTTGGAACGATAGACTGTTAGCGTGTATCAGTGGTGAGTCCTGTTTCAGCCAAGTCATAGCATGCGCCATACCATCTGCCAGAGTTTAAGTGACTGCTTGCTAAAGCATTCATGCATGGTCACAATATACTTTGGTAAACCAGATGTTCTAAAGATGCACACTCAGTGCCCTCATTAGGTAGTTCTTAAGCTTATAAGCTGACAAAGAGTCAAACGACAGAAGCGCTTCTTCTGTAAGGAAAATCAATGCACTCCAAAATCCAGTTCATTTGCAAGTCTGGCTGCATCATCTAGTTGAATTAGGATGTCAGCCAGTTCAGCAGCCATCCCTCTTTGTTTTGAGACATGTAGCCGCTGCTCTGCGGCAGAGCTCTCCTGATGCCAATCGCTTTGACCTGTGATCTGCATGCATGCCAACATTTGTCATCTGAGAACAAACTATGTGGACTGAGACAGTTGTAAGAAAGCCAGCACTTTGTGCACCAGTATGCTGCTCACGCTTGCATACAAGATGCCGTTTGACAGAAAGACCAGTCTGCATAATCAGCCATTAAGCAGGACTTGTCAGTCAGGCATGCTCAGTGCACTGCAGCGTTGCATGAGTAAACACTGCATGGGATGAACAGCTGACTATTCATGCTGTATATGCACTGACATCACTAGCGTGAAGAACCGCTAAATGGCAGCTCGTACCTGTCCAAGCCTCTCCTCTGGGTAGAGGTCCACCACTTGTAGGAACTGGTCCGTGGTGGGGCCTTGAGCCAGCTCCACCCCTCGCCTCAGAACACCCTCCCAGTCCTGGCCCACAATGTCATCACCTCTCACCCCACCGCTACCCTGCTGCAGACCCTGCTGTGTCTGACCCTGAGCTGGTATGTCAACTTGCTGTGGCCAGCTTGAAGCTGATGAGTGTATGGAAGCAGCTGACTGTACTGCTGCCAGGTAGTCACCTGCCAAGCGGGCTACAGCAGCGTCTTGATCAAGCGCAGCATTCAGCAGGGAATGATCCAGAGACTGGGGCAGATCTAGGTCTGCCCTGGAGGGCTGCTGGGAAACAACCCTGCTGGAAGAAGCGCTCCTGGATCTAGAGCGTGCAGCCAGCTGCTGTAAGGCAGCTTGACGACGCTTTGGCTGCTGAGAGTTCCCCCTGTTGTGGTCAGGGGCAAAGAGTGCTTCTGCAGATGCATGTGGGCTCTGCTGGCTGTGACCCAGCCTCTGCACCCTGATGCTGGCATCATGACAGCTGTTGCCAGGTGCGCCAGGCGACCTGCACAGTCCAGACGCTCTTTGCATGCAACCACATGGCCCGCACCCCAAGCTTGATACAATCGCCTCAAGGTGCCAGAGTTACGTTCTATTTGGGTTGTTATGATCTTTGAGCATGAAGTCACTGTACACATGCAAAGCTGCAAGTGTACTGGCTGAAGAAGTGCCTCTCAGAGGCAATGAGACTGCAAGGCCTATCGAGTCAAAGAAAATCAAGCTTCTGGTACTTGACACAGAAGAAGTGCGTGTCATGGATCGTAGGCATGTCTGCCAGCACATAAATAGATCATACATCATGGTATGCCATGTACCTGGCTTCATGATAGTGGGGCACTGGTCTGATGTTCCTCCTCTGATGCTCTGATTGTCCACTCCGGGAATCTGTAGCCAGCACTGCCTTCGACACTATGGCCTCACCAAAGCTGTTGGCTATTGCCCTGGGGCTCTTTGGCACAGCCCCAGCATACAAAGATGCCTGCTTGCCATGCAGCGCACTTCTGGCTCTCTTGCTGCTGGATTTGCTTGCACCAGTACTGTTTGGCCGGCTGGTAGCTGCAGCAATAGGCATACCACTGCTATGTTTGTTGTCAAGCTCCAGCTTCTGATATGCGTTGTCTCGCTGTGGCTTCTGCAGTGGCAACTGTGTAGGCATTCCAGCTGCTGAAGCAGCTTCCCAAGGGAGACCAGGCAAGTATTTGCTTGCATAGGGCACAGTGTGAGATGTGTGGGGGAGCTGTGCATGATCTGAGGCAGGGCTGGTGGCAGCAGGACTGTGAAACATGCTGAAACCTAAGCCTGCCAAAGCAGCTGACTGGGAAGCTTCTGGGGCAGGGGCAAGCTGAGAATGGCCCCATGCAGGCACAGCCCCACCAGGTGCAGAACCAAAGTATGCATTGGCAATGCTGCCAACAGTGATGCTAGCAGGCTCATGTGAGCGTAGTGCCTGTGCACTGCTGCGCACAGTGTGGTCTGTGTTTGAGGAGGCCCTGAGCTGGGAAGGGGGGTAGGAGGGGGGGGGCAGTAGGGGTGGGGGGTCATGGCGACCGTTGGCATCCTGCAGAGGTTGCTTAGAGGGTTGGGGGTTCTGCTCAGGGGTAGGGGCAGGGGCAGGAAGTGGGGCAACCGGCAACCTTAACAGCCTGCAGGACAGCAGTGCTGCACTGGTCTGGGGAAGTTGTGAGGTGACAGATGATGGACGTATGTAACCAAAACAGCACGGCCAATGCCATCAGGAGTGGCAAGACAGGCCTAGCGAAGCAGCCGCTTTGACTGCAAGAGGAACATCAGTGACACTGTATCTGGCTTATGTGATATGTCACAGCAAAAACAAAACACAATTTGGAAAATGTCCCACTGTCTTGAAACGCCTTACTTTTCTTTGCTTCTCTCAAACAATATTGCCAGGTATCTGATCTCCCCAAAAAGCATTGAACCGACAGAGACAGCAAGCCAGAGCACACCACATGCAGTCTGCAACTTGACCAGCAAGGATTTCATCTGACATTCATAAATCTCGATCGACAAGAACTCAGATGAGGTCTTCAGCATGCGCACTTTGCCACACTGACCAAATGCCCTTTGGTGTTGTGACAAAAGCAAAGACAACAGTCATGACAGCTTCACTGCATTGCTGACCTGAGCTGATTGAATGCAGCCTGAGTCCTCTCCTGTACAGCATGCACATCTCCACCAAGTGCACCGGTGTGTGCGTCCCTGCCTGATTGATGCTGCCTTGGATCCAGACGAAGCAAACGCAAGCCGTGAGCATGAGGGTGGTTCAGAGGCAGCCTGGGACTGCTTGTGCTGCCTTCTGACGGCGTGCTCTGTGCATCAGCTGACCTGTCATGACCACAAAGTCCAACTCACAAAGCAGAACCACCTGTAGATTTGACCGCAGACATGGTGGGTATATAACACAAGTGTCAGATGATTGGTATCTACAGGACTGATATGCAGTGTGGTGCTTGCCACATCGACTGCACACCCTCGAGTGATAAACATAGCCTGTTGCGCGGCCTTCTGAATCGGGTTGAGGAAAAGCTAATACCTATCTGGCTGATGCAAGAGCAAAGGCTGGCACAGGTTCAAACCAATCAATCAACAGGAGACGTGTGCCAGCATGGTTGGTTGGTTGACAATATAAATCCTGCTCCTCCCTGTCAGGGCCTTGGCATATAGTTGAACTGGTAGGATGCCCCATTGAGGTGACATACCCCATTGAGCTGATATGCCCCGTTGAGAGCTGATATGCCCCATTGAGCTGATATGGCAGCCACCTTATGCAAATGAAACAGAGCAGCTGCGGTTCTGAGAAGGCAGTCGCACACACTGATGGCATGCACATACTAACATTGCTGCAAGCAACCGCATCAACAAGTGATGCCAAGCTGATCTGTGCACAAAAATTCAGCTTACAGGGTGATATGTACATGCCGTCTTTCACCACAAGGTGGTACCTGGCCTGGTGTCTCTGCCCTGTCAGCCTGCCAGGGGAGCCTCCCATGCTCGTGTGGGGCTGCTGCTCCCTTTCAGTCAGACCCTCTCTGCCCTTTGGCAGGCCCCTGTCCAGACGCATGGCTCTCAGCAGCTGTGATGCGCTCTGAGCTGGCCCACCTACAAGCTCTACATGGCGGTCATACTTTTGGTCGTCGAGGCAAAACCAATATGAAGAGCGTTGTGTCTCATGCTGATGAACGGGGGTCAGGCCAGGTAGTTTGACATGCTGTCACACAGCTGAACACCTAATCTGAGGTGTGTCAAGGGTGCTCAACATGATGAGAGCAGCATCCATGCAACATGTTGAGTTTCTGTTACATCAGAGGGGTATTGCAGACATTCAAGGTGGGCAACAGATAGTGCAAGCGACTTGTTGTGAGCCACAAACGGCACTCAAGATATCAAGCACTTGACTGCAAAGCGCTTGACTACCCCCATATGTTACACTGATAGCACATGATCATTGCAGCCAGAAAGACCAGCGCATGTGCATACTCAGTGACACAGACCCAAGCTGACAGCATCAGGATTCCACGTTCTGCAAAAAGTACCCTGACCTGCAGTCATAGCCTTGGGGAGTGGCGCCCACATCTTGAGGATGTCACCAACAGTCTGCACCGGCGCAGCTGCATCAGCCCTAGTTTGTGAGCCAGCAAGCAACCTAGCAGCAGCTGGCACGGCAGCTGTTGCATCACCACCCTGCCTGTTGGCTTCTGCTAGCAGGGAGGGCAGCAGGGCTGCCCATACCTGCTCCAGCCCTTGTCTGGGGCTGGGTTCTGCAGCCTGATGAGGCTCTGCTGAGGTTGACGGCTGCCTTGACACAGTAGGTGGCGGTGGGACCACAGCAGAGGACTGCTTTGATAAAGGCAGTGGCAGACCAGAAGACTGCCTAGAGTGAGGTGCTGCCACCGCTGAGGTCTGCCTGGATGGTGGCTGTCCCACTGCTGAGGGCTGCCGTGATGGTGGTGGCACAGCTGCTGAGGCCTGTCTAGATGGCGGCTGTACTGCTGCTGACAGCTGCCTGGATGACGGCTGCATTGCAGCAGATGGCTGCCTGGAAAGCAGAGGTGCCGCGGCAGAGTTCTGCCTAGAGGGTGCTGCTGCAGCTGTGGCAGGTCCCGGCCATGACAGAGATGGTGCCACAGTAGTCAGTTCTCGACCACACTGTGTGTCCACAGCTGTGGTCATGTCATCTGCCTGTATGGACGGCTGCCTGGACACTGGTGCTGCTAATAGTGCAGCTGTGGCCACGCTTGACATTTGAGGCTGTAGCATCAAGCTAGCACTGCCTGGCAGTGCTGACTGAAGGCTTCTGTCAGATGACTGAGATGCTGCTACCCCATCTGGTAAGTGACCTGATGCTGTAGCACCACTGCTGTGGGTTGAAGTCCCTGCAGGCTGCTCGGCATGAGGAAGAGCAGGAGCAGTAGACTGAGATCCAACCAAAGCCTGGGAGCCATCCTGTGACTGCAACCACAGCTGTGGTGGTGGCTGAGCAGAAGCTGAGAAGGTGAGCTGGCGAGGGCGGAGCCCAAGTTTGATCTGCCCATCCACCTGGAACGTCATCATCTCTCCTGCAGTTGCGGGCGCTGCTTCTGCCGGCAGCCCAGTCAGAGCAGGCGGCTGCAGCAGAGGCTCAGAGCTGTGCTGTGTCATGATCTGGGCAGGCAGATCCTGATCGGAGACATCAGCAAGGCCTGCCAGCTGTGCTGGGCTGGTCTGCTCAGATGGCAGGACAAAGGCGGAGGTATGGGTGGGAGACGACATTGCAGTCATGGCTAGAGGCCCATGAGCTTCCAACAGATCTGACAGCACCAGATCTCCATAGTGAAGCTCGATAGGTGGGGCTGTTTGTGCTTTGAGGGCATCCCCAAAGGAAAGCTCCTGCCCCAGTTCGGGATGCCCTGCTGCTGTCACGAGCCCCTGTGACATAACCTCTGGTGACGGCTCAGGCTGGTCTGAGGTTTGAGTCTCTTCCTCTCGGTACTCGGTGGTCTGAGTCTCGGCTGTCTTCTTGCCTGAGCGTCTGAACAAGCTGCCAGTGAGCTTGCTGATAGCACCTGTCTTGACAGCATCTGGATTGGACTTCTTGCCTTTCTTGCGCATGGCATCAGCGATTGCCAGCTCAGCTGCTAGCTCGGCTTCTGACATGGGTGCAGGAGCAGCGGGCTCAGCAGCTGTTGCAGTGGGGTCCTGTACAGGCTGAGACCAGTCATGATACAGGGGCTCTTCCTGCTGTTGAGGGCCCTGCAATACTACACTGTTCCCTAGGGACTCAGCTGGGGCAGTCAGAGTGAGCTGTGAGCCTCTCCTCATAGTGGCACCTCTGCGCTCTGCAATAGGGCTCACAGGGTCCTCCAGCATGAATGGTCTGTTGGTGATCATGGACCGGACACGCGCCGCCCCACATGACATGGGACTATACACCTCAGGTGCAGAGGTTATGCCAGCTGGCTGGTCCAGGCCTGTGTCCTCAAAATGCCCCTCACCATACTGGCCTTCTTCAGACTGCCCCTCCTCAGAGTGGTAATCTGCATACTGCCCTGCCTCATACTGTCCCTGCCCTGGTAGGGCATCTGTGTATCGCCCCTCTGCTGAACGCTCTTGTGAGTCATAACTTGTCATCCTTGATTGACAAGCAGACTCTGCATCATCGTCAGCTTCAAAGTCAGCCTGAGTCTGAGACTGAGGCTCATCCTCATACTCACTCTCTGAGTCCTCTGAGCTGAGAGCAGCATCATTGATTGCACTACGCTCCTTGGGTTTGCTCTTGCGGCCAATAGACTGCCCCCACGGTGCCTCAGCCAATTGTCCCTTGGCCACAACATGGCTGCCAAAGTTCAGGCAGCCGGCTTGCTCAACCATGCTGGGCTGGTGCTGAGGAGGCTTAGAGGGCAGACCACCAGCTGGCCTGTAGAACCGGTCCAGTGAGTCATCAGCATCTGGGACTGTGTCGGCAGTCTGTGTGCTGGAGTGCTCTTCGGCTTGGGCGGCCTGGTTTGCCCTCAGGTGCCATGAAGGGTTGAAAGCAGCAATGGAATTTCTGCCCTCTGTGCCTTCAGCTACTGGCAGGGATCTGCAACCAGGCCCAGCTGTATTGCCTTGCTGGGCATGCTGTGCTGCGCTGACAGGTACAGATATGTTTGAAGCTTGCAGTAGGACAGCACTGCTGTTGCTGCTGCTGCCGAGCATGTGACCTGCCATGCTGAGGTGCTGACGCAGAGCATAGGCAGCTTCTTCTTCCTGGTTTTCAGCAGGCTGAGCATGCAAGTATGACTGGAATATCAGCATCTGCGCATCTCCAACAACATCAGCAATGTGATCAGAGCAGAACAGGCTGCTGCAGCTGGAAGCAAAGCCTATGCCCTCCATTCCCTCAGCCACAAAGCAGGGAGTACCCCGTCTAGCTGCTGCCCTAGGTCGGCCCATACCCGTCAGGGGTACCTTCAACGCTGGCAGCTTCCTTTTGAAAGGCTGGCTGGAATCGTCAGTCAGGTTCTTGACCCCAGCTGAACCACAGCTGGGGGCCGTGTGAATTAGCCCTAGCCCCTGCAGCTGCTGGGGCAGCTCCTCTTGGGGCAGGGCTGACTTGACCCTGACTAGCCCGTGCTTAGCACCTGACCTGGAGTTGTACTCTGTGTCCGAACCATCAGACTGAATGACTGTCCATTCATCATGTGCTTCGCTGGCAACGACCCCGGAGATGGACTGAGCGGCCAGTGGCTGCTCAAAGGCCACATGCCGAAGCTTAGGTCCAGCAATGTCACCATTTTCAAGCCTGATGCCATCTCCTTCTTGTGATGCTAACAAGTCACCTGTCTTGAGGGCAGCCTTGATCAGAGACTGCTCAGCTTGGTTGCTGGTGTCTCTGAGCTGACCAGCCTCTGTATGTGCAGTGCTGCTGAACTGCAAGCTGCCAGCTGCCTCTGCTTTTGGCTGACTGACCTCGAGGGGGTTTATGGACAAGTCAATATCAGCAAGTGAGATGGTGTCATATGCAGCCAGGGTGATGGCGCTTGGTGCTGGCTGCGGTGGTATCCCTTCCACTCTGCAGCATCAAACATCACGCAATGAATGACGAACATAGTCATCATGCAGGCAGTTGTACTGTCTGTGCAGGAAACACAATTAAGGACTGTCTGATGTGATTGCATGAAGGTGCAGGCAGTTCTAGTATGGTAGTCTGCTGGACGACAGAACTAGGTCAGTCAGCGTCAAGGCTTGAGCCACCATACTGTGCACATGGGTACTGACAAGCACACATGCAAAGCTTGCATGTACAGACCACAGTATCCTGGCAGCCTATGCATCAGGTTGCAGCCAGCATTACGAGGTCAGTCACATGGTATAAAAATGGACTGACCTGGCCTGCTGCCATGCCCTGATTTGGGGGTTTGCAGAGGGGTGCAGCAGGGATTGCAGTGCCAGCAGGGCTCCATCTGCATCCAGCCCTTGGCCCTGCCCAGTCCCTGCACCAGGAAAAATGATGCTTGCCTTGAACGATTCTCACAACCGGGCTCTTGCTGCTACCATGTAAGCGAACTACAGGCAATAGGTACTCAAATACACCCTGCCCTACCAGACTACACTGTTGCGCAAATTCCATATCGTCAGAACATAGACTGTGGGTATGCTTGAGTGCAGATGTCCTTGAAGACGCAGCAGTGAAGCATGATATGGACCATACAGCAGGTCATGAGGCAAGTAACAACTTGCTATACTGTTCCGAGTCATCACATAAGCAACGTCAGACACAGGAACTGCAGCCATACTGAGTGCATGGCAGCATACCTAGGCACAAGGGGTGCTGAAAGCAGCTGGACAGAGGCGGCAGTCTCCTGTGACCAGCTTCAGACAAAGTCGGCCTGGACAG
>JAABUO010003517.1_pt1 | contig 18642 bp, 18 predicted proteins | sample 5559291 | NCBI WGS metagenome assembly JAABUO01 (sample SAMN10711878, study PRJNA513372) | rock metagenome | isolation source: Antarctica rocks | place: Antarctica: Victoria Land, Finger Mt sud | reverse complement strand
TCTGGTTGCACACCCCCCACGTCGCCGTGCGTCGTCGCGCGACCTCCCGCACCATGTCGGCGAGGAAGCTTGTCGCATCCTGATGCCACGATGTCCCCACGACGCTCTCCTCGGTGTCACTCAGCAGGGTATTGGGGACGCGATACGCCGCCCTCCAGCCCGTCGCCTGCGCCATTCGTCCCGTCCTCCCGCGCCTATGCCGCCTCTCATCCACTATTCAATAGCGTATCATCTCCGTCCGCCTGACTGTGAAAGGGCAAGGCCGGCCCTCGCGCCTCTACGGGGGGAGTACCCGCACCGATGAACGTACAGCAGATGATCACCTAATGTAGGAAGAGGGGGTTGGAGGGTGATACAATTGATACCTGTGCGTCCAGGGCATTGGCGGCGGGGGCGTAACTTTTCCGCGCCGCGTGCATTGTACTGGTGAGAGCTATCGCGCCTGCATTGGGGGATAGCTGTCCCATGGCGCTGGTACAGGTCTTGCTAGATAAGGGCTTTTCGATCTAGCGTTCTAGCGTTGATCTGGCAAGGGCCTGCGCGCAACGTAGCGGGACGATGTAAGGAGGTGAGACGAGGAGTAGTCGTAGGGCAGTCTAGTTTAGGTCACGCCGCACCGTGCGGCGTCGGCATAAGAGATGCTGTTTCGCGACGCGAACAGGTTAAGACGAAGATGCTTCACACCGTGGGCGACGACGAGGCGCGTTAAAAAGCTGGCGTCGTATCGCCTGGCACGCCGGCGTTCCCCACGATCCGCGATCTATCGCGTTCCCTTCTGCTCATCATCTCGTAACATCTCAAGGAGGAAGGCATGTCGTTGAAGGCCACACCAAAGGGTCTTCTGGCAGCCCTCGCGGCGCTCTGCATCATTCTGTTGCAGGCGCCCGCGCTTAGAGGGGGCATCGCCAATGCCGCGCCCGTGACCGCCCCGGCGCGTCACGCCGCCGCGGCCCATAATAGCCAGACGCATACCAACATCCGGCCGCGCACGGTGGCGATCAGTAATACGACGCCGATCAGCTTCGTGGCCGACTTCGGCCCCGGCTTTGGCCCGCTGCTGGTCGTCCCGGGCTCGTCGGCCTCGCTCAGCCCCAACGTGGGGCCGATCGGCACGCCGATCACGGTCACGGGTAATATCACCACGGGCGATAATTTCCCGACGCCCATCACGGTGACGCTCAACATTACTGACTCGAGCGGCACGCTGGTGTACTCGAGCACTCTCCCAGTCATCGGCACTGGCGCGTTCGTGTTCACCACGACCGTCCCGCTGACGACGGCGATCGGCACGGCTCAGGCCGTCTTGTCGGCGCGCGGCGCGGAGACGGGCGCTCCCGAGGAGTTCGACACGGCCGGCGCCGGCGCCGCGGGAACGCGGCGGCTGCTCTTCACGGTCAGCCCGCCGTCGGCGAGCCTCTCGCCCGCCAGCGGCCCGCGCTGCATCACCTCGACGCTCGCGCTGACTAACTTCGTCCCCGGCGTTCCAGTCGTGCCGACGTATGTCTACACGACGGGTACGGGCGTGGGTGTGACGACCACCGTCGCGCTCAACACGATCACGCCGACCGCGGCGACGCCGTTCTCGACGTCGGCGGGCGATGTGACGGGCCTGATCACGATCCCGAACTCGATCCCGTACAGCACGACGGGCGTGATCTCGTTCTCGACGCCGTACACGTTACCGGCCCTCGTGGGCGGCTTCCCGGTCTACACCCCGGTCACGCCGACCCTGTCGACGTCGCCGGCCGCCCCCGGCCTGTTGAGCGGACCGCTCGGCCCCAGCTTCACCGTTGGTACCAGCAACACGATCAACCTGTCCGGTACCAGCTTCCAGAAGGGCTCGGCGATCACCCTGACGGGCGCGCTGTCGGGCACGACGCCGTCCAGCGTGGTCTTCTCGCCCACGGCGCCGATCACGACCGACGGGTCGGGTAACTTCGCCGCGACGGCGCTGTTCACGGCGTCCGTGGCCGGTACGTATACCGTCACGGCCTCCGATCTCAATAGCTGCAACGTGGCCACGACAACGATCCAGGTCGTGTCGGGTCCCGTGCCCGGTCCCGCCGTTTCGACGCAGTACTTCGTCGAGGGGTACACGGGCCAGGGCGCCAGCAATGGCAAGGCCAGCTTCCGCACCACCTTCGATATGCTCAACCCCAACGTCAGCACGGTCGTCGTCACCAACACGTACCTGCTCGAGACGACGAACGAGGATATCACCACCACTACGTCGGCTCCGAACGTCGTGGTCGTGACGCACACGCTGCCGGCCCTCGCCGACATCCGTGTCGACGCGGCGACCGACATCTCCAACGGCGTGGTCCTTTCCGGCCCGAACGTCGGGGCGCACCTGCTCGGTACCAACCAGAAGTTCGCGACGGTCATCCAGACCGCCGGGCTGCAGGGCGTCGGTCAGGGCGCGGCCATCCAGCCGTCGCTCAACCTCGGCGGCATTGTCCGCGGCGTGGCGGTCCAGCGCTCGATCGAGCGCACGGCCAATAGCGGCGCGCGCGATGACGGCGATACCAGCCTCGGCTCGACGGCCGCGGGCACGAGCTTCTACTTCGCCGAGGGCTACACCCGCGGGACGTTCCAGGAGTACCTGCTCCTGGTGAACCCGAGCCCCACGGTCACGGCCACCGTCCAGGTTCTGCGCGTGCCTGAGGCCAACTCGGCCAGCTCGCTGACCCAGACGGCGACCACCCAGACGCCGCTCATCGATGGGCTCGTGCTGGCGCCGCGCCAGCGCTTGACGCTCAACATCAACCGCCTCAACACGCTGTCGTCACAGGCCTCCATTGGCCTGATCGTCAACAGCTTGAACAACCCGATCGTGGCCGAGCGCACGCTGTACTTCGGCCAGGGTAACGGGTCGTCCAAGCCCGGTGAGAGCATCGCCGCCGGCCTGACGACCGCCGCGAAGCAGTTCAGCTTCGCGTACGGCTCGCTCACCGCGCCGATCACCTCGGACGTGCTCGCGTCGATCACGCCGAGCGCCGAACTGGCGCAGACGGCCGATGATCGCCCGTTCATCGAGGTCATCAACCCGAACATCGCCGGCCAGTTGATCGCGGGCACCTACTCCGGGTCGGCGACGGCCCCAGGGCCGTCGGCCCATGTGACCATCTCGCTGCGCGGTGAGAATGGCCGCTTGCTCGGCTTCTTCTTCACCGACGTGAATGCCGGCGCGCGCTTCACGTTGAACGACAGCGATCTGACCGGCAGCTCCAGCGGCATCGGCTTCCCCGGTGTCCCGACGGCCGCTCCGACTCGCGCGGGCGTCTTCAGCGCCGTCGTGTCGAGCTCCGAGCGTGTCGTGGCCGAAGAGGCGCAGTACTTCGGTCAGGGTGGGGCGACCCCTGGTGGTAACCCCAACAACGGCGCTCCCGGCCTTGATCTGGTCGGCGCTCCGTCGGGTGAGACGAATGTGCTCTTCCCGAACCTGAACGTCATCGACCCGGCGAGCCAGTTCCCGTTGGCGCACACGATCTTCCTGTACAACCCCGGCGTCAACCCGACGCGGGTCAACGGGACGTTCTTCGGCGCCGCGGGTGTGGTCGCGCACCAGGTCTACACGATTCAGCCTGATGCGATCGTCGCGATCGGCGAGAACAGTTCGTACAGTTCCGGTGCCGCGATCACCGGTACGGCCACTGGTGGGCCTCTGTCGATCCCGGTCGGTACGACGGGCGCGGAGTTCTCAACGGTGCAGCAGCGCGGTATCATCGCGGGTGAGCAAGGGACGGCTCCCGAGACCTTCGTGGCCGCCCAGATCACGCACTCGGCCGATGGTTCGCAGTGGTGGGGCACGCAAGGCCTCTACCCGCTGCCGACCGCCTGCAACACGCCGACCGGCGGCCCGATTCCGACTGGCTGCCCGTAAGCTGAACGACAGTGCGAGCGCCCTGCTCGCCCTGGGATGACTAAGACCCGCCGGTGGGGCGCAGGACATGTGACATGTCCTGCCGCCCCACCGGCGTTTTTATTTTAGACATGGTTCTAAATGGACTTGACAGTGTTGCGCCTGTCAGAGGCTCAAATATCAGCTAATAGCTTTTTGCCCATGGGAATGAGCTGCCATGACCTTTTGTCAGGCCCACGACGGGCGTCACCATCATCATGGGGGGCACCCAAAGTGCTATCAATCGTCGACCAGGTAGGCGCATTATACTTAAAGCTGACAGCTGTCGGCTGACAGCTGATAGCTGATAGCTGAGGGCTAGTTATGACCACTCTCATCGCTCCTGATACTCAAGAGGCGCCGGCGCTAGAGGGCGCGCGGCGCACGTCGCCACGCGTGTCGTTCGTCGGGACCGGCGCTATGGCCGAAGCGATCCTGCGCGGCCTCATCCTGCGTGGCGTGGTGGCCCCGCGCGACGTGGTGGTGAGCGCCCCGCGTGAAGAGCGCCGCGCTTACCTGACCGAGACCTATGGCGTGCGCGCGGTCTCAGGGAACGACGAGGCCGCGCGCGGCGCCGACATCGTGCTGCTGTGCGTCAAGCCGCAGACCGTCCCTAAGGTCTTACCTGAGTTGCGCGAAACGCTCGACACGCGCCAACTGCTCGTGTCCATCGCGGCGGGCGTGTCGTTGCGCACGCTCGAAGGGCTGAGCTACCATCCCGCCATCGTGCGCTCGATGCCCAACACGCCCGCGCACGTCGGTGAGGGCATGACGGTGTGGGTGTCCAGCCACGCCGTGACGCCCGCGCAGATCGCCCACGCGCGCGCCATCTTCGGCGCGCTGGGCCGCGAGATGCAGGTCGACAACGAAGACTTCCTCAACATGGCGACGAGCTTGTCCGGGTGTGGCCCCTCCTATATCTTCCTCGTCATGGAGGCGCTCACCGATGCTGGCGTGCAGATTGGATTGCCCCGCTACATGGCCGAGGAGCTGGTGACGCAGACGGTCCTGGGCGCGGCGCGCCTGGCCCAGGAGAGCGGACGCCACCCGGCGGCGCTCAAGAACGGCGTGACCTCGCCCGGCGGGACGGCCGCCGCCGGGCTCTACCAACTCGAGAAGGGTGGGCTACGCCCTACCATGGCCGACGCGGTCATGGCCGCCTACGAGCGCTCAATCGCCCTGGGCCAGGCCAATGAGGACAAGACGTGACAGAGCTTTTGCGCCAGGGGCTCCAATTGGCGCGCGCGCCCCATGTGTTGCGCTGGCGCCTGGAGACGTTCGGGCTCTACATGCCCTCGCTGCCCGACACGCGCCCCTGGTGGCGCGTCAACCGGCGCGCGCTCGCCGTATTCGTGGGGCAACTGCCGCGCTACGCCCGCTGGCTCGTGACAATGCGCGCCCTGCGCCGCGCCGGCGCGGCGGGCTACTGGCGCGCCGAAGCGGGCACGAGCTTGCGCGCATGGGAGGACTGGCTAAAATTGAGTGACGAGTAATGATGGGCGACACTGACTGGACGGTGCTGCTGATCGGCGGCCCCTCCGGGGTCGGCAAGACGGGGGCCGCGCGGCGGATCGGGCGCCAGCGCCGCGTCTCTGTGCTCCACGTCGATGATCTGCGCTTGGCCTTCCAGCATAGTGGGGCAACGCTGCCGGATGCGGCCGCCACGCGGGCGCTCTATCTCTTCTGGGACGACCCGGATGTGTGGCGGCGGCTGCCCGACGCCGGGCGCGACGGCCTGATCGCCGTCGGGCACGCCCTGTCCCCGGCCATCGAAGTCGTCGCCGTCAACCACCTCGCCCAAGCCGAGATGGGGCCGCTGGTGATCGAAGGCGACAACATCGTGCCCGCGCTCATCGCGCGGCCGCTGCTGCGAGAGTACGCCACGGACGCGCAGGTGCGGGCCGTGTTCCTGGTCGAGCCGGACGAGGCGGCGCTGCTGGCGAACATCGCGGCGCGCGGCCGCGTCGTCGCGGGGCAGAGCGACGCGGAGCGGCGCACGGAGGCGCGGGCCAAGTGGCTCTACGGCCAATGGCTCGCCACGGAGGCGGGACGCCTCGGCCTGCCGGTGCTGGAGCCACGTCCGTGGGACACGCTCGATGCGCGCCTCGCGGCCGCTATCAACGCGCCAGAGCGCCCCTAAACGAGAGGATCACATTTTCATCGACCGACGGGCGCGTTCGCGTGGGGCAATGGACTCAGCGCGTAGTCGACGGCGGCCTGCGCGTGGATCGTCGTCGTATCAAAGATCGGTGCCGGGCTGTCCTCCTGCCCGATCAGCAGCATGACCTCGGTGCAACCCAGGATAACGCCTTCGGCGCCACGGTCGATCAGACGTGCGATGACGCGCTTATATGCTTCGCGCGAGTCCGGCCGGACATCCCCGCGCACCAACTCGCTGTAGATCACCCCATGCACGACCCGGCGCTCCTCTTCGTCGGGGATGATCACGTCCAGTCCATAGCGCTCTCGCAGCCGGCCCCGGTAGAAGTCCTGCTCCATCGTGAAGCGCGTGCCCAGCAGGCCCACCGTCGTCAGGCCATGGGCCTTGATACGTTCCCCCGTCGCGTCGGCGATATGCAGGAGCGGGATGCCAATGCGCTCCTGCACCGCATCGGCCATGCGATGCATCGTGTTGGTGCAGAGGAGCACGCAGTCGGCCCCACCGCGCTCCACCCGTCGGGCCGCATCGATCATGCGCGCGGTCGCCTCATCCCAGCGCCCCTCGTGCTGGAGCGCCTCGATCTCCGCGAAGTCGACGGAGAACATGAGGCTCCGCGCCGAATGCAGCCCGCCCATCCGTCGCGCCACCTCCTCGTTGACGATGCGGTAGTATACGGCCGACGACTCCCAGCTCATACCCCCGATTAGCCCGATGGTTTTCATGGCGTGTGTCCATCCCTTTCTCGCCACTCGCCACTCGCCACTTCGTTAAAGGGCTTCCGTCACCGCTTTGGCTTGCATGAACAGCTTGACGTAGTCGGGGCCGCCCGTCTTAGAGTCGGTGCCGCTCAGGTTGAAGCCACCGAAGGGGTGCGTGCCGACGATAGCGCCGGTGCACTTGCGGTTGATATATAAGTTGCCGACATGGAACTCGCGTCTTGCCCTCTCCAGTTTGGAACGGTCGCGCGCGTAGACGGCGCCGGTCAGGCCGTAGGGGGTGTCATTGGCGATGCGCAGGGCGTCGTCGTAGTCCCGCGCGCGTAGCACGGTCAGCACCGGGCCGAAGATCTCCTCCTGTGCGATGCGCGCGGCGGGCGGGACGTCGGCGAAGATGGTGGGCTGGATGAAGTAGCCGCCGCTCGGGCTGCCCCCCGCCACGCCGCCCGTCACCAGCCGGCCCTCGCCCTTACCGATCTCGATGTATCCCAGGATCTTGTTGTAGGCGTCCTCGTCGATGACCGGCCCGTGGGTATTCTCGTAGTCGCGCGCAGGGCCGAGGCGCAACTGTTCCGTACGCGCCGCCACATCGGCCAGCACCGCGTCGTAGACGTCGTCGAGCAGGATAGCGCGCGAGCAGGCCGAGCACTTCTGACCCTGGAAGCCGAAGGTCGAGGTCACGATGCCCGCGGCGGCGGCGGCGAGGTCGGCCGACGAGTCCACGATGATGGCGTCTTTCCCGCCCATCTCGGCAATGACGCGCTTGATCCAGATCTGGCCGGGGGCCATCTCGGCGGCCAGCCGGTTGATGCGCAGGCCCACCTCGCGTGAGCCCGTGAACGAGATGAAGCGGGTCTTCGGGTGTACGACCAGCGGCTCGCCGACCGCGGCGGGGTCGCCGGTCAGGAACTGTAGCACGCCATCGGGGAGGCCGGCCGTCGCCAGGATCTCGACGAGTTGGTAAGCGATGACGGGAGTCTGCTCGGCCGGTTTGAAGATCACAGCGTTCCCGCCGGCCAAGGCGGCCGCGACCATGCCGGTGGGGATGGCCAGGGGGAAGTTCCAGGGCGGGATGACGAGGCCGACGCCGAGGGGGATGTAGTCGAGTTCGTTGTCCTCGCCCGGCTGCGGCGTGAGCGGGCGCCAATAGCCCAACTCCATGATCTGACGGCCGTAGTACTCCAGGAAGTCGATCGCTTCGGCCACGTCGGCGTCGGCTTCGGGCCAACTCTTGCCGGCTTCAAGGATCTCCCAGGCAGTGAGCGCGGGCTTGCGCCGGCGCATGATGGCGGCGGCTTTGAGCAGCAGGCGCGCGCGGTCGGCGTGGGGGACGCGGCTCCAGCGCGCGAAGCCCTCCAGCGCCGCGTCCATGGCCCGCTCGGCGTGCTCCCGCGCGCCCTTGGCGGCGTAGCCGACAACCTCATCCGGTTTCGATGGGTTGAGCGACGGGAACACGTTGTCCGTTTCGACGCGCGCGCCGCCAATAATCAGCGGGTAGTGTTGTCCCAGCCGGCCCGTCACGTCATCGAGGGCGGCCGCGACGGGTTGGCGGTTGCTCTCCAGACTGAAGTCGGTCAATACCTCGGGAGAATAGGGGGGTACCATCTGTCTGTCACCTCCTCGTGACCTACTGATCAAGAGCATCTGACCTTATTGTAACGCAGGGCTGGGCTCATCCCTTCGTCATGGGCGCCGTTGGCCAGGCCAGCGGCGCTCACCATCACCATCGTGGGGCGCGCCCGTTTTAGACGAGGATACACAGCCTTTGACAAATTATAACCTACAAGCTATGATACTGACCATGTGGGAGATCGAAGGGACCGACGAGTTCACGGAATGGTATGATGGCTGTTCCGACGAGGACTATGTGGATGAGTTGCGGCGGGAAGGGCTGTTAAGATGAGCGGACATAGAAAGTGGAGCGATATCCGCAAAGGGTCAGCGCGGGAGGACCGTGAGCCGTTGCGGACGCTGGGTGAGTTGCGCCGCGAGAGTGGCCTCAGCCAGCAGGAGATGGCAGAGGAGTTGGGCGTGTCTCAAGTGAGCGTCTCGAAGATTGAACACCAGGACGACCCGCAGGTGTCCACGCTGATGCGCTATCTCGGCGCGATGGGAGCCAACCTGGAGTTGCGTGCGGTCTTCCCCGACAAGTCGGCGCGGTTGTATTTCCTCACGGATGCGGACACCGTCGACGAGGAGACGAGCGATGACCTCCTCACGGTGGGCCGAAGCGCGCCATAGGGTGCGCGCCACATTTTCGCGGTGACTGGGGTGATAGCGTGGCTGGCCGTCTCTACTGGGACCGCCGCCGCTCGCTGCGCTGCCCGGCGGCACACGGTCGCGCCCACGGCGTCGGCCAGAAGCACCATGGTCGCCTGCAGCGTCAGGCCGCCGGGCAGCGCAGCGAGCGGCGGCGGTCCCAGTAGAGACCCGGCGCGAAAATGTGGCGCGCACCCCGCGTAGGCGGCGCTCCCAGCAGATACGCGATAATGCTATCCTGCAAGGTGTCCCCCGTTTCTTGTTATTCATACATTCGGAAAGGACGAAGGACACTCTATGCGTCATTTCTTGCGCTGGGGGTTGGCCGGGGCGCTGCTCCTGCTGACACCGGGCGCCGCCCTCGCGGCGAAGACTCCGCCCAAAGCTACACCTACCCCTAAAACCACTAAGGCCGCGCCTAAAGCAACGGCCACGCCCAGGGCCGCTAAAGCAACGGCCACGCCGAAGGTCACGACCGCTCCGTCGATCAGCGGCCATATCACCTATGTTGGGGCGAACGGGAATATCTTTGTCGCGCGGCCCGATGGGACGGACAAGCGTGCCCTGACGAACAACGGCCCGACCGACCCATCGTACAACGCGCCCCTGTCGTCGCCCACGGGCGCCGGTATCCTGGCCGTTCGCTTCGCGACGGGACTGGGGGCCTTCAAAGGCAGCGACACGGCGGGGCTATGGCTGATCGCGCAGTCGGGCGGCGCGCGCCGGTTGAGTCCCAATGTGTCGCGCGGCTACGCTTGGACGCCCGACGGCGCCAGCATCGTCTACGAGGAGGGCTACCTCTCGGAGACGTCCCTCATCGTGCTCGACCCGCGCACGGGTCACAAGCACACGCTGGCCTGTGACCCCGCGTTCCGCCTCATCGGCGTCACGGACGTCGGGAACCGCGCCATCGGCGCGCAGGGGCACGACATCGTCGCCGAGAGCCTCACCGACGGCACGACGCAGGGGCTGACGAACTACGGCGCCAAGGCCGGCGTGTGGCAGGGCATCGCCGCGGTCAGCCCCTCCGGCCGTACGGTCCTCTACGCCGAAGCGCCGGGGACGACGCTTGTGTCGATTGACCTGCGCGGTGGACGCGCTACGCGCACGTCCCTCGCCGCCGCGATTAGCAGCGTGGCGCCCTCCTCGGACGTCTCCACGTATGTCTACGCCACGAGCGGCACGGGGAACACGATGCAGACCGCGCTCCACACCGGCAAGGGCGTCACGAGCCTACGCGGCGACATGTCTTTCACGGCGCACGCCTTCGCGCCGAACGGCGCCGCGTTCGTCTACACCACGGGGGGCAATCTGCCCTACGTCTTCGTCGCGCCTGTATCGTGCGCGGCGACGTGCGCGACGCGCCTCGATTTCGGACGGGACGCCGCCTGGAGTCCATAACGGCCCTATTCTTGCTAACAGACAGCGATGCAGCGTCGCGCCGCACGAGAATCGCGCACAACCGTAACTTTTTCGCGCCCGGTGTATTATACGGTAGGATAGAGGCGATGTGTCTTAACGCCTACGCAAGAAGGAGGTGGGCCGCGCGGCGAGTTGACCCCTGGTGAGGCGTCCCCTGGCTACCCTGTCACGGCCGCACCTCATACCTCTCGCGGCGCCGACCGCGCGGCTGTTCCCGGCCCGGACAGGATTCGCAGATATTGGCAGATACCCGGCATCGCTCATTTGCTGTTAATGGAGGAGCTTTTAGTGGACAACGAGATTCTAGCTAACTCGGCCTCGCGCCGCAACTTCCTCAAGACGCTGGCCGCGGCCAGCGCCGGTGTCGCCCTTGGCGGCGCGGCCTTCCCGTTGGCGGCGCACGCCGCCACCGACGATCCGCCGACGATCATCGCCGTCGCGCTCGTGGCCGAGTACCTCGCCGTCACGTTCCAGACCAACGCCCTCGCCAACGCGTCAGCCATCGGCCTGCTTCCGGCCGAGATCACGACGATCCAGGGTGTCGTGGCCGCGGAAGCCATCCATGTCGATTACCTGCAGGCCTATGGCGCGGTGGCGCCCTATCAGGGCCCCTTCGCCTTCCCGGACGGCACGTTCACCAGCCGCGCCGGCTACGCGAACACGGCCGTGATCCTGGAGACCGCCTTCGTGACGGCCTACATGGCCGCGACACGCGAGTTCGCCGCCGACGCGCGGGCCGACCTGGCGCAGCTTACCTTCCAAATCGGCGCTGTCGAGGCCGAGCATCGCGCGCTCTCGCGCGCGATCGGCAACTTCCTGCCCTACGCGGATGTCGCGTTCGAGACCAACTTGATCCCGAACGTCGCTACCGCGGCTACGGTGTTGACCAACTTGGGCTTCCTCTCGCCGACCACCGGCAACAGCTACGCCTACACCGCCGCCAACCAGCAGGAGGCGATGAGCTACATCCATCTGCTCACGCAGACCACGCCGTAAGCGCGGTCCGCGCATGGTTCCTGAATAACGAGGGGGGACGCCAGTTGGCGCCCCCCCTCGTTATCCCTGCGGCCTGCGATTAAAATCGCATGGCATGATACGGACACTGAAGTGTCGCCCCAGTAGGGGAAGGTAGTCGGAGGCGTCAGCGTGTACGCGCCGCTTGTCACGCGTATGGCGATAGTAGATAGGCGTGCCGCGTGAGGTTATCCAAAGGGCTGTGCGCCTGCTGTCTGCTGTTCGCGCTGATCGCGACGTTTAGTCCCGCTTCTCGCGCCGGCGCGACGACGGCTGTGCCCGGCCCGACCGTCGCTGTATACCTAACGACGGCCGACCTCTCCAACCGGGTAGCCCGGCAGCCCACCCTGCGCTTCATGCCCCCGGCGCGCTCCGGGGCCACGCCGGTAGCCGGCCGGCTTGCGTCGAGAGTCGTCACCCCGACGATCGCCGTCGACGACACCAAAACGTACCAGCGGATCGACGGCTTCGGGGGCGCTATGACCGACTCGTCGGCGTGGCTGCTCGCCACGAAGCTGGCCCCGGCGGCGCGCGACAGGGTCATGTTCGACCTCTTCGACCCCATGCATGGCCTCGGCCTTAGCCTGGTGCGCGTGCCGATGGGCGCGTCGGACTTCACGAGGGACGGCGCGGTCTACTCGTACGATGATACGCCCGACGGTAGTTCCGACCCCACCCTCGCCGGCTTCTCTATCACGCACGACATGACGGAGATCGTGCCCCTGTTGCGCGAGGCGCTGCACTTCAACCCCGGCCTCAAGCTGATCGCCACGCCGTGGGTGCTGCCGAGTTGGATGCAGACGGGTATGACCAGCCCCTTCGCGGGGAGCATACCCCCCTCGTCCTACGGCCCGCTGGCGGCCTACTTCGTCAAGTTCATCCAGGCGTATGGGGCGCAGGGGCTGCCGATCTACGCCGTGACGCCGCACAACGAGCCGGGGCAGGACGCGGGCTACCCTGGGATCAACTTCCCCGCCCTGGCCGAGGCGCAGTTCATCGGCCGCTACCTCGGCCCCGCCCTCGCCGCCGCCGGCCTGCCCACGCGCATCCTGGCCTACGACGGGTTCTGGGACACCACACTCACCACGCCGGACTACCCGTTCCTGGTCCTGGGCGACCCGGTGGCGGGGCCGTACGTCGCCGGGACGGCGTGGCACTGCTACTCCGGCGGCCCCGATATCATGGCGCGATCGCACGCGTTGTACCCCACCAAGGACAACTACGTGACGGAGTGCTCTAGCGGCTTCACGCACGGCGACGTCTCCGAACTCATCATCGCGTCGATGCGCGACTGGGCCAAGGGCGTGCTGTTGTGGAACCTGGCCCTGGATCAGACCGGTGGGCCCCCACGGCCCGGCACGACCGGCTGCCCCAACTGTATCGCCCCAGTCACAGTCGACACCGCTACGGGGACGGTCGCGTACACGACCGACTACTACCAGCTCGCGCAGGCCAGCCGCTTCATCCACCCAGGGGCCTACCGCATCGCCTCCACCTCGACCGTGCCCCACTACAGCGACGTGGGGCTGGGCTGTGGCAGCGGGACGAGCTATGGCGCGCAGACGATCGACGACGTGGCGTTCAAGAACCCCGACGGTTCCATGGCGTTGCTGGCCTATAACCCCGGCGGCCGTCCCCGTCCGTTTGCCGTGCGCTGGGGCGGCCAGACGTTCAGCTACGCCCTCGCGCCGTGCGCCATGGCCACGTTCGTGTGGTCGGGCGACCGCGCTCGTCTGTTGAAAGGGCCGCCATGATCGCTACCCGTGATCCCCGTGACGTCATCCAGCGCTTGGTACAGTGGGCCGACCGCCAGGAGGCGGTGCGCGCGATGCTCCTCACCAGCACCCGTGCGCAGCCGCATGCGTCCCTAGACATCTTCTCCGACCACGATGTAGTGCTCGTGGTGAGAGACATTCATCCGTTCTTTGTGGATCGCTCGTGGTTGGAAGATTTCGGCCAGGTGCTCGTGGTGTATTGGGACCCCATCTATGCCGAGTCTGAGTATGGTATGGCTCTGCGTCGTTTGTGATGATGTAACCAGCGCGATGGCGGCTACATGACATGGATATCATCCAGGGTCAGCACCAGCGTATCACCGTTCCGGTCGAAGTAGAAGGTCGCTGTCACGTCACTCCACTGACCATTGAGAGCGAGATCGTACCAGATGTGCCCACTCGCGTCGTCAAACCGATCCACCTCGTGGCGGGGCGTCGGGCCACCTGTCGCCGTGTCTAGCGGCGTGACGTACCACGTCACGCCGTTCAGTAGCGGTTCAACCGACCGTAATTGCGAACGAGCGTCTCGATGAGCGGAGGTGTCCAATGGTCACCCGCGGCATGAGACAGGTAGTCGTAGGTCTCCTGGTAGCGCTCGTCTACCAATAAGGCGACCCAGTCGCGTAGCGCGGCAAGGAGAGTGGCGTCATCCGCGTCGAGCGGCAAGCGTTTCACGCGGCCTCCCGCACCTCTCCGTCCCCGAGCCCCGCCCAAGTCGCGGCACGCCCCTGACACTTCCCACCGGCTCCGGCGCGCAGCACGCGCTGGCGAAGCCGCGCAACTCGGCGCAGTCGCCGGCGACGACCTGCGCGATCCAGTCAGCGAGACGTTGCCCCCGGTGGCCGCGCAGCATCACGGCGAAGGCCTGGGCGTGGGCGTACGCGGAGGCGAGGGCCGGCTCTGCGGCGCGGACCGCCGCGAGGTAGGCCGCCTGCTCCTCCGTCAGGTCGCCCGCCGGCGCGATGAAGAGGAAGGCGGTGTTGCGCGCGGTCCATGCCTCGCCCCGACGCCGGCGCGGCAGCTTGGGCGCCCCATCTGCGTCTTGCCGGCGCCACTCCGTCATGAGGTGGGCCATGGTCCGGCTCGATTGGGCGTAGCCCATCGCCCGAATCTCGCGCCAGAACTGATTCGCGTTGCGGCAGCCTTCGCCCCAGCGGCGCCGCAGGTACGGGATGTACGGGTCGATGGGGCGCGGCTTTCGCTCGTGTTTGCGCTTGCGCTCGGGAGGGTGGGGCAGCGCCAAGTAGCGATAGGCCGTCTGGCGGCTGATCCCGACGGTGCGCGCGATGTGGGCGATGTCGTGGCCCCGCAAGCGCATCGCCCAGACTCGCTCGCAGGCTCTCACGCGCGGTGCGTGCTTGCGGCGGCTCGTCTCCTCCGCGCGTTGCTCCCACGGGGCGAGCGGTCGTGGGGCGGCCGGCGGCGCGAGGGCCGTGGCCGCGCGCTCGCGGGCCTCGCCGTGGCGCAGGAGCAGGCGTTCGAGCGCCTCGACCAGGTTGCGCATGAGGTGGAAACGGTCGATGACGTGGAGGGCGTCGGGGGCGCCGTGCCGCACGCCCTCGGCGTAGCTGCCGTTGCGGTCGCGCGCCGCGATCTCGACGCCCGGATGGCGCCGCAGCCAGTCGGACACGACCGCGACCGAGCGATCGGGCAACAGGTCGATGACTTGGCGCGTCTCCAGGTCAACCAACACCGTGCCGAACGACAGGCGCCGCCGGAAGGAGAAGTCGTCCAAGCCGAGCACACGCGGTGTTGGGACTTCGGGCTCAGGGAGGGCATGGAGGGTGCGCAACACGGTGCGGGGGCTGACCGGCAGGCCGAGCGGCGTGGCGAGGGCCCGAGGCCCGCCTCCGCCCGGCCGCCGAGCGCGAGGCCAATGTCGGCCACGGACCGGCGGCAGGGGAGGGTAAGCCGGCCACGAACGGGGGCCAGATCCGGCATCCGTTCAGCGAAGATCTGCCGCTCGCAGCGCGGATTGTCGCAGAAGAAGCGCCGGACCCGGAGGCGGATGACGACCGGGCGTCCGGCCCAGGGCAGGTCCCGGATGATGCGGCCATACTGGGAATGGGCGCGCTTCGACCAGCGGCGGCAGAGGGGACACTGCGCCCGTTTGCGCGTGGTCGCAGCGACGAGGGTGATCGTGTGCTCGGTGACGAGCGTATCGCTGACTTTGATGTGCCGGAAGTGCGGAAGGAACGAGGTGAGGCGCATGGAGAGGCCTTTTACCTCCATTCTACCTTTCCGCCCTACAACCCCTTCTTCTCGGACCACCCTGCCGGTGCCCGCAAGGGGATCCTCGTCCGCGATATCGCCGCTCGTCGCGGCCAGATACAGAAGTCGGAGAGCCGTACGGCCGCCTAGCTCGCTCCCTCGGAAGCGATCTGCTCGGCGAGCTCGACGATCAGTCCTTCAGGACCGCGGACATAGCAGAGCCGATAGGTGTCCTCGAAATCACGGACCTCGCCGACCGTCTCAAAGCCTTTGTCGCGCAGTCCATCGACGATTGTGTTGAGGTCAATGACCTCGATAGCGATGTGCCGGAAGCCCAGCCGGTTCGCCGGCAAGGGGTGCGGGCCCTCGGTGTCAGCCGGCGCATGGTACTTGACGAGTTCTAGCTTGCCGCTGTCGTCCGGCGTCCACACCATCACCAGCTCCGCTCGGACGCCGTCGAGCCCGTTGATCTTGTCCACCGACTCGCCCTCGACCAGCCCCCTGCCCTCGCGCTCGAATCCCAGGGCGAGGAAGAAAGCGGCCACGGCGTCAAGGTCATCGACAACAACACCCACATGATCGAAACGCAGCATGCCCATACCTCACCAGCCGACCGCGACAAGCGTGTCGAGCGCGGATTCCCAACCGGGCCCGACCTGCTCCGCGATGTGCGGGTACCGGTCGCGTAGGCCGTCGAGTCGATCGTGGGTTAGGTCCAGCTGCGTGCCGTCCGGTGTGGGGGTGAACGTGACGGTCAGCCGGGTCGCCATGGCCGGGTTGGTGGTCCGGTCGGGGCCGACGAACTGCCAGTGCAGCACGATGCGTTCGCCGGGGACCAGCTCGACGATCTCCGACTCCGAGCCGCCGACGTCGTTGCCCGCGCCGTCCGCGTGCCAGATGCTCAGACGGCCGCCGACGCGCTCGTCCACCTCCGCCTTCCGCACCGTGAAGCCGGCCGGTGCGAACCCCCTGCCCAGGAGCTGCGGGTCGAGCCAGGCGCGGTAGACGCGTTCCGGCGGTGCTGCGATCGTGCGTCGTACGTGGGCCGCCGTCGCGGATTGTTTGGTCATCATCGGTCACCTCTCGTGTCGTCGTCGGCGCTGTCGTCGTCGAAGATCCGGTCGAGCGCGTCGAGCTGCTCGTTCCAGTAGCGCTCGTAGAACCGCAGCCACTCGTCCGCGCCGGCCAGCGGTCCCGGATCGAGCCGGCAGACGTGCCGCCGACCCAGCACGGTGCGCCGGACGAGACCTGCTCCTTCGAGGACCTGCAGGTGCTTGGAGGCCGCGGGCAGCGACATCTTCAACGGCTCGGCCAGTTCGCCGACGGTCAGCTCCCGATCGGCCAGCCGGCGGAGCATGTCCCGTCGCGCGTCATGCGCGAGCGCGTGGAACACCGCGTCCAGCTGCCCTGATCGTTCAACCATATGGTTAACGATAGCGGCATCCGAGCGTACTGTCAACCAATCGGTTATATATTGGCTGCTCCACGGTCCTCTTTCGCACGCTGAAAACCATGAACTCGTCGTGTTTGCGTGGTCCGTCTCGCTTGCGAACCGCTTGCGGGCACTCTTCCTGCAAATCGGCGCTTTCTGGGCGGGTGCCGACGAATAGTGTCCCGCAAGCCCCGCCCGGTGATCTGTCCGAGGGACGGGGCGCTATCCGGGACAACTCGCACACGTCCGAGAATCAGCCGTAACACCCCCGTCACCGAGAAAGGCGCAGAGCCAGCTAATTGTGGCGAGGCGTCCAGCATGCGCTGGGTCGGCGGCGTCGCGTGCGCCAGACGCGTGTCATCCGCCGGTGTTGTTGTCTGCACGGCCCGCTCCAGGGCCGGGAGCAATCCCGTCTCACCGACGCCGGCGAGCAGCAACAAGCCCCCTGCGCCGTCCTGCCACTCACCCTCACCCGGCGGTGGCGCCTCCTTCTTTTCCCCCCCCGCCCGTCGGGCGACGCCCGATCCCCAGGCTGGCGCGGACGCGGTTGAGGTGCGTGATGCTGACGGTGACGCCGAAACGCTCGCGCAAGGCGGCTTGCACCAGGCGGCTCGATATCCCCGGCGCCCTGCGGCAATACGCCTCCAGCCACTGGCGCACCGGCGCATGCATCTTGGCGACATGCCCATGTCGGTGATCTTCCAACGCCCCGTCCCCGTAGACACACGCGCGCCGCGTCAGCCGATAGGCCGCGCTGCGCCGCAGTCCCAGACCAGACGCGGTCACGGCGTCCTCCCACGATTGCCCGCGCAGCATGCCCTCGACCAAGAGCGCCTTGGCGGCCCGTCGTTCCCCATCGTCCATCCGGCACCTCCACCTCCACCCCTATGCGCTTTCGTTTCGACCGCTTGTGTCGCATAGTGTAGCATGGGCGTCGGGTCCATTTCTACTTGGGTAGCATCTTTAGGTGGCGTGAGTCCCTGACTGCGTCAATCTTTATGGCTAGAACCTCAAACGTGATGACCCCGTACACCCGGTCCCAGCCCGTCGCCCCATTTCTCGGGACGCTGGCCTGTGTGGCGGGTGGCCCGAGAAATGGGGCGACGGGCTGGGACCGGGCGGGATGATCGACTGTGGGCGTGGCTGCGGAGGTCCGCGCAGGCCGCCTACAGGAGCCGCCTACAGGACAGATGTCCATTTGATTGGTGCCGTACCCGTCCTGTCCCCGTTGGCAAGATTTCCGCGACCAAAGCATGTGTTTCAGGCGTGAACTTGGCTCTCTGTGGGCCATTTCCTTGCCAAGGCACCCAGGATGTGTCACTGACGTTGTGACGAGACGTGATCCATATGGCCTCCCGTTAGTGGTGCATCCGGCAAATCACCGCCACTTTTGGAGCCGCGATTTCCACCGCAATTCGCTCATTCCCACGCGTGAGTTCCGGCGACGTGGCACAGTAGCGAGGCGAAATGGCACGACAGGAACTTCCCGGATGGACCAGTTAGCTTTTGACGGAATGTTACTGTACGTTGTTCAGCTATCGCAGATAACGCGTTGTTTGCCTTCACCTACAACGATCTGCCGATGCTCGCGGAACCGGGCTGACGGTCAAGCTATCGCACCGTATGCGCGGTTAGGTGCGATACGCGCTACCGGTCTAGCGGTGGTTGTCGGCGGGTATTTAGTTCGATGCTCCCGCGCCTGCCTCGTCTCAGCCATCGCATCCCCCGTTCTCTGCGACAGGCGGCACCGC
>JAABUO010003515.1_pt1 | contig 18647 bp, 25 predicted proteins | sample 5559291 | NCBI WGS metagenome assembly JAABUO01 (sample SAMN10711878, study PRJNA513372) | rock metagenome | isolation source: Antarctica rocks | place: Antarctica: Victoria Land, Finger Mt sud | reverse complement strand
CCATCCATCCATCCATCCATCCATCCATCCATCCATCCATCCATCCATCCATCCATCCATCCATCCATCCATCCATCCATCCATCCATCCATCCATCCAGCCATCCAGCCATCCATTAATCGCTCAAGCCAAAACATCAGATGTGTATAGTACTAAACATGTCAAATCAGCTGTACTCAGGACAATGCCTTTATCGTGCTGACTGCAAACCCTGACTGAGAGTCTGCACTGCTGTGATGCAGGTCAGGAGCCTTAGATGACATGCAGTCACATGGGGTGGAGGCAGTGGACTGCTTTGCTGTGGACAATGCCCTCATCAAGCTTGCTGACCCCCTCTTCCTGGGCCACTGCCACTCTCAGCAGACTGATTGCGGTGAGCTAGTCAGGCCTGTAAGGCTTATACACATGTCTGCACGATAATGAAGTGCATATATTGGTTTTCATATACTGATGCATTGAGTTCTATATAGCAATCACTGTTGCTGCTCTGTTCCTGCTTTAAAGCACAAAAGACTGATATCACACACAGCGTCCAAACTTCACACTATGCTAGTATGATGACTGGCTGTGGAGAAGATGTGCAAAGAAGAAAAAGAAGATTGCCGTGCAATGATTAAAGATGATCAGTAGCACAATTACTCATGCTGGTTGAAAGAAACAGTTCACATGCAGTGAAATTGGATGTCAACGCAGACCAATCAGCTGGTCTGAGCTGAGTTGGGCACAAAAGGTTGACACAAGGTGCCACATGATTGGTACCTTATTGTCATCATGCTGTAAGAGGAGTTTGTTTGAATAGGTTGGAATCAGTACAGTTTATTGCACATTTCAGTTTCAAGCAATCTTGACACAGATGATGAAGCCTGGTCTGCAGGGGCCAGGGTGGTTGCCAAGGCCCACCCTGAGGAGAAGGTGGGGGTGTTTGCACGCAGGGGAACCCATGTAGAAGTGGTGGAGTACAGTGAAATGGACCCCCAAGAGGCTGCTTCTGTAGACCCCAGTAAGCTGACTCACAAGCCCTACCAGAGTCAGCAACTGCACTGCAGTGTGCTGCCATGAAGCAGATGCTGTCGACCATAGCCAGACAAATTTGCCTTGCCTGTTTGCAAACGGCTGCATCAGAAGACCACAACTGTGAGCCAGGTTTGCCTTGTCTGTCTGCAGACAGCTGCATGAGTAGCCAACAATCGTCCGTGATGTAGCAGCAACAACACCATATTGACTGAACTGGGGGTGGAGAACTGCTAGAAAGCACATGCTATAATCCTGAACAGCCCACACAGACTTCCTTGTCTGGCGACAAGAAGCCTGCACTGCGTGTTGGCAACAAACAAACAGATCATCATCACTATACTGACATACCCTCCAGCAGCTTTTTCTTGCTTGAGGTGCAAAGTAGCGGTGTTGAGCTGCAAAGCAGCTTCTTGTACTTGTGGTTTGAGCTGAAAACAGCTCTTCAGCTTCAGGAAGCTGTTTGGGCTTTGTGAGCTGCGTTCGCGCTGTCTTACAGGCCTTGAAAATCTTTGGTACGTACAGAGTAATGTGTGCATGCACCACTTCTTGAGCTGTGTTCATGCTGTGTTGCAGGCACTGGCGAGCTGAGGTATGCCTGGAGTAATGTGTGCATGCACTACTTCAGCACAGCCTTCCTGGTGGCCATGGCGGACAGGCTGAAGCAACAGGGCCAGTACCACATTGCTCACAAGAAGATTCCCTCCAAAGATGGACCTGTGCAGGTGACTGATAGCATTTTACATCTACGCAATATGCACGGACATACACATTATGTAATATGCACAATATATGTGTATACATGTATGTACATTATGTATGATAATGTATCGGAGCCATTTTGCTCTGCTGTGCATGCTGTGGTTGATACAGACACACAAACGGCAGTTGCTGACTGTACACGGTTCGCGTGAGGTGCTGTCCTTGATTCTGTGCATGCTTTGCTCAATTTGTCTGCTTGGCAATGGCCATTTATCTTGGCAATCAAGGTTCATGCACCAGTCTGCATAACACCCAGAGTCAAATGAGCTAACACTGCGTCTTGCAATGTGTAAATCAAAGACTGGCCTGCCAATGCGTGCTGATTTGGGCACTGAGGCTCTTGCAAGCCAAAGAGCTCAAGCTGAATGGCACAACTCCGTGCCACAACCCCAAGCTGAACGATTACAAAGTCCAAGCTGCATAGCACGGACGCCACCTGACATGCACACAGACAGACAGAGACACTCGCACGCACGCACGCACGCACGTAGGCAGACACACACCTTCACGGGCAGAAGCTCCAAGCTCAACGGCTCAGACTGCACGTGCAGGGTGTGAAGCTAGAGCTGTTTATCTTTGACACGTTCCCAATGGCTCAGCGAGTCTCGCTGATGGAGGTTCCTCGGGCTTCAGAGTTTGCTCCAGTCAAAAACGCACCGGGGTCTGCTTCAGACTCCCCAGACACTGCCAGACAAGCCATCTTGTCTTTACACCAAAGGTGAGGCTTATGTGCAGTGACATCACATTTGTTGGCTGGCAAAAGCATTGTAGAGTCTTTCTCTCTCAGCCTGCTTGACGTCAGACTTCAAACAGCAAGATTTTGCCTCCATGCATACAACTTCCCCAGGCTTCAATCTGGTGGACATCCACATCCCATACCTGTGTTCATTCACAGCTTTGAAAAAATCCTCGGCATCTTCTTTAGATCACTGTGGCGCATACCCAAGCACACAGGTACGTGACACAAGCCCTATCATAGCATAGCACTAAGACTCAGGACCTCATACAGAGATCTAGTCAAGATTGTACATACATAATTGTTGAGGGGGGAGGCTTGTGTGAATTGCTTGAGCAAAGACTTGTGTGGAGATGAGGCATTTGGCATGTGCAGGTGGGTTGAGGAAGCTGGAGGGTCAGTGAGTAGTCCAGAGGGCATTGAGGTTTCCCCTCTGGTGTCCTATGGGGGTGAGGGCCTTGATCAGCTGTGCAAAGGCAAGACATTCCAGAGCAGCCTTGACGGCGCCTTGCAGGTAAAGTGTTGATCTACTCGGTCTGGTCATACCATTTGAGGTGCAAATGTACAATGATAGTCAGAGATTTGCACCATGTGCGCTGCATTGTCATGCCAGCTACACACCCAGTTATGCAGGCACTGATCTTTGTGTTTATTTGCACATGACGAGCAGCGAGTGCAATGCTCATTTCCTTGGATTTTGACGTTCACAACCCTGTGTGGATGTTGTGCAGGGGAGGCAGCAGTAATGCAGGGATGTCAGATATGGTATTGCCATCAAATGACACAAAAGCCAGGACTAGTGTGGTTTGATTACGCAGCTGCATGCTGCATGCGTTCTTGATTCAATTTCTTTGATCTGCCAATGCAGCAAAAGTGGCTAGCAATTGTAGTTGGTTTGACTTGATACTTGTAAAGTGTGGAGTCCTGTATGCAATTATAGACACACGTCACAATCAGTCACAGCTCAGCACGATAGATTAGGCTAGAAAGCATCAGAAACAGGGTAGCATTAAGATCAAGAGCATGAGTGGTGCTTCAAGTTTGTGATGCAGCAATTTTTTGCAGCAGGCTGCTATCTGCATCCTCTTGAGACTGAGACCCCTGTGGACTTTGCCCCTCTGAAGTATGCTCTTGCGCATGTTGAGAAGACTGATCTGGGGCTTGCACACAGTGCTGTTCAACGTGGGCATCACCCGGATTGGTAGGCTCAGCAGCAGCAGCATTGCCACCATTGCTTAGACTCAGTCTCTCAAGCTCACGGGCTGCAATTTCATCCTGCTGCTGTTGAGTCAGAGGCAGCAAGAGTTTGAGTCTGAAGGCATCTACACCATTCAAGTAATACCTGCAATGCACAGCACAGCACAACTGCAGCTCGCACTCAAATATTTGAAATGTGTGGTAGTGTGGGGCTGCATAGTACCATGTTCAGCCGTGTGTATGGTAGCCAGGTGCTGCATTGTCCATGTCAATGCTATGAGGTGACGTGAAATGTTGCGCAAATTGCTCAAATGTGCTGCATACTGGACTTGCGGCAAAGCCTGCCTGGAAGCAATCTTGACATTGCCTATGAGGAGGATGACTCTTTTGTCATAATGGCTCCACTCACAGTCAAAGCTCCAAAACAAGTGCATGGCATCAGTAGCATTGGCGTCGGCCGTGTGTGTGATGTACATGCAGTGTCATGGCGTGTTTTGACCTAAGCTCAGAGGCTTTCACACTTAGTGGTGTGCTTGCAATTACTACCGCCGGTGGAAAAATGGCGGGCTGCACGGAGCGACACGGAGCTTGCTGTAGTGCGACACAAGACGGGCGTGAAGTTCTCCTCACCCGTTAGAACGCTGGGCTGGCAGCATGAGATTGTTGTTGTATTCAGGCTCAGCAAGCGCAGCCTTCAACGCAATCTCAAAACGCGTCCTGCACTCGCTGTGACTCTCAGCACTGTACAGTGGCTACAGGGGGGAGACAGCATGGTGTGGCTCTTGAAGCTGCTCTCCTCCCGTCAAAAACGAGTGTAGGCTCACACTGCCTTACGGCAGACTCTCATCTACCTGCTAGGCCTGCTCATACTTTTGGCAAACTCTTCCGGCTGCAGTTTCAACTCTGCAGTTGGTGATCAGACCAACTGGCGTTGACGACGCCATCGAGTTTGTCTGGGGTCAACCAGAGACAATTTTGACACGTTCGCAGAAAGAAAGCATCGCAGCCGCTTTGGCGAAGGAAACAGACGTTGTGGCTAGGAGGTTCTTCCTTGCTCCACTTGCAGAGCAGTGGGTGGGCACCCTCAAGAAGTTGATTGAACCAGCAGGTAGTTTCCCAGTGTTTGGTAAAGTTTGCCTGCCAATTTGCAAAGATTCTCAGCACATTCCACGTAGCCTCTCAGCTTAGTCTGTGGCTTGAAGGGTTGCTATTTGCTTCTGTTAATATCCATCTGCAGCAAACCATGCATAGCATCTGAGGCGGATTGTGGTAGGCTGCCAGGCTCTTCTGTGGCTTCAGCTCTGGCTTACTTCCTCACATTGTCACATGGCGTACAACCTTGCAAGGGTGCTAGCAAAGATCAGTGTTCACTTGCAGGGTCTCTATGGCAGGTATTGTGCGCACCTGTGCCAGATGAGGTATGCAAGCCACATGCTTTGGGTCAGACCATGCCACATGCAGGCGGCCGCGCAGCTGACTCGGTTGGCAAGTGGGAGTCATTCCAAGGTCAGATGTTGACCAGCTGGCTTAGTTTGAACCTGATTTATCTTGCATGACAAGTCGCAGGCTCTAATATGCATGATCGGCTGATGCAAACATGTTATGCTAGCATGCTGGGACTAACCATTTTGGAAAGACAAGATTGGATCTGCACGCACCAAGCTCATCATGGACTGGACAGCATGATAACAATATATCATCATATTTGTTATGTACAATGCAGATGAGGTGTCAGACTGGATCATGCGCGAAGGATTGCAAGCCAAGCTTGAAGGCGTGATCCTTAAGACTGTGGTGAAAGACAAGTTCTTTGATGGCTCAAGCGGCATGCACCAAGTGGACCATGAGGAACAGCTGTACCAACCTATTGCCTCTGCCATCTATGAGCCAGTGAACCAGGCTGCTCGTATTCTCGGACTTCCCTTGGAATACGCTACATCTCGTGGTACTTTGTTTGGCAGCAATGTTGTACACCGTGTTGTGGCCCTTTCAATGTGTTCTCAATTATGTTGACTTTGTGCTTTGATCAGCCAGCTTGCGCTGCTTCAGTCAAGTCTTTGCTGTGTTATGAGCGTTTGAAACAGGTCTTCCCTTGGGGTCACAGGCAAACACGCCAAAACCAAGGTGGATCTACGAGCTGTACATGGAGAGACCGAGGAGACCTACCTCCCGCATGAGGTGAAGCCCCCTTGGGCAGAGGCGCATGAGGGTCAGCATTTTGTTGACTTGTTGGGAGACATGCAAACCAGAGACAGGGTTGCCAGGCCTGCTGCTCAGATACTGTCTTACATGGTAAGTCAGAGGAGAGGCAGCAAAAACGCATCCAGTGTGCAGCCAACCTGCATAAGAGATACGTAATGCTGATCAACACAGGTTGTAATGAGCAGAGTCTGAGGCAGCAATGTGATTTTGCAGTTGCTAAGTTTGCTGCGCACCTTCTGCAGGTTGAGGAGTGGGCTATGCATGGTATCTTGTCTAGCAAACTCAACCACACCTTTGTCAAAAGGCCATCAGATCCCAAGAGTCGCCACCTGGACTTCACAGACGTGTTCAACTCTGAGAATCAACTCCAGCCTTCTGTGCGGCTCATGTACTTGTACATGCTAAATTTAGCTGGGAGTGCTGCCAGATTGGACCCGCAGCAACGACCTGCTACAGCTGACGTAACCAAGTGGGTCCCTCCTAGCAGAAAACGAGCTCATCAGTTAGTCAGTGAGCATCTTGCCTCTGGTGATGGTCATGATGCAGACGACTCAGACAACACTACAGGTGGTGCCACAGATGGGCCAGCACAGCACACCCGCAGCAAGGCAAGCACAACAGTTCCCAAGGCCAAGCAGGCTGCTAAGAGCACTGGCACCATGCAGCCCCAGCATTTGCAGAAAGAGATGGCAGGCCTTGTAAAGATACTAAGCCAAATTCCTCACGTGTCCCGCAACAGTCTCAACCTCGCGGAGGCAATTTGCTTCAGGAATGCCTGTGTGGTATGGCGCCTAGCCTCTCAAGCAAATTGATATTGTGTTGCGCAATCTGCAAGCAATCTCCATGCTGTGTTGCATTGTGTGCCTGTAACATTGCTGCTTGTTTGATCTTTATGGAGTTGACATAAGGCAGCCAGCATGTTGCTGTGGCATGCACATGTGTCCATTGTGTTGCAGACTGTGTTGTCTGCATGAAGCTTATTTTCACGCATATGCCTCTCTTGTGCATGCAGGTGCGACATGGTACATGGCAGGGCATTCCTGCGGTGTACAAGGTGTAGCCCCTTGGAGACTCCCTGGAGCCATTGCTAGACATGCAGGCCGAGCTTGATGCATACCAAACACTCCGTCCCCTTCAGGCAAGTGTATCAGCAAGGGTCTCATTACTTGACCAATGCAGGTGCATGCTCCCTTTATTGATGATTTCGCAGTAATCCTTCGCTCATCGTCAACGCAGTGTAATGTCAGCATGCCAAGTTGCAAACTCATTCAGCATCATAGCTACATTGCACTCAACATAGATATGTGTGAGAGCAAAGTTGTCATGCTCCCTGTCTTGCAGGGTATCCATATCCCCAGACTCTTGGGGCATGGGCAGATTCATGAGGGCTTGCATGCATTCACTGCCATGTCAGCTGGCGGCACCCCATTGAGTCCTGATTTGCTGAGGAGTTGCCCTGCAGTTGCAGAGCATGCTATGTGTGCCTTGAAAGCGATGCATCAGCAAAATCTGCTACATGGGGATATTGCTCTGCAAAATTTTGTGACGTCAGGCACAGCGCAGTCAGTGTGGCTAGTGGACCTTGTAAATGCTTGTCCGGGCACTGCAGCAGAAACGGCCAGGGAGCAGCAGGTCCTGAGGCGCTTGCTGAAGTGCATGAGCTTGTGATTGAGTAGACCTTACAGATGATACTTGAAATGAATGTCTATGGGACAGTAGGAATCACATTTGTACAATAAGGTTATTGTATGATTTGTTATGGATGTCTGTCAAGATGAAGATTATAACAGTGGGTAAATTATCAGCTTCACAGACACCTGCAGCTCACCTTGGCAAGCCGGGAAGCCTTGGTTGCTTGCTGTTGGATTTTGACGTTCACAACCCTGTGTGAATGTTGTACAGGGGAGGCAGCAGTGATCCAGGGATGTCAGACATGGTGTTGCCAGCAAATAACACAGAAGCCAGGACTAGTGTGGTTTGGAAACGCAGCTGCATGCTGCATGCGTTCTTGATTTATTTTCTTTGATCTGCCAATGCAGCTAAAGTGGCTAGCAAAATGTACTTGGTTTGACTCGACATTTGCAAGTGGAGCCGTATATGCAATTATAGACATATATCACAATCAGTCACAGCTTAACACGATAGACTAGGCTAGAAAGCATCAGAATCAGGGTAGCATTAATATCAGGATCAAGAGCGTGAGTGATGCTTCAAGTTCGTAATGCATCAAATTTTTGCAGCAGGCTGCTATCTGCATCCTTTTGAGACTGAGACCCCTGTTGACTTTGCCCCTCTGCAGTATGCTCTTGTGCATGCTGAGAAGACGGATCTGGGGCTTGCACATGCTGCTGTTCAACGTGTGTACCACCCGGGTTGGTAGGCTCAGCAGCAGCATTGCCACCATTGCTTAGACTCAGTCTCTCAAGCTCACGGGCTGCAATCTCATCCTGCTGCTGTTGAGTCAGAGGCAGCAAGAGTTTGAGTCTGAAGGCATCTACACCATTCAAGTAATACCTGCAATGCGCAGCACAGCACAACTGCAGCTCACAATGTGCTGCATACTGGACTTGCAACATAGCCTGCCTGGAAGCAATCTTAACATTGCGTATGAGGAGGATGACTATTTTGTCACAATGACTCCCCTCACAGCCAAAGCTCCAACACAATGCATGGCATCTGTAGCATTGGCGTCTGCCGTGTGTGTGGTGTACATGCAGTGTCTATGCGTGTTTTGATCTAAGCTTAGAGGCTTTCACACTAGTGGTGTGCTTGCAAGAAAAGCAATACTAGAGGCTTTTCCTGCAACCACACCAATAGTGTGAAAAATCACATACAGCGCCTCATGAGCAGTGGAACGATTGTGCGCATCAAGGGAGCCAGGTTAGCAGTTTGTATCTGCCGCTGACTGAACATGGTTCTGGTGCCGTGAGCGTCTTGTACCTTGGAGCCTGTTGTAAGCAGTTGCAACCCAAAAGCAATGCTGACAGAGTTGTAATGATGTGACATACCTGTGAAGCCGTTTATCCCTAATGAATCCCAAGTTTTGGTAGAGGGCCAAAGCACCTGAGTTGGTCACCTCAGCTTCCAGAACCACCTCCTCACATTGCCCCTTGATCATTTCTGCAATGCTGAGCTTCACGAGCTCTGTGCCTGCATGATTGGAAACACTCGCATGCGAGGATTAGGTGTTGCAAGCATAGGTTTCACTGAAATCCTGTGCATTCTGCATTTTACAAGCACTTTTTGCTTTGCAGCAGGATCTCAGTGTGCTTGAGCATTGTCACGCCATCAACACAAGCCAATTGATCAACTCAGCTTCCTCAGGATCATCATGAATGTCATGCCTTTTGCAGCACAAACATATACCTTGCAGCTGCAAGCGTTTGGAAAGAGCTATCAGCAGACAGTCCACACCTGTGCCAAGCGATCTGTATGGCTTCTCTACCACAAGCATTGCCAAGTAGCCACGTAGCATCTGTTCTCTGTGAACATCCATCTTACAGACAACGGTGCCAAAGCAGTGGTCTCCATCATATGCAAGAAACGCCAGCTGAGGCCAGTTGTGCAGAAAATACCTATGCCGCGCACACAAACAGTTGTAGGAGGGGCAATGAGCTGGACAGTACACACAAGTGTGCCAATGCGGTGTCATGCTGAATCAGGAATCATGCTACTCACCTGTATGTGAAAATAGAGTACGGCTCACTCAGTTCATTGTCCACCAGGTCCATGACTGTGGCCAGATCTCTCTCGTCACGATACTGCAAAGCAAGTTGAAGTTGGATATCGTCTTCCTGCACAATATACAATGTCTGTATAGGACTTACCTGTTGGTATCGGACTTTCACATCGGTCTTGCGAGCATTTGCAGGAGGAGCGGGTGAGCCAGCAGTCGTCGATGGCGGTTCTCCGGCAGACATGTGGTTTTTGTTTGCTTTCGCAGGTTGTCACGACGCGATGTAGTACATGGCACCCGCGCTTGGAGGTCACGTCCACAAAATTTGATCGGTGTGACAGAAACTACTCAAGATCAAAATGATACTCTCGAGAGGGGCAGCGTTTGCGTTGCACTACAAACATTCAGCGCAGCGGAAAAGGCCAACAGGTAGCAAGCCTGCGCGTCGCGCAGCGGTCAAACAACAGGACATTGCGACGTTTCATATTCTGGTCAACTTAGCAGCCTTTGAACACACTTCTGAGAGGCTATGTAAGTGTGAAGCGAGTGTACAGAGATGCAGGCACACTGCAGAGCTCCGGGGGATGCATGTTTCTCGTTTACAGACCTGGGTTTGATTGCTGTTCCCGTGACAATCAGCAGCCACAGGTGTGCAGATGATGTGTCCCCCGGAAGAGCACACAGTCCCATCTTGTTTTGTGCCAGTACCGCGTGCACAAGGTGCATCTGTCACTGAATTGTACATGACACATGCCTTGCTGAGCAGCATGGCTCAGGATGCTTTTCTTGTGCGTTCAGCATCTGTTGTACAACCAGCTGTAGCCTGCCTCAATCATGAAGCGCTTCATCTGTTCCCTTTCCTGATTCGTTTCTGCTGTAGCAAATTGTGCACTCAGCGTATTCTGACGCTGCCAACTCCTGAGAAGTGATGCTTCAAGGCTTTGGGGTTGGCCCAAGCACTGTTGGTGTAGTCATCCTCATCATTCTCAGCAAGCTTCTGTAGCAGGCAGCACCACATGTCAATCCACCATTAAGTCAGTGAGACAGACAGACAGCAAGCCAGCCCTTTACATAGACAGTCAAGCATGCAGACACAGACAGATTGGCAGATTGCTGAACCCCAGATTACATGGGGCAGACAACAAAAGGGTATCCTCAATCAGCATGTGAGGCTGCAGCCCAGAACCTATGCGCAAAACTGCATTTGTCGCATTGTCAGAAGCAATGCTGCAATCATTCAAATTCAAATGGCATCTGCTTATATGGAGAGCGTGGCGCCATCAGGACTGTACCTTTTGCTCTTCTTGCTTCTTGTGGTAAAATGCCATCATGGCTTTCTGAGTTTCAGCATCTACAGGCTGCAAGACACAAAAGCTTTGGTCATTTGCACATGACAGAACATACATATTAAGCCCTCAAATCTAATTCAGCCACCACTGCAGGGCACGAACAACCCAACAGCTGTATGCAGAGCAAAAGTTTGGTGTGCAAGAACGGATCCCAAATGGCTTGAGGGCTGTGTTGGAAGCTACACAAAATGCCTGCACTGCAGATGTGACCTAGCAGAGCTCAATGCAAATGCCTGATGCAGGACAGTCATGCACAGCTGCTATAATTCAACCTCAGCATCTGTTTCATCAGACACTTGCGGATGTGAGAACAGCTCTCACACACATGTGCTCTGGCAGACACATGCAGATCTGAACCCCAGTCTCAGACGCATCTCATGGTCAATTGTGAATTATCAAAGTGCAATTGCATTCCTGAGCCCTGCTTGGCCATGACATCAAATTCTATATCAGAAGCGTAGCTCTGCTGAGCACAGCAAGCAAGATGCACAGCTGCATTGTGGAACAGCAAGCAAGATGCACAGCAGCATTGTAGTAACCTACTGTTTCTCTGGCAGGCGCCCCCTGGCCTGCTTGCTGCAGCTTGATGACAGCTTTGGTCTTCTCATGCCGGCCCAGGTGGTGGCTCAGCTGGTTCTTGGGCAGCAGCTGCTTGCCAGCAAACCACAGAGTGGCAGTTGCAGGATCCAACTCATCATTGGCATGCTGCACACAGCACATGCAACTGTGTTGGTTTAGCCAGGTTTGTGTCAGTATTGGCCCATGAGCAGGCCAGGCCCTTTCAGGTGATGACTCAGCAAGTACTGCAGAGGGGCTTATCAGCAAAGCAAAGGAAGCCACCCGGCATTTGATGAATTAAGCGTTGCTGGTCATCAGTGGAAACCGTAGCAAAAGGACTATGTTATTGAACTGTGCACTGACTGCTGGCTGCGGGGCTGAGCATGATGAGAGAATGCAAAGCATGGCCCATGCATGCGCCTCACACAGGAGTGGGACACTCACTGAGGTGCCTGCTAGCTCCTCTGTGCCCTCTAGGGCCTGTCTGACCAGGTCCCACTCCGGCAGCCCTTGGGGAAAGGCAATCATGACAGCCCCTCTGATGTGATCGATGGCCGTCTCAAGTGCTCCCTTGGTCAGCAGCACCTTGTTCGCAACTTGGTCCTGCAATGACACGCTGCCTAATGGGCAATGTTCTGGTTTTGCAGGTGCTGGCTCGAATGCTTGGCAGGTCTGCTGACATGTTTGTGGTCAGTTGCATTGTGGTAGCTAGCTAGCTGAGTGCTGGCAAGCTCGATTGCATGCCATACAGTTGGAGCAGCAGAATATACATTGGCAGCATGATATTGCAAAGCAACTGCCAGTGTGCCTCAAGGTGCCTTGGGAGATCAGCAGCTACGCTGTCCTCGTCAAGTGCACAGTACCTTGTGTGCTAGGCGCTCAGCATCAGTGAGCGTCTTCAGCAGAGTCTTGCCTGCAGCAGGGTCGGGACCTGGAGCAGACAAGTATTTCAACACACACTCCTTGGCAAACACAAGTATCAGGAAGGATGATGCTGACCTTGCCCCGTTCGTCTGCCAGTGGGATCCTGTTGATAGTTTGTGCCTTTCTGGACTCCTGGCTCTGCATACTGGTCAATGCCTTGCTGATCAAGCGGTTTGGCAGGGCCATACCTTGCCAGCTCTTCTCCTTCAAGCTTCAATCTGAACACAGACAGGGAACAGTGCAAGTTGCATGCAGACCAGCCTTCTCTGACTACCTTGCACTGTAAGGGCAAGTTGTCTAAGAGTCTCACCTGTGTATGCGTGTGCGAAGATTTTGCAAATCCACGAGTTCTCTAGTCGCGTCTGTGACCTTTGTTGCCACGGGAATTTCGCACAAAAACTGTTCGTCCTCTGTTTTCTGCAGGACAGAAGGCTTGCTGCTTCCCTCAAGCTCAGGACAGCGTTGTGGAGGCCACCTTACCTTAATGTGCAAGAGGACCATCCTCGCAGCAAAGCACGGTCTCAAACCCCTATCTATAATTCTGTACGAATCAAAGTGCCATAGATTGGGCAGCACGCTCGAGGCTCTTCGAGCCAGCTTTGCGGAACATTGTTTGACCTGACTCCGAAACCAAGCGGGAAGAAAAATTCCTGTGTTTCACAGCACATACCGCAGCACATCTAGTGTCATCCTATGGTGTCACCGTGTGATTGATGGATCGGAGCTTGACCAGCTGACTGCGCGATGACTGCTTCTGCGGTGATGCCGTTTTCCAGGGATCTGGGATCACAGGGTGAATCTGCTCGAACTTCAAGACTTGCCCGAAGACGCTGCGCAGTCAGTTTCAGCCAGGCCTCGAACGCCGAGGTTACGGAACTTACCAAGTATGTGCTGTCAAACGCACTTACATGCTCTGTGCTGTAGCGTACCATTTGCAGATCATATGGTGTGTACACATGTGGGTGTGAGTGTGTGTGCAGTCGCTAGCCCTCTTGCCAGATTCCTTTCGCACAGCTGATGCAGAGTTTGTTCTTTACTAACCATTTTACACTGCGTGCAATCATCCACGGTAAATTTTATGAGCATAAACGCTTTTTCGTCGGTCTTTGTGTGTGTATGTACATGTATACAATAAAGCATGATTGACAACTTGTTGAGCATTTTAAAAAAAGTCATGGCAAATGAACATTCTGTGCCCAGCAGCTTTGCTGCATTCACCACAAGCATGCGGTGGGCCGAGGTCGGCAAACACTGCAGGGTGCTCGTGTTGCGCCACAAGAGCAACTCGCAACAATTGTGATTGCATATGTTCTGTGCAGGAAAGAGACCATGTGGAATCATGAACTATCAATTGGCTTGGTTGCCAATCTGCATTTAACATTTTCAAGGCAGGTGACATCAGTATGCACGCCCACAAGCTGATGTTGACATCACAATCTCCTTCCTTACAAGCGATGTTTCAGGTAAGTTACCCACAGCTCAGCAGTTTGTGTCAAAAACAAAGCCTTGATAAATCAATGCATGTTTCTGACTTTCTATGCAGTCAGGAATGCGAAAGCGAAGTAGCCAAGAGATTGAGATTCAGCAAATGCAAGGGCCTGTCCTGGAAGTCTTGATATCTTTTATATATGTAAGCTGCAAGGAATGTCCCCCAACATATTGGTGCCGCTGCCTTTCGCAGCAGATGCACACCAGATATATGTCCTGATCATCTCATACTTGATCATCATGACTGCAAATGCCTTATACGGCTGGCAATTGAGCATTGTGTTGACCTTCTGTTCATAGGTAAAGGCTCTTTGGGGTACATGCGTGAAGCAAATGATGGCCAACATCACGGCTGATACCATCATTGAATATGCCACCACTGCAGCATATATACACGAAGAAGCTTTATAGCAAGCGTGTCTATCTTTATAGGCTTCACTGAAGACAGGTCTGGGCACATCTGCAACGGACTAGACACAGTGTAGAATATCAGACTAAGACTGCTACATGTCTAGTGAGCGGGTCCCTTCAGCTGATCCCTAAGCCTGGCCCAGGTACGGGATTCACTCAAGTGAGATTGAATGGTTGAGTTTGCTCTCAGCTCCATGTAAGATAAGGCTCACACTCTTGTGTGTCTACTCACGGCCTAGCTCAGGACTCACTCTAACTCTATAGTGCAATATATCAACGGCACGCTACAACATCATCGCATGTCACCGGCTATGTACATTCATACCCACAGCTGCATGCCAAATCAGGGACTCTGCTGATAATTTCAGAGTTTGGAAATCAAACTGTAGCATGAAACACGACTGAGAAAATGTGTGGTTGTGCAGTGCTGAGACAGTTCAGCAGCCGCCCATGCAAGAGCTGATGGTGCAAGACCCACTTTTGGCCCAGAAGCTCATAGCAGGTGTAACGTCTAAGAATTGCTATCACCAGAAACTTGCTCAGCATTGTAGCACAATAGCTTTGCAAGCTCAATGATGCTGCAGCTTCACTCAATGATCAAAGAAAGCTTTGCTGATTTGTTGTTAGCATGTACACTTTGCAGTTCAAATAACCAAATAATCAATCTGTGATGCTGTATAATTCGATCAAGCTCCTAGAGATGCTCATTCATACTAGAGTTTCAGCAGCACTGCAGCCCTTATCACTCACTTGTCAAAGCCTTTGCAGTGTCATTCAGGACTGTGCAAGGTAGATGGAACAAAATGTCATAGCCATTGCTCATCTGTTCAGCCAGCATGCTCCGCCATATGTCTAGCCTTCAGATACTACATATTACAGCATGCAACACCCCCATGGCAAACAACGCACTTAGCCTATGCCTGATGCTGCATGCTCGTCTGCTTACCTGCACACAGTATGAAGTGTCGTTGTGCAGTCACTACTCTCAATGACAGGCAAATAGCACATCTACAAGATTGTCAAGATGGCCAGATGCAGTTGACACAGCTCATCTACATGATTGTCAAGCTGGGCAGGCGCAGTTAAACAGCAAAGCAAGGAGCCTCATAGGGTTCTTGGTAGGTCTAGATCAGCAATGCTGGAGCCCTAAAACTAGACAGTGCAAGCAACAACACTGGCCATCTTCAAATGATGCGCCTACTGTACATGACTATCTACATATGTACTAAATTGCGGGCAGCAATTCTAGTGCCTCCTGGTCAATTGCTGATCTGCAAAGTGCACTGTTGCTTTTAGTTAACGCTAGCAACTTCAACCAGACACAGTTGCTGCAGAGTCAACTACCCTGAATGCAAGGCCGCGCTGGGACTTGCACTCTGTCTCAGCACACAGACACACCCTGCAGGCCTCTGATGCAGCAGCAGCAGCAGCAGCAGCAGCAGCAGCAGCAGCAGCAGCTCTTGAGCAGCCATTGACCGTCTGGACTGCCTGAAACGCATCAGGTCACAAAACAAGGCCTCTTACCATCTGATGGTGTTGTCAAATCAGTGACAGCCTGCATGTGCACAAGACAAACTTAGCAAACAATTATCATGAGGGTGTTGAAACAGCCTGCTCTGTAAACGAACACAATTGCAATTCTGCTACACCACAACATTGTCTGGGCAGGGACAGCAACAGCTTGTGGCTATGCGCTGTAAACACTGCAACGACAGATCTGTTCCACAACAAAGATTGAATCAAAATGTACTTATGATGAGCAGATGAGATGCATAAGTCTGTGATGTCAAGCCAATCTGTCCTGCTGGTGATCTGCGTGCAGTTATAAAATGCTCCACACAGTTGAGCAATCCTTGACATGCACAAGAAAAAGCAATCAGACACTGCAGCAGGTGAAAGACCTGCAAGCTCCAAGGCGTGTTTCGCATTTGCACCCAACTGCTGAGTTCTGCAGCCCTGCTCCATAATCCAGCCTCTTCTAGAGGTACGAGTTGTCAATGTAGCGAGTGCCCTGCCTTAGCCTCTGAATGTGCTCAGCTTTGTACTCAGCCTTGGTCTTCTTCCTCCCAATGTCCTTCTTTACCCCTGGCTGGGGTTGGGGTGCCTTAGCTGACCCCTGCTGCGCTTTGAATGCAGCCTTTGCAAAGGCCTCTTGTGCGCATTCAGCCAGCTTTGCCTGTTGCTTCAGCCTTCTGCGCGTGTGCTTGCCCAGCTTCTTGTATGAGGGTGTCACCTTACTCTGACCCTCCTTTGCAGCGCTGGGACTCGCAGACTGTGCAGCTGGTTGTCTGGCATCAGATCTGGCCTGTTCATCTTCGCTGTCACTGTTGCTGTCCACACTGCCAACACTGTTAGCCCTTTTGAGGCCTCTGCTGCTCTGCTTTGCAGGCTGTGCGGCCCTGACAACAGAGTGTGCATCCTCAGCAGCTCTGGCAGGCTGCTTCTGCTGCTGCTGCTGCTGCCGCTGCCTCTGCTGCTGCTGCCTCTGTTGCTGCTGATGCTGCTGCCTCTGCTGCGGCTGCTGCCTCTGTTGCTCCTGAGCTTTGCCTGCCTTGGCTTTTTTGGCCTTCTTGGACACTGCTGAAGGCTTCAGTGGCAAGGCTGCTGGCGGTGGCACTGTTGAGGGAGGAGGACCTCCTGGAGGTGATGCTGGCGGCGCCACAACAGGCATTGCCCAGTGGGTGACAGGGACTGGCGGTGATGGTAGCCACTGTGGCTGTGGCCAGGCTGGGCGGAGCTGTGGCCACCCCCAGGGTGGTGACTGGTGGCAGTGGCCCCATGCGTACTGCTGGTAGCGGCCCAGGCAGCATAGGTGGCCGCACCTGCTTGTCCAGCTTTGAGATTGCTTGACGAGCTGCACCACTTGCAGGTAGGCGTGCGATCCCAGCAGCAACCTGGGCACCAGGATTAGTAGTTGCAGCACTGCTGCTGATGACAGGCCTTGCCATTGTTGGTGTGCTAGGAAGCATAGCAGTGTCAGACAGCAAGCTGGCAGCAGCTGTTGCATCAGCAACTGCTGTAGGCGCTCTGGTCGCAAGTGGCAATGAGAGGGGGGTGCTTGCTTCTGGAGTGTCTGTTGCCATGGACACTGCCTGTGTGCCTGTCCCAGCTGAAGCTACCACTACTGGTGCAGTTGCTGCTGCAGGCAGTGATGGCACTGCAGCTGCAGCTGTTGCACGCAGTGATGGCACTGCAGCTGTTGCTGGCACGACCATTGCAGCTGTTGATGATGCTGCTGCTGCTGCTGACCCTGATGTTGCAGCCACAACCTCTGCTGCTGCTGAGGCTGGCTGTGTTATCAGAACACTTGCCTCAGGGGTGTTGGTGGCCATGGAGACAGCTTGCTCAGGACAGGGCCCCAAGGGGAACGCCAGGCCTGCATGTGAGGGGACTCGCACAAGCCTCTGTACATGGTGAGTGCTTGTGCTGACATGATCAGCTGTTCCAGCTGCTTGCCTTTCAGTATCCGCTAAGCCATCCATGATGTGCAACACCTGCTGCTGCCGTTGCTGTCTGGCTTGCACTACTTGAACTGCAGCGTCTGCTATGGCTTGTGCCATCTGCTGAGCCAGCATGCTAAGCATGCTATGCCCAGGTGGCAGTGAGGCTGGTGCCTTCATTGACCCAGACATGGGCTTGACTATCGAAAGCTGACCTGGCTTCGAATTAGCCATGAACTCATCTCCTACAAGCAAAACAGCTACAAACTTGAAGCACCACTTGTGTCACTCCTAATAATCATGACAGCAGCTAAGTTCAATTGGCAAGATCAACACTAGCAGCAAAGGCGTCCTACCGGTGTTTGCATCAACAGTAGAGTCATTTGCGCCATCTGCAGCTTTTGCAGCAGTGGCAGATCTTGCCATTGCCGCAGGAGCAGTTGTAGCAAAGAAACTGACCTTTGAGACAGATGCTCTGGTCGCTACGGCAAAAAAGGCTCTATTTGCTATGAGACGGCGAATACACTCAGGCCTCTTACTCATACTAAGATCAAGCTTTGTTGATCCAAAGAAATGCTAGTCAGGTAGGTGGGACAAATATGGCCAACTGCTCAACTTAAAATGAGCAGGTCTGGGTGCTGAAGTTTTCAGCAGCTGGGCATTGGATGCAAGAAGCTACTGTGGACCTGCTGAGGCATGCTGCAGCTTGCAAGTGAAGTTGCCAAAGGCATCACCGGGACCGCATCAGGTCTGAGAAATTGTTCCTGTGTGTCACTGCTGATGTGTATCATGACACAGCCAGTGATGGCAGTGGCAAGTCTAGTTGTGGCCAGCAAGCATGGCCAAGCATGGTGGGAGCAAGCACCATGCATGTAGTGGCATGCAGCATGCTG
>JAABUO010003513.1_pt1 | contig 18649 bp, 2 predicted proteins | sample 5559291 | NCBI WGS metagenome assembly JAABUO01 (sample SAMN10711878, study PRJNA513372) | rock metagenome | isolation source: Antarctica rocks | place: Antarctica: Victoria Land, Finger Mt sud | reverse complement strand
ACTTTATTACATTTTTTACCTTCTTTGATAATCAAGATAAATAATGTAAAGTAAAGGTAGTAGAAGTAAAAAGTAAAGCTTTTAATTACTATTAAGCTAAGGATAAATATGATTATATAATTAAAAACTATTCAAAACCTGATTATAATAGTAAATATAAAGGTTATGACTTTGGTTTTCATTATTAGTTATAATATATTATAAGAACTTATAATCCCTAGAAACCTTGAAAGTAAGTAATAAATATCTAGGTTAAACCCTTATTAATAGTAGATACTATCTTGTAAGATACAAGTCTTAATATAAACTTCTAGCTTAAACTTATCTTTATTATCAAATTTTATGAAATAGGAGTCTTATATCTAATTGAAAGCTTATATTATATAAGGCTTATACTAGCTATTACCTTTATCTCTCTTATGTTAAATATATTAGAATAAAGGGTTATATTAACTACTAGAAATTAGCTACTATTTAAAGTTATAAAAAAGATTAAGCTAAACTTAATACCCTTAATTATTTTAAAGGTAATCATATTTATAAAATATTAATATCTAATAAATAATAAATAAGTTATTAGAGTCTTAAGGGTTATTTAAGGAAGGGAAAAAGATAGCCTACTCTTTATACTACCTCCTATTATTACTATTAGTAGTAGGGGAGTATAATATTAAAGAGTACTATTTTATTAGTACCTCTCTACTTATGAATTTAATAAATATCAATAAACTTATCAGTTTAATAGAGCTAAGGCCCTTAGTAATAGATCTAAGGCCAGAATTAGTAGGAATCTAAATCCCTTAATTTATAAAGTCCCCTTTAATAGTAGGAACCCGCTAGTAACTCCGCCCTTAGCCTTTAATAAATCCTTATAAGTAGATAATATTCAGTTGTATTACCTCTATCTTATCTCTTAAGATTAATTATCAAATATCTATTAATATTATATTATAATGTTTAACGCTATTAATTAAAACCTTATAAACCTAAGATATTTAAAGAAGTTATAATTAATTATAGCTATTAAAAGTGATAAAAGGCTAGTATAATAAAAAAAATTAACTCCCTTGTTAAAAGAATTAGACTACCCTTTATAATAAAAAGGTTTATACCTTAAATATAGCCTCTAAGGGCAAATTACCTATTATAAAATTTACCAGGTTATTCAGGGGTTTAAATAATATAAGAGACTAGATTATATAAAACCTTTACCTTTATAATTAAGCTTATAACTTATAAGGCTATTTTTATTTTAAAGAATAATTACTTAGCTACTATTTCCTTAATAAGCCTAGAGGATAAATTTACTAGTAACTATTAATAGCTACCCTCTTATAATATATCTAACTACGTTTTAGTACGATTCTAGTATATATAGCTTTACCCTAAACTAAAAATCTTAAATAACGTGTTTCAATAAGAAGTAGAATTTTTAGGTAAGAAGTTAGGATAAAAATAATCTATTTTAACTAGCTTGATTTTTTTTAAGTTATAGTTTAATATAGTTATTTTTAGATATAGTAGGAATTAATCCTACTACCTAGCGTTAGATTTCTTTACTTATTAATTCTTAGACTTCTAGTAATTATATAGGAGTATTGAAATATACTCTTAGTAAGAAAGGTTTAGATAGATACTCTTATAGTCTTAGATGAATTAACTAAGTATCCTACTCCTACTATCTTAATAATAACCTATTGAAATAGGTAGGATAGTAATAGTTATTATATTACTAGCTATCTAAATACGAGAGAGATAGGATATATAGGATACTAAGACGGGTACTAGCGCGTGTCTGATACGCGGCTAGTCTAACGATATTTTTTAATAAATAGCAGGGAGTACATAATAATTTAGCTTATAAATACGATAGTATTAGCTATATTAAATATATATACTAATATACTAATTTAGACAATTTTAATAGTATTATATACCTAGTAATAAGATAGATATTTCCTCCTATCTAGACTAATATTAGATACGTTAGTAGTTGTTATTATATAATAAGTAATTTATAAATAATAATAGTATTCTTAATATTATAATCTCTATTCTAGTAGGCGTATAGAGTTTAGTAGGTAAATCTATGTATTCTAATATGTCTTTAAAATTATCATATTAATTTTCACAATTTTTAGGGTATTAAATAGCTATAAGTAACCTATATAAATTTATTTACGTAGAAAATATTATAAAGGGTAGGTATATATATAGGTAGAATATAAAGAAATATTAGAGTTCTGATATTTATACTAGTCTAGGAAAGGACTCTAGGAGACTTATCAACTAACTAATAAGCTACGATAAGCCCAGGGTCTCGATATACCCTATATCTTATTATAGTAAGACGATAGGCTAGCTAGAAAATATCTTTTTAATATATTAGGGATGTATAACTATTCTTAGCTATTATTAACGTTTATATAACAGATTAGCCTGTTATAAACCTCAAAGTATAACCCTTAATAAGTCTTACTATCTATTATAATAATGCCCTTATTCACTAGTATAATTTTCTTAGTATTTAAGACTATTAGCTATCTTATTAATATACCTAAGTAAGGCGCTTTTTAAATTCCTCTAATATCTTAATATATCTAATATAATAAATAAGACTTAGTAACTTATTATACTATAAGTAATTCTTTATAAAGGTAGTTATATATAAGGTATCAAGTATAATAGTCTCTTATTAACTATAATTAATAAAGCCCTTATTATTAAAGACTTTAATATATAAGGTATTTATTATTCTAATAGTATTAATAGAGCTTTTCTTATCCTCTTAAAGTCTAGATGATATATCTAGGATTAAATTAAATTTTCCTAATTTATTAAACTATAATTGATATAATAAGACGCGAATTAATTATAGATTAAGCTTATTAATTAAGGAAGTAATAAGATTAATCTAATAAAAGATGAATATTACTATTAAATAATTAGTATTTAATTACTATTGATAATTATTGATAATTTCTAAGATAGTTTAATAAGTTATTAAGTTCATATTATAGCTTATATAATACTAACTACCTTTAGTTTAATTAGTTAATAGTTTTATATAGCCCGGTTAAGTATCTTACTAAGGAATATTATCAATTAAACTAAGTATATTTAAAGATAGATAAATATAACTAGCTTATAAGCTCTAGGAATATCTGAAGGTTTTATAATGAAAATAGGAATAGTAAGGCATTAATTACTATAAGTTTCTCCTCTAATATAACAAGATCAAAGGAATCTACTTTTAAGCCTAATAAGGTAATAGATAGATAGCTAAGGAATAATTTCTTTAGATTAAGACTAATTCGATAGCTTTAATAGAGGCTAGAAAAGTACTGATAAGTATATAAAATACTTTAGTAAGGTTGTTTTTAAAATATAATATTGTAAGCTCTTATACCTTATTAAGGTCATATAATATTATTCTTAGCTTTAATAGGAGACTACTATAAGATTATATCTATCTTACTTTTATATACTAAACTAGTAAAACTACCTAATATCATTTATAATATATCTAGATTTAGATTTAGAACTAAATTTAGATTTATACTCTACTATCTAGCTACTTAGAGCTAATAAGGGTAATCTACTACTTATTAAATAGCTAATTAAGGAGGAAACTATAACTTATAAAAGACGATTTTGAAATACTATATATTAACTTACTTTATAACTCTTATACTATCTTATTTATACCATTCATTAAGTCTACTTATCTCTTATATTCGTGTTGTAATTAAAGCTTATCTATCCCTATAGATCAGTGAAGTATTTCTTATCAAATAACATATTTAATAACTACCTTTAAACCTTTCAAAGTAAATATAATTTAGTAGAATTTATTTTATTTTACCCTTTAAAGTATCTCCTTCTACCTCTTCTTATAAATAGGGTAAAATATAAGTTCATACTTTATATCTTAGTATTTTTAATTATAAATAAAATTAGAGGTATTAACTCTTAATACCTTCTCTTTATATAAGAAAACGCGTAGTCCTATCTTTTTCATATAATTAAATCTATTGAGCTCTTAACCTTAATAATCTTATATAAAAATTAAACTTTATCTCTTAAATCCCTTCCTTTTATATCATTTAAGCCTATTTAAAGATTCTTACTTAATATTTTAATTATCTTTCTTTCTCCCTTTTTTTAACTTATACTTGACCCTTTTATTTTTAAGATATTAAATTATTAACTGAAATTCCTCCTCCCTTATACCTTGAAGAACCTTTTTCCCCAAGATTCCTTTTTTAATAAATATCTTCATAACTACTACCTAATTAAAGCTTATTTAGTATAGTAGAAACTTTAATTTTAATTTTAATACTTATAATATTAGCCTTTTATACTTTTAATATATCCTTTAAATTATAATATCATAAACCTATTTTATCTTATTAAGGGTACCTTCTTAATATCAACTTGATAATTATTAATAGGGCTAGTTTTTATATTACTATCTTTACTTTTATTGTATTAATATATAAGTCATACTAAGTCTAAAGACCCTTATTAACATCTTTAATTATACTACTAATTCTTTAAAACTTATTATCACCTTTATATTAAACCTCTTTAAGCTCTTTATTAAATATATCAACTTATACTTATAAGGGGTAAAAGTCGCCTTATATACATTTACCTAATATAAATATATCTTGTGTACCTTTATTAAAATCTTATAATTCTCTTTAATTCTCTTATTATATATTATGAGGTAGCTATTAATAAGATTAACTTATATATGGTACTAGTTATAAACCTCCTATCTCGATCTTAATTTAATATAGTTATGATCGAGTTAAGATATTATATAATAGTAAATAAAGATCTTTACACGCTTACTAATAATACCTACCTCAACCTAGATTACTATCAAATACTTATAAAGGATTCATTATATTAAGAGTTAAAAGGTATACTAGGGAATAAACTTTAACTATCTTATAATAAATATAATTATAATATATAGAGTTAGTAAGTACGCGTAGCTTAGGTATAATGAGTTTAGAGCTATAATAATATTATAAGCCTTACTTACTAATATTCCACTAGCAGGATATTTTATAACTAAGATTTACTTCTCCTTATAAATAATCACTTTTAAGCGGTAGTTATAATATAATATAATATAATAGTTAGTACTATTCAATTAATTAGTTTATACAGCTATTCTAGTACCTAATTATACTAATTAGGGAGGTTGGTAACGCTATTCTTAACAAATAGTATATGGATTTAATCGCCGAAATATACTATAACCTACGACGCGCTAGGCTTTACTATACTACTAGGATTTATACTAATAACAATAATATACTATTCTTATATATATCTTTAAATTATATGTCTTTATATTTAAATTATATCTATCCTTATTATTAACCTTATATATACGTCCTTACTAACCTAAGTTTATAATATTATACGCCTAAACGCGTTTATTCCTATATATTCTTCTAATACTTAGTCAATAATCTTAGAGGGTTATTAGGAGGTTAGTAGAGGTATATCTTTCTATAAGAAGGTTATATTCATCGTGTAATATATACCTATAATTTTGTAATCGCCGCGTTATACTATTACTACCATATAAGAGTAATTATCCGTGAGAGAAATTAGATAGGGACTTATCCTGCTAGCTATATTGAAAGATATAGGTAAGCGAGGCCTATATAATCCTATTATAAATTTAAAATTACTACGCCTAATACTATTAATATACCTTCTAAATCTTAACCTAATAATCCTTTATATATAATTAATAGTATTAGTTATTACGTTGTATTATTACTACTACTACTTAAGAGTAATTATTTGTAAGAGAGAGTAGACGCTCTTATATCTTATAGGTAGGCGAGGCCCGTAATATTATATTATAGCCCTCGTGTTACTACGTCTAATAGTGCGCGTACTTACTAACCCTGCCGTTATAATTATATTTATTATAAGATAATTAAGATCTATTCCCTAGTATACCTTCTAACTCTTAATATAATAAATCTTTTATAAGTAATCTAGGTTAAGGTAGGTATAATTACTAGACGCGTGAAAATCTCTATATAATAGCTTTACTACTATATAATATCTTAACTCTATTATAATTACGTTAAATTAAGATTGATTAGCTCTCTTATAATAAGATAGGAGGTTTGTAGCTAGTACTACGTATAGGTTAATCTCGCTACTAGTTATAATAGTTAGTACTATTAACTATATATATAGAGGATTATTAGATAAGACTTAGAAAGTCTTTTAACATAATTAGTATTATAAAAAGATATATCTTTATTAACCCTCTAATAACCCTCTAAGATTATTAAATAAGAATTAGAAGAATATATAAAAATAGATATGCTTAAGTATATAATACTATAAATTATAGTTAATAAGGATATATATATATAAAGTTAATAGTAAAGATAGTTATTATTTAAAGGTAAAAATATATAATTTAAATATATATATAAGAATAGTATATTATTATTATTAATATAAATCCTAGTTAAATATTAAAGCCCAGCGCGCTCTAGGATTATATATATTATTAATTATAATAAATAAGGAGTTTTTACCTAAAAAGGTAGAGTTACTCTCTTCTTATAATTTCTTTTATAGTAGTATATAGTATATTTCGGCGATTAAATCTATATACTATTTATTAAGAATAATATTAATAACGTCTCTAATTATTGAAATAGGTAGAATAGTAATAGTTATTATATTACTAGCTATATAAGAGTGAGAGAGATAGGATATATAGGATATTAAGACGGGTACTAGCGCGGGTCTAATACGCGGCTAGTCTAACTAATTATATCCTATCTTAATATAATTTTAATACTCCTACTTAAACAAAGCACCTCATTAGTATGATAGTATAAATAACTTATAATATTCTACTCCTATTATCTTAATCCCCCTTCTTAATTAAATGCTAGGTAATAGGCGTAAAGGTAAGGTAGATAGTAGTAGAAGTTCTATTCTAGGTAACTATTTCTAAGATATCCTTTTTTATAAAGTGGTACTATTAAGGTTTTTATATTATGGCAACCTAATAGTATATTTCTTACCTTTAATATATTAGATAAGCTTATATTAAGTAGGAAGGATGGTATTTAAGGCTTAATTTTAATATCTATATCTTTAGTAGTATTATAGTTTATAGTAATGATATTAATACTTAGATAAAGGATTATAGCTCCCTAATAATACTTATTATCTATTTCCTATTTATATCATACCTAGGTAGTAAAGATAGCGAGGCTATTATTTCCTAGAGGTATATTATACTAGAAGCTATTATAGGTACTATATTTATTAATATCTAAGAATATATTACGCTAATAGTTATAATTAAAGGCCTTATTATTAAGTAGTACTAATAGGAAGTATATACTTTGAAGTAGGATTAATAATTATAATTAAGGGCCTTATTATAATAAGTAATGTAAGTACTATTAGAGGCTTTATAATCCTCGAGTACGTAGCTATTATAATTATAAGGCCTTTTATAAAACTTAATGAATAAGTATTACTAGCTATTAGAGAGGAGCGTAATAAGGTAAGCTTTATCTTAATTATACTTAATAATAGAGCTAAGACGTACTTTATAAATATAAAGATCTAAGATCTAAAAATCTCGTTATATATAAAAGTAAATTTATCATATAAATAATATAGGATAGTAATATCATAAATACTAGGCTACTAATATAATTAGTACCTTTATAAGAGGAACTAGGGCTCTTTACTTATAATAAAATTTTACCTTCTAAGCTTTATCAAGTCCCCTACTATATATCTTCCCTTATTAATATTTATTAGTATATTTAGTAATAGTAGAACGTAATTAGCGAGAAAGAAAATAAGATATTAATATTCTCTCCTTAGCTCTTAAACCTTATAAAAGTAGTTTAAAGGATATTATTAAGGTCTTTTCAAACCCAGACTTATTATACTAGATAAAGGCCTACCCAGTAATAATATATCATGAACTTTATATATATCTATAATAATATTTACGAATACTTTACTTGATACTTAATACTTAATATGTTTATAAAGTTATATTTAAAAGGTAATATACTAGGATACTACCTTTAATAAAGTGATTAGTATCCCTTAAAGCTCTTAATATATTTATTAAGTAGACTGTATTAATTATATTACTCCCGCCTCAAATATAATCTAATCTAGGCTTATTAATATAATATATTTTAAACTTACTAGTATTATAAAATAAGCTTAATACTTTCCTTATGTGAATATTAGGTTATAATGAAATATTATTTATAATGTTATTAATCTAGAACTCTATTAAGATATTTATCGCAAATCTACAATTAATAAATTCTTAATAGACCTTAATAATTTCAACTATGAATCGTAGGCTTATATTATTAGATATTAAAATCCTACTAGTATTTAAAGTAATTAATAAGGTAGGTTATGTTAATATACTAGTTAGTATAATTCTTAACTACCTTTATAAGTAGGAAAATAATAAGCCTATTAACTCTTTAAGTACTAGCCGTATAATGATATTTATAATAATACTTAACGCCTCCTTAAAAGCTTTGATTTACCTTAAGCCTAATAAGTATATTAAATTCGCGGATACTATCTTACCTAATTTAACCTACTAGGCCTAATTAAAGTAGTTAATAACTGAAAGGTAGCTTATAAGATAATTAATAGTAAGGTAATAGTTAATACCCTTAATAAGGTAATAGCTAATACCCTTTAGTAGAGAAGTAGATTATAGGAAATTAGATAGCTATAACTATAAGTATATTAGGCTATTATTAAGGACGTTATAAAGCATTATACAGATAAGAATTAGTAATATTATATATCTAATAGCCTAATTTAAAGAAATAGATTACTCTAACTCTACTACCTAAAAATAAGCTATCTATTTACCTCTAATAGTATTATTAAAGAAAGGCGTTTGAAAGACCTATTATGATATTATTAAAGCCCTTACTAGGTAATACTACGGCTTATAAAAGACTTAAATATCCTAGTAAGCTAGTAGCCCTAATAATAGAGTCTACTATTATACTAAATTAATTTAAGGTATTAAGATATAAGTTCCGCGGATAGAGATATATTATAATTAGTATCACGTAGTCTATTAGTGTTAAAAGAATTAAATAAATAATGAGTACTTTATTACCCAGGGTGTATTTATAAAAAGTACTTCTTAGGATTAAAATTAAGAAGATACTATCTTTAATACTACTTTATAATATTAATAATAAGGTTATAAGGATTAAAAAATACGCTTTAATTAAGATATTTATCAAAGGTACTATTAAGAAGAAGCTAGTAATAGCCTTAATTATTATGAGGGGATATTTAATAAAGGACTTAATAAGTAAATTTACTTATTATAATAGATATATTAAAACTTTCAAGTGTAATTATTAACTTTAATAAAGAATTCGCTACTTTTAACTCTTATTAAGATCTTATAATACTAATTAAGGTTTTTATTTACACCTCCCCTAATATTAAATAAATTATTAAGACCTAATTAATTATTATTATACCTCCTTATACTATAATTTATGTATTTATTCTTCCTTTTTAAACTTAAGTATACTTAAAACTTTAGCCTTAATAAGGGTATCTTTACTGATATTATTAATTTAATAATCTTAATTATATAATTATATAAGTATATAATACCTCTATCAAGGTAATATATCTATTATAAAAGACGTATATATAATATTATTAACTAAGAATACTAGATTAGAAAAGGTTAGTATTATAAGTAATATATTATATTACTATAAAGCCTATATCTCTTATATAAATAGTATTAAGGGACTTTAATATCTTAAGTAGCCTAACTATTATAATCTCTTTATTAATAATAGAACTAGCCCTTAAGTATATCTTACTTAATAGTAGGATAATATATAATATCTTAAAGGTAATAGACTAGTTTATTATTATTATAATAGACTTCCTTAGATATAAAATAATTAAAGTTTAATTATAAGTATCCTTAAGATGGAATAGGTACTTATTTTATTAAAATTTCATATAAACTTTAAGCTATTACAGGTTTACCTTATAAGTTAAAAGGAGAAAGACTTAGTTAATAAGATATTTCATAATCTATATAATTAAGGAAAGATAATAGAAGTTATCTAACTTATACTATTCTTCTATCTAATATTTATAATAAAGAGATATAGTAAGTAGCTATAAAAGGCGTATTATATTAGATATTAAAGGACTTAATAAAACTACTTAATTATAATAATTACCTAATATTATTATAATTGGATATTATCTTAATATCCTTATAATAAATAATATAAGATATTTCTACTAATTTAACGTATAAGAATATAATTAATATAAGCTTATTATTATCTTTTATTAAGGTTAAAAATAGTATAACGTAATACTTATAAGGTATAAAGGGTTATCCTTATATATATAATAATAAATAAATAATTATTCTACCTATTTAATAGACTTTATAAAGGCTTATATAAATAATATAATTACCTTTTTAAAGATATTACTATTCTACCTCTTTTAAGATATTACATTAGCTTAAACCTTGATAAAATATTCCTAGGCTACTTATTTATTACTTTACTAGGTTAATAAGTTAACTTACTTAACCTATTAATATTTAAAGAGAAACTGGTTATTATAAGTATATTAAGCTTCTTACTATTATTATAAGACCTTAAATTCTTCCCACGCCTAATAAGCTAGCTACGTTAATTAATATTATAATATGTCTAACATACCTCATATAATAATACCTTATAATAGTATTAAATAGAGCTTATAATTACCCTCTTAAAGGGTATAAAAGACTTTATAAAGAAGATTTAATTTATATAATTAGTCTACTAACTTATTAAAGTAGAAATCTTATCCTTTTAAGTTTTAAAGGTAGTATTTAAGAGTATTATATTCCTTATATCTTTTAATAGAATAAGGACCTTGTTTATTAGCCTTAAGAAGTCAAGGATTTATTATTATAATTTATTATATAAAAGGTGATATCATCCTTGAATAGTAGTTTAACGAATTATATTCGTAAGTAAGATACTTAACTAGGTAGATTAAAATTATTATTTAATAGAACTAAGTATAGTAGGTATTATCTAGATTATTAGTTATATAAGGTATATATAATTAGTTTATTTAAGAGACCTCTTATAATTATTTATACTAATTATCTTATTATAATAATAGTAGTAATAAAATAAATATAATCAACCTCTAGTTTAAATTATATAATAGATTACTCTATTATATAAGATTTAATAATAGATATAAATATTTATTTATCCCTAATACCTTAGAAAAGGATTTCTTTAAGCTTACTTATAATAGATAATACTACGGCGGATATTATTATATATATAACCAAGTTTTTACCTTAACTTATATAAGGTACCTATTAAAGCGCTTATTGCCGGCGACATTAAATAATCCATTAACCTGAAGTAGAAGTAAAGCTTCTTCTATTCCGCAAATATGATAGGAACTATATAATAGAAATATAGAATAGAAATATAGAATTCTAATATTAAGATATAACATACTAGATAGATTTTAATATTTCACAAGGTCGTCATCGAGCTCAATCTGTTGAAAGCATCTGAAAACATTCTACGTCGCCCTAGGCGGCCACCCTTATTTTATCTATTAATAAAGATATACTGGACGATTGAGACATGTCGCCTCCTCTCAGCGGTCTTGAAATATATATTAAGTACTACTTAAATAATTCAATTAATTAAATCAAATATTATAAACCCTATAATAGCTTACTCCTAATTAATAGACTAGCTATCCTATTTTATATAATAATTAGAGACTTTATTATAACTCTACTGATAATAATATTAGGCGGTTTTAGTAGCTTTCTTACTATTACTAATAAACCTAATAAGCGTAACCTACTAATACCTAATAATCTAAAATACTCCTTAATAGGTAGATATTATTCTAGCTATTCTAATAGCGTATCTATAAGATATTCCTTATATAAATATAAATAATAAGGATATTAAGTTTATATTATTATTCTGATAAATAGTAATGTAGATGCTAGATTATAAAGTATTAATATTTATATCCTATTACCTTTAAATAGATAATTAGTTTAAAAGGATAAACTAGATTATAAAGATTATTATATAGTATTATATATTTATAAATACTATTAATTAGATAGTTATACTCTTATATCTTTATAGCTATTTTAATAACTTAAGAAACTAATCATCTAGCTTATCCCTTAATAAGATCCTGTTTAAATTTAGTGTATGTAATACTATTAGTATATTATTTTAACTACTTAAATAAGACTTTATAAGGCTTATTATAATTAAATTAAAGATTTAATAGCCTTTATTAAGCTTGAAAATAATTCAAAGTATATATATACCTATTATATAATAAAAAGGTAATAAGGTATATATATAATTAAGATATAATTATAATATCCCTAGTATTAACTTAAAGCTTAATCAATAGTATATAAGGCTATCTGAGGTCCTTGATTATATTATTCCACTTATCTAACTACCTCCTATTATAAAAATCTACCCCGACATCTTAATAGCCGAATTAGAGTTATTATTAAAGATATTAGATTTATACACCTAGGTTTACCTACCTATTATAATTAAAAATAATAAGTATGACTTAAGCGTTTATAAGATAAAGGTAATTATAGGAAAGAGGATATTAAGGAAGACTTAATACCTAATTAGATAGGAGGGATATAAGAATAAGGATAATACGTAGTATAATATAGATAACCTAAGAAGTACTTAAGATATAATCAAGACCTATAAGAAAAGGCCTTATAATAGACTATAATTATTAAGGGCTTAAATATATTATAAACAAGGTCGTTTACTTTTATTTATTTTATACTACTATTATAGACTAGAGAGGTAGTTGCTAAGACCTTATAAGGTAGTTATATCACTAGAGATGACGTCGCCTAGGGCTTCTCCCCTCCTCTCCGACGGTAATCCATATATATTCAATGAGTCCTTATTATAGTACTTCTATAACAAATTACTCTTAACTATTATAAGATCCTTTGATAAGTATATTTACTTAGCTTAATCTATAAATAAACATATATCCTACTCTAGTATTAATAGACTTATTATTATATATAAGGTTGAAAAAACCTAAGTCTATTATATTCTAATAAGAGCCTTAATTATTACCTCTATTACTATCTATTAGACCTATTAAGCTAGAAGGCCTTGTTAGAGGTAGATATTTCTAAACGTATTAAATAATAGTAGTATTAATTACTACTTATATGATTATATTAATAAGAATAGCTATACTTTTAAAAGGATCTATTATAAGGCTAATTAATTAGTTATATATAGCTTCCTCAGCTAAAGGCTATTTAATAGTATTACCACTAGAAGTTAGCTTAAGTATAATAGATACTATAAAAGAGACTAGCTTAAATAGTACTTATCCCGTTAGTAATATTAATCCCGCTGCTATAAGAGGTTATAACAAACACCTTATTAGATCTACCTTGATTAGTTTAAGGGGTAGCTCTAATAACTATTCAGAGCGTATAGTAGCCTATTTAAGATAGTAATTAGCTACTTATATATAAGATTTATCAATAGCCTAGTCTTATAACTAAGATCGTCCTAAGTATTTAAGTACTAATAGAGGTCCTAGTTCTATAAATACTAACCTTGGATATTATTAATATTCCCTTAAAGAAGAAGTAGTAAAATAATTAAGGTAAGCTAGCTTAAGATTCTTTCAACTAATACGTAAGATAATAAACTAGCTAATCTTACTAATTATAGGATTATAAGCGTAACCTATCTTGATAAAGGTTATCTAATTAAAAGGTAAGTCAAATAGTATTCTCTATTAATAAGAGAGGAGGAGCTTGGATAAATAGAAAGAATAGAAAGAATAGTAAGGGAAGATTTAGAGAAATAAGCTAAATTCCTTAAAAAAAACGCTAAAATCTTGAGAAATCCCTACTCTATTAAAGGGAATAACAATGTTAAATAATAATAGTTAAAGGCTTTAAATAACTAATTCGAAGCTAATAAAGACTTTTATAAATAGCCTAAAAGACTATAAAAAGTATTAAAAGAATAATTAGCGTAGTAGAAGGCTATTAAGTTAGAGGATAGGATAATTAATACTAGTATTATTAGGATAGTAATAGTTCTAATAAGTAAGTAATAGTATTGAAAGAGGCTAGTTATCTAATAAAGTATTACTATTATTATTATAGTAGTAAAGAATCTAATAACAGATACATATATATATTAGATAATAATAGAGAACTATATAATACTAGTACATCTTTATATAATTACTCCCTAGCGCTAATTTATAATAACTTAATATTTAATAGTATATATAAGAAGGGCCTTATTTCGCTAGTTTAGATTATAAATAGAGAGAAAAATTAGTAGAGGTTAAGAGAGCTAGTAAAGTAGACTTTTACTTTTACTAATTTTAAAATTCCTTTATTATAATATATATATACCTTATTTAAATAAGCTTATATAGGATTACTCCTTAAATAAAACTAATAATATAATTATATCCTTAAATTTAATTTATTATTTTTACTTATACCTTCTTTAAATATATATTTTAACTTTAATTTACTATTAAAAATAAGCCTTAACACTTTAATTGATATCTTTAATTTAACTTCAATCCCCTTAAACTTAATTACCTTATTTATCTTAACCCCTTGTATTTTATAAGTTATATAAATAAGTTCATATTTCTTTAAGGTAAATAAGGCCTTATAAGTCTTTACCTATTAAAGATATACCTTATAGGCCTAATTCAATACCTTATAATTTCTTTTAATACTCTTATTATAAGCTAGTAGATAGATAATATCTATAAAGCCCCTTTACTTAGAGTAGTAGCTTTAGCTTTTTATACTCCTTAATTAATAGAGTATTAAAGAAGAGAAATGGGAATATTAAGACTGGAGACCCTTAGAGGACTACCTAGTAGTTAATTAAAAGAAAGATACTCTTAATATAATAAATACTACTTATTTATAAAAATCTCTACTTTATTATATATAAGCTATTTAATATCATTTAGTTATTTATCCTTGAACTTTTTTTTATATAAAAGGGAGGTTAGGCCCTAGCTATCTCAATCCTTTATAATCTTATTTACTACGCTTTTCTTATTATTATAATTACTAGCTATTCCTAACAAGTTAGCTCTTAAAGCTTATATCCTTAAGACTATAAAGACATCTTATTACAATAAATAACTTATTAATCCTTCTTTTATTAATTTTATGTTAAATTAATATAAGTTAATAATCTTAAGATCTTATCTTTATTTAAATACTTTAATAATAATTTATCAATACTTTAAGTAAAAATTCTTTCATTATTTACTTAGAGCTATTATAAAAGAAGTTAGATAATTGATTATTAAGGAAAATAATAATAATTTTAACTATAATAATAATATTAAGTTGAAAGTTAATAAATTATTATGAAATAATCCTAATAAAACTAGTTTATAAGTTGAAGGTAATAAAGTTATACTTCTCTTAATATCCTTATTTTTAACCTTAAAGCCTTTATCTCTAAAATTTATATCTTAGAATTTTCAAAATTTTATATTAAGTTTAATTGATTAACTTTACTTGTATATTAAATCTGTTATAGTATTAAGGATCCTAATTAAGTAGTATGTAAAGCTTGTCTTTTCTAGGTATTAGGACGGCTTATATCTATCTAAGCTAAGCTATATTAGGAAGTACCTACTTAGTAGTTATAAAGAGTAATTATAATAATTTACCCGATAAATAAAAGAAGAGTAAGTATCCTCGTTTATACTAATTATATTAATATAAAACGCCTAATAAGAGAGTAGGTAGTACCCTGTTTATATTAATTAAGGTACTTAATAAGCCCTTACCTTAGCCAGGTGTCTACTACATATATCTCATCTTTTTATTTATTAAAGTTATAGTATTATAAAGGTCCTTAGTATTATACTATATATCCTATATAAGACTATAACCTTTCTAGCGTATAAGGTATTTAATAGCTAGTCCGTAACCCTTTCTTATAACTTATATGTCTATTAGGTATTAATTTTTATATAATCTGAATTTATTTATATCCCCCTTAATAATGATATTTTTTTAAGGTAATTAGGCCTTAGGCGGCTGAAAGGTTCTATATTAAGGGCTAGAGAAGGCTCTAACTAGGTAATTATAAATACTAGATATATCTATTGATAGGGAGGTATTTTCATATAATAGGTTAGCATACTTATAGATTTAATAATGTTAAATAGTCTTATAAATTATTGACTTAACTTCTTTATAATATTAAGTATAATAGAGATTAAGTAAGCCTTAAGCTTAGAAAATATAGGCTAATAATAATAATAATAATAATAATAATAATGATAATAATAATGATGATACTTATAACTTATTTATATAAAGGATATAATATCTTAAGTATTAATTCTAGTTAGTAACGCGAGATTTAGTAGATAATTATATATAAGTTTATTAAGTAAATTTATTATTAATGTCCTAGAATTATTATAACTTATTCTTATAATAATCTCAAGAAAGGCGCAGCTCGCCAAAACATTTGACGAAGCACCGCTGTGTCGTTCCAGCTACGGCATGGGCGCATTCACCTGTTCTCCCAAACCATACTCTCTCGCGATTCTAAGTCGGGCCTCTCGACGCGTGATTCATTAGAAAGGATATCAATGCGTAGGAAATAAAGCTCTTGATCCGGGCTTCAACGTATTTAGAAACAACCGACCCGATTTTACTAAGTGCATGGCTTTGGCAAAAAAGCTAGTGACAGACAATACATATTCAGATTATCGAGATGAACACTTATTCTTCCTTACTGTCAAGATCTGGAGCTGAAAAGAGGATTTCCCCCGAATCTGTAGTGTATTTCTCACGGTCCCCTTCCAATTCCAGATTATCCTTCAGATCGACCTCGACCCTGTCTTCCCCACCGCCGTGGAGATAACGAGGCCGGTCATACCTCTCCCATTATGTCTTCTTTGCCAGCATCGCCTTGTCAGCAGTTTTGCTCGAGAACCATCTGAAACAGACCTTGCGATATTGTACCACAATGATCTGCTCGCCTTGGGCCACGAACTATCTTTGCTGATCTTCCATACGCCCCCCACTGCTGGCCAAGCCAGGGTCAGCTAGCTTCCCTATCGGCACCACTATACCTGTTGCGGCCAATGCTGCCGAGACTGGCATCGCCAGCTTTCCACCCGACACTAGCTGTCCTCCTGTATACGCTGCAACACGAGCGTCTATTATCGTATGGTAACCAATCACGAAATAGATATCTTCTCCTTCATCCACAGTTCGCTCAATCCATCTCCGGACGTCTTCCGATTGCATAGCATTCCTAAACCACTCTCCGTAATTATCGAGATAATAGGTCTTGACTTGGTTCGTTGTGATTCGAATCGAGGTGTTATGACGTTTTGAATATGTAGCGGAGAGCAGAGAGGTAAGCTCAGAGGCTAAGGTACGATAGCCGGCTAAAGAATCGATGCTGTCATAGTGTGATTCTACTTTCTCGACGGTTTGAAAGCTTGAAATACGGCTTGGGTCATAGTAACGTTGGTGAGGTTCATCGACGCTGGTAACGAAACGTCCGAGCTTAACGGCTGACTGAGGCAGGAACTGTGAAAGGAGGAGGCTGACAGGCATTATGGCAGAAGACAATTCGTCGAAGGAGCAAGGACAGAAAGGAAGTCACGCGTATATGAGTTATAACATGCCTTGTTAAGTAGGCGCTGGCTAGGGCACTAGAGGCTTGGCGGAGGGGCTGTGTCCAGCTAAGCCCCACGAGATTGTCCCGAGCTTGAAGCTCGCTTCTGCATTATATAGTAGGCCTCCAGCTGTTGCCAGACACTTGGGGAGATCATGGATGAGAACACTGATTTTGATGCGCTGTTGCTCAATGACTTCGATGCCATCTCACAATCACTACCAGATAATGACCAAAGCGCTCGAGCGAACATTTGTTCATACTATGCCCTTCTTGTCTTCAGCCGATTCCAGCGGTCGGGTCAGACACTAGACCTCAAGGAAGCGATCGAAAAGGCGACACTAGCTCTCCAAGGAACGACTCTAGATGACGAGAACTACGCAGGAAGGCTGAGTAATCTAGGGGTTATGCTCGGTCGGCGATATGACCGCACGGGGAAGATAGAGGACCTGGAGGAGGCCATCCGAGTGTCCCGGCAAGCAGTCGGAGTTACGCCTGAAGACTATCCCAATCTCGCAGGCTACCTAAATAACTTGGGAAACAAGCTCGATCGGCGATATAAACGCACGGGGAAGATAGAGGATCTAAAGGAGGCTATCCGAGTGTCCCAGCAGGCAGTCGAAGCCAGGCCTAAAGACCATCCCGACCTCGCAGGCTACCTAAATAACTTGGGAAGTAAGCTCGAAAGCCGATATGAACGCACGGGGAAGATAGAGGACCTAGAGGAGGCCATCCGAGTGTCCCGGCAGGCAGTCGAAGTCACGCCTAAAGACCATCCCGATCTCGCAGGCCGTTTAAATAACTTA
>JAABUO010003512.1_pt1 | contig 18649 bp, 32 predicted proteins | sample 5559291 | NCBI WGS metagenome assembly JAABUO01 (sample SAMN10711878, study PRJNA513372) | rock metagenome | isolation source: Antarctica rocks | place: Antarctica: Victoria Land, Finger Mt sud | reverse complement strand
CCAGCCACGGGATGTTATTTGCGATAGGTCTTCTGCTCTCCATCTTTTGTGACTCAAAACACTATGTTGATTCTGTGATGCAGCGGCAGATACCTGGCTGGATTGGTCTTCTGTGTACACAGCAGTGAAGTAAGTGCAAGTCTTTGAGAAGGTGTTGCTTCTTGGTACTCTTGAAGTCAGCAATGGTAGTAGCTTAAGCTCTATGAGTTGAATGGCCCTCCATGAATCTGACAGGCACAGCCAAAACAACTGCATGAAAGTGGACATAGTACATGGTAAGTATCAGAGCCAGTCAAGGCTCAGTTAGATGTATCTGCAGCAATGGTCTGCTTCCATCAGGCAATGTCATCTGCAGCATAGCATGACACTGTCCTAGCTCAGTGAAAGGCTCTGGAATGCTGATCAGCTGAGGAGCAAGATCAATGTTCAACTGCTGCCTGATGGCGGCTGAGATTGCTTCACTGCTGACTTGATCAGAGAGTACCCCATCTGCATCTATGCTACACTTCATGACCTGCATATTTTATTCTACGTGATGCTCACATATCAAGCAGCAGAGGAAACAGGTGCCAGCAGCAAAACAAGTTACATTGACCAACAGCATGCCACATGCTCGGAGGCTCACCACTGGTTGGCTGGTCAACATGCTGAGAATGGCTTGTAAATCTTCACCGGCTGCTGCGCTGCCCTCCTGTACTCACATGTGACCAGGTCATGAATTGACTTCAATCCTGTACATCTATGCTCAAACTGTGATTGTGGCTCTTGTCCCGGGCAGCAGACAAGTATACCGGCTCATTTTTTTGTGAGACTTTCTGGTGCCTATCTCTGGGCTTTGTAGGTGCTGGTGCAGCAAGCTGCCGGGGGTAAAGGAAATTTCGTGCATAGCCATGTGACACATCTACTTGCTGACCTTGCAGCCCAAGGTGTTCGACATCCTGCGAGATATGATGAATTTCATCTAGACTTGTCTGGACCTCAATACACGCTAGGTCTACAGGTGTATAGGCCTGTGCGTACCTCAAGAAGCGTTATCGGCAACTTGGCGGTGCTGGCCTTTTGTCCTCTTGTGGCGAGCAGTTGACTTGCAAACCGAAAACAAGACTCCGCCGCTCGGTTCTTTGACAACATCAAGTAGGTCAACACTGCAGATGTCTATATGCCAGTAGGTCAAAGGTTTTGACAGCACAACTGATGCAGCACTAGGCAAGGCACAGCCAGCACGCAGTCAGGGAAGGATTCTGAGGTGCGCCGAGCAAAACTACGGTTTCGAAGTCGCTGTGAGTGTCACTCATGACTCTGGCAGATGACTAACGATATAGCCAAAGCATGCAGAGCAGCAGGTGAACGCAGGCAAACGCAGGCTATGTAGAAAGCTGTCCTCGCCCCGACATTGGCCGGAGGTAGAGTGTATTGTACAAGGCTGTCTTTGCATGTCATACTGAGATCACGCGCAAACAATTTCGGCACTGCTGCTTGATCATGCAACAGGCCGTAGTCACGGAGCAAATCGTACCTGAAGCCTGGACTCTGTACTTCCCTGACGAAGGGCACTCGCCTGACGATAGACGGGCAGTGTTGCTGCAAGATCTGCTTCCACGCTTTACCTCGCTGTCGAGATGGCTTGCCGACAGGCTTCAGCCACAGCAAGTCACAGGCCGGCACCGGCTCTCCATCGGGTTTGAGGAGTTGCAGAAAGTGTGCAGTAGTTCTGAGTTCTCTGCTGCACTGGACCTTCAGCCGGTTGAAGCCCTCGCCTGCCTGGGCGCCGCTGCACACCAGGCAAGCAAGAGTGATCAGCTGAGACCTAGATTTGCTCACCTAGTGAATCAAAGCTTTCAGTTGGGGCCAATCAGGCAGGCTTTGTGTTGGCTGTGGGTTCAATGCAGATTCCGTCTGCTTTGCCTACTGGCTGTAGCTGACGCCTGCATTGATGGCCCAGGTGCTGTTCAATCCTCAGGCCCAGCAACTCTTACCTGAGGGCATAGAGCCGCTTAAGATTGTAGTGCGACTTGAGGGGCACCCGTCTTCCATGAAACACATCCGTCAACTCAAGTCCAGCTCCATTGGTAGGCTTCAAGAAGTGCATGCGCATGCTTGCATACGCCTCAGCCAAGAACCATAAGCAACATGTTTCATCATGCAGGCAAGATAGTTAGTGTGAAAGGGACAGTTGTGAGGATCAGTGCAGTCAAGCCTCTGATACAATGCATGACATTCACATGCACCAGATGTGGCAGTGAACACCAAATGCGCTTCCCTGAAGGCATCTATACTCCACCCACTGGCTGTAACCTTGATGGCTGCCGCAGCAAAAGCTTCAAACCCCAGAAGAAATCTGCGCAAAGCCTTGACTGGCAGAAGATACGCATCCAGGTATGCCTTGTGGGGTCTTGACTGCACCCTGTGAAACACCAGGCCTCTGTTGGTTGTGTGCTCAGATGGACCCGACTTCTTCTGCTCGACGCGGTTCATCAAGTAGCTCAAGACGCACCTTATCTTATAGCAAAGTCAGACATGTTTTGCACCTAAGCCCAACAAGAGCAGCAGCACACATTACAGCTGTACATTGTATCTAGTTTCTAGCTTGCATCCTCACCATGATGCAGGAGCTTTCCCAAGCTGATAAAGAAGAAGCAGGCCGGGTGCCGCGCACATTAGAGGTGGAGCTGACTCGAGATTTAGTTGACAGCTGTAGTGCTGGTGACGTGGTCACTGTTCTGGGCATCATCAAAGTTCTCAGCACAGATGCTGAAGCAGGCATGCTATCTCATATCCTGTCCTCAGTGCATGTGATCAAAGGCACAAGCAATGATAGGACTCTAGCATTACATGGATGGCTAGCTGCGACATGTACAGTGCATCATATGATGCAGTCCCCTCAGAACTGCAATATAACCTGCTCTCATGCATTTTGCATGACACCCTGCCTGCCTCCGGATCAAGATGTTGCATGCACTTGCAACCTGAATTGGCCATGCATCAGTCAAAACTTGACAAGTATGCAAAATGGTGTGGTCATCGGCTGCAGGTGGAAAGGGTAGTAAAGGCACAGCAGGCAAGCGCTCCTTGTTTCTGCTGTACTTGGACGCTGTGTCTGTAGTCAACCAGCGTGGTGCCAATCAGTCCTGCAAGGACACAACAGACCAGATCAGCCAGCCAGTCGACCACCTGCCCTCACACCAGGCAACCAGCTTCACACTGCGGGACCTGCATTTCATTGTGAAGTTTTCTCAGGTGACCATCCAATGCAGTCTGAAGGCTGCAATATTGCAGTGCTCTGTGCAATGTTGTAGCTCACTGGTACATGCCTTGTACTGCTCTGTCTCTTGCTTGAAGGACACAGCAAATGATGTTATGCCTCTTTGACCTCACTCAACTCTGGTTTGTCTAGTGTCCACCAACACGTAGCCCAAGGAGCTCACATCCACCTTGCTGCCGAAAGTTCATTGTCACTACTGACACACTGTTCTTGAACAGTGTGCTTCTACTGACCTCGACCTTTTGTGTTGCTGACAAGAAAGGTCGCTTCCCTTTTTTTTGATGAACCTTGGTCAAATGGTCGTAATTGACCTCTACGACCATATACAGTTTCTTAATGAATTGGTTGCTTGACTGCTGTGTGCAGGAGTACAGGGGGCAGCAGCTCAAGCAGCTGGTACATGCACTGTGTCCAGCAATCTATGGGCATGAGCTGGTGAAAGCAGGCGTGGTGTTGGCGCTGTTTGGAGGAGTACGCAAAGGCAATGATGACCTGGCGAGCGTGCCTGTGCGTGGGGACATTCACTGCCTTATTGTGGGGGACCCAGGCATAGGCAAAAGCCAGCTGCTGAAGGTATGGGTCTGTCCCAGGCTTAGCCCTTCTGCAGTCTTTTGTGCGCATGTTGATGCAGGATGGTGCACTTTCCCACTTCTGCACTTAGTGACCCAAGTTCTGCCCTTAAAATTCATGCCATGCTTATCCCTGTGCTGCATTCTGCTCCCAGCCTCACAGCTGTCAACCCTCTGTTCAATGTGGAACAAGTAAAGCATCACTTTAACAATGTTGAAGACTGTCAAAAGTATTCCAGAGGTGGTCAAAAACTGGCTCCTGTCACAAAGCAGTGACCAGAGTAGCCAATCCACGATGTAACTGCAGGACAATATCAGGCATGCTGAATGACTAGGCACAGTGTATGCATACAGGCTGCATCTGCTGCAGCCCCTCGAGGGCTTTATGTGTGTGGCCCTTCTTCCAGCAGTGCAGGCCTGACAGCCACAGTGGTAAGGGACCCCCTCAGTGGGGCCTTTGCCCTGGAGGCTGGGGCCCTGGTGCTGGCTGACAGGGGGGTCTGCTGTGTGGATGAGTTTGACAAGATCACTGCTGAACACCAGGTGGACATGCTTCTTGTAACAGCCCTTGTCCAGCCCTGCTGTCTTTGTGGCAGTGCTAGGCAGCCCCACAGTGACAACTTCATGCAGGCCATCTGACTCAAGTCCGCCTGTAGAAGTGGTCACATGCTGCTCGTCACAGCAACCAGACCGTGCTTGCACCAGGCCTCAGCGTGTAGCCTAAACTTGTAAACATGTCTGTATTGTGGTCAGTATCACTGTTCACATCATTACCACTAGTCATATCAGTGTTACTAGTCATTTCGCAACTGCTTCCAATGCAACAGCATCCAATCGTCTGCTGTTGCCTCACCATCTTTCAAGCTTCCTTTCTCCCCCTCATTCAACATCCTTCAGTGTCTGTGTTTGCTTGTGAGCAGGCATTGCTTGGCCCCCTGGAGCAGCAGGAGGTGTGTGTGGCAAAGGCAGGCCTGGTGGCCTCCTTGCCAGCGCGCACCAGCTTGCTTGCTGCTGCCAACCCTGCTGGTGGCCAGTACAACAGAGCCAAGACGCTGCTGCAAAACCTCAAGATGAGTGCAGCCATGCTGTCTCGCTTTGACATCATCTTTGTTCTGCTGGATCAGCCTGATCAGAGGCGTGATGAGCGCCTGTCTGAGCATGTCATGGCCATGCACTCAGGTAGTGTCTCCAGCAAGAACACTGTTGCATCTGTTGCATCTGGTGCATGCTGTTGAACCATGGACAGCAAAATTGCTGCAGTGGCGACTGCGCAGAAGCAGCATGAGGCCACTCCAGCTGCATGCCTGGTAAAGCTCATGAAATGTGTGCAAAGAGTGGCCATGTCACCTGGCTCAGCACAAGATCACAGTCGGGCTCACAAACAGCATGATTAACCCATCTGCCAGTTAAAAAACTTGGAGTTGTCCGACAGACTGACCATGCTGAAGGCGCTGTATTGCATCTACAGAAAGCCTTGCATTCATGCATTCAAGAAGTGCAGGCAATGAATGGCTGCAGCTTGACTGCAGGACAGGGAGACAGGGTGAGGAGAGCTCATCAAGGCTCCTTGCAGACCCGCCCAGCTGCATCCCTTGCAGCCCTGGATTCCACTGCCCAGCAGCCAACACTGGAGGACAGTCTGAAGATGTACAGGTATCACTCTTGACATCCTTTGTACCATGGCATGACCACATTGACGAACGGCATTTCTGTGGCCCCTGATGTGATGTATGGACATTAATTTGCATGCACCAATAACATTGCGCTGGACTGGAGTGTACATTATTGTCTGGCCATGTGACTATACGCATGGCTTGAATTGCTGTGGGGTCCATCTCACTCAGCACAATTTGCAAGTGCATCAGGAGAAAGCAGAAGCATGCATTCATGCTATCATTGATCACATGAGAAATGTCTCTGAACCGGGGTGTGAGTCTACAGATGCAGCTCAAATTACGCTGTCCCTACAGATATGCATGATAGAACTAATGCGCAAGGGTGCAAACTGACAACGTGGGCCTGGGTATCAACTAACACTTTTGCAATTGCGGCTTGCAGTGATGAAGCTCATGATCCGGTGCCCATGCAGCTGCTGCAGAAGTACATTGCCTACGCCAGGCAGTACTGCCACCCTGTCCTGTCTGATGATGCCAAGCAAGTGCTGAAGCAGTACTACTGCAAGCTGAGACAGGACTCCCTGACATTGGAAGGAACGCCTGTGACTGTAAGTTCCTTTGTGATGATGACATGCACCTGCTGTGACATGAAGCTGTAAGTACGCTCTACCATAGCACCTGCAGACTGCTGCAACAGGATCTTGTGCTTGCTTTGTGTCAGCTTGTCAGATGACCTGACTGCAGCTCGGTGTTGCCTTCCATCCAGGTCAACTTCTTGCAAGGGTTGCATGACACAAAGTAGAGAGTTGGGGTGTCAAACTTGATTTGTGTGTATGTTGCTGTACGAGCAGGCGCGGCAGCTTGAAAGTCTGATAAGAATGGCAGAAGCCCGGGCTCGCTTGGAGCTGGTGCAGATTGTCACAGCTCAACATGCACAGGTGGGCATGTGTCTACTTGTATCTCATGCCTTTCAACATGCTAGCAAAGATTCCTGTCATACTGGCTGGGTTACTAATCTGAACTTGCTTGCTGCTCGTGATACACGGCAGGCACAGAGTTGACCAAAGCTCAGTGCAAAATTTGTTGAACATGCTTGCAGATCCTGTTGGCAGGCAGAAAGGCAACACAACTGGTGTCAATCAGGCTAATACACAGCAGTGCATAGCTGCAAGCGCACTCAAGTAGTCCATGACATTTGCTGCTGTACATCAGGAGGTGATAGAGATCAGTTCAGAGTCCAGGCGTGATGTGCAAGGTGCAGCTGCTGGAGCCAGCTGTCTAGACTTCAGGGTCCCAGGCGGTACCAGAGCAGGCAGCAAGCAGGTACTGCCCTCCCAGCCTGCCCCTCTAGCAACCTTGCCCGTTTCAATCCCAGCTTGTGTGCATGCTAGAGAGTCGCGTTTCCTAACTTCCGTTTGTCCCATTCCTCTTGCAATTTTGCATGTCAGCCCTCTTGCGTACTTCCCTCCGTAGGGCGTGATGCACGCCCAACATGCACAACTATCATGACACTTCCTATTCCTGCTCTCTGCATGATGTGCATGTAGCGGTGCCTTCCTATTTCCTTTGTCATCGCAGGCTCACGCAAGCAATAGTATAGCATCATATCTTGTTGGCTTGGCCAGTGCATGTGTCTCTGCAGGCTGAAGCACGGCGTTTCTTGTCAGCCTTGGGTCGCCGTGCAGAGCAATGTGGCAATGCCTTCAGTGTCCACCAGCTTTTTGACTTGTCTGACCATCTCCAGCTGAAGGTCCCCGACATGCGCCACTTCATTGATCAACTCAATGAAGCTGGTATGCTCTGCTGACCTTGCATTGTCATTCTTGCATGTGCTTTCAGAGGCCCATGGAGCATATTGTGCTACTTTGCAACCTGGATATTGCAGTGCACTGAATAGTTCAGGCTGTCCTTGGAGAGCTATGCACAAAAGTCCCATGCATGGTGTTGTGCAAAACTTCCAATGATCCAAGCTATGCCAGTGGCAGTATGACATCCTTTCTGGGTTTTGCGCAGGTGAGTTGCTGAAGAAGGGCCCTCAGACATACGCATTGCGATCCATGCCGTCAAGTGCTTCGCAGCAGATCAGTAGTCAAGTCAGCAGATTTTCAGCGATGAGTCAGTCGGCAAGTCAAAGCTAGCCATTACAATGTGCGTCACAAGTCACACTGCAGCCAGCAGTCATCATCTGGCCGGCAGATTCACGAGTGATGTGCAGCCCTCAGTGCCTCATGTATAAACCGCTGGTCTGGTCCTGTTTGCAAGCTTTATGCAGTTATGTGAAGCCTCCTTCTCTGGATGTGCAAGCCTTACTTCTAAGTCCATGTTTGACACTGTTTGACATGCTTGACTAGTCAGCTACATGATGATGCTTGTGGTCCACACCTGACTTTACAGTGGTATTACTTTCTTGTTCAAAAAACATCTCAGTGGTAGTGTAGACGGTTGACATAGGACAGCAGTATGCCAAATCCTGACTGGATGTGGTTTTTATAGGCTGTCAACTGCACATCTGGACAGCATGGAAAATGTGTGCAACGCAGTAACAGCACTTAGCTTGCTTGCAGACTTGGCTTGCCATCTTCTTCCTCAAGTTCCGGAACTATGGCGGTACGTGCGTCTGCAATGGTTTGCCATCTGCGCAGTGCTGCATTCATGGCCTCGTGTTATGGGATAGGTAGCTGGCTAGACATGGCCGCCAATGTCGCAACACGACCTCCAAGCATTGACCGTATAGTCTCGACCACAGGCTGTAAAGATCGTTCCGTTCCCCTGCGTTACCACATGTGCAGAAGACTCTCGGGGGCTGGCCATGCCTCTAGACATGGAAAAGGGAGGCGACACATTTGCAACAGTGCTGAACCAGATTGGGACGCTGAGATGAGCCTGTTCCGGAAGCGCAGTATGAAGCCAAACCAGATGCAGACAATCAGGCGTTTGGAGGAAGAAGTGGATATTGGCAAGGTGACACTTTTGGATTCAATGGCAGCGGTTATATTGTACCATGTCAAGCTCAGGACCGTGATGTCGTCTTGTGTGGAGCAGGTGTTGTTCTCAGACGACGGTTTGGCTATCTTGGAGGGTTTGAACAACGACGCTCCCGTTGGTGCCTCTCTCCGATTTGTCAGCGGAGCTTCTGGGTCAGAATTGCATACATCAGCTTGACATATTGATTGATATCTGGCTTCGCTCTAAGCTCCTGAGAGCCTTCCTCACTGATCAAGACATGTACCTTATGCAGTGTACTGCTGTGGCGTCGGAGTGACAACGTGTGTTTTGCTCTGATTTTGGGTGGCAGGCAGAACGTTGCAGCAGGGGACAGGGTAGAGTGTCGTCTCAAGGGTATTCTCCAGGTACTCTACACACACACACACACACACACTGCAGACCGACGACCCTGTACCTGCCCATGAACAGGTAGTATTAGCAAGTCAAATACACTCAAGGGGCAAATATTTGTGCAGGTTGTGGATGATGCCGAGGGTCCAAGCACAAAGCGCGAGTATGAGGTGGCAAGGGTGCCTGTAGGAGCAGCCCTTTGTGGCCAAGTAGTGGACTTCCTAGGCTGCCCTCATGGGTCACAGTATCAGCTGGGCATGGATGCACAGCTTCCACTTCTGAATGACCAGCTGGACATGAAAAGCAGGGAGCAAATCAATTCAGCCTCATTCACAGGCATCAAGGTGATGCTCGAAGCCCTCTCATCGGGCACAACAGCTGCCTGTCTGCTTTTCTTTGCTGCAGTTCCTTCCTTGCCGTCCCGCGGCAGAGTGAGCTTCAACCTGCTTCATTCATGATCCAGGAATTATCATGCTGTTTGCAATCGGATGCTGCATGCATACAGGGACCTTGCAGTACAACATTACCAAAGCTTAAGTAAGATGCACAGGGCAAAAACGCTGCGGGGGTTGTCAAAAGTACAGGCTCAAGTCACCACGGACATTCTCAGCTGGAGTAGGCTACAGATACACTGATATGGTTGAACTTTACAGGCTGTTGATACACTGACGCCTTTGGGGCGGGGCCAAGCGCAGCTGCTGGTGGGTCCTGCTGGCTCTGGCAAGTCCAGCCTGGCTGTTGACGCCATTCTGGGACAGCATATGCAACAGCAGTTGGGTCAGCAGCCAGTTCGCTGTGTATATGCTTCTGTAGGTCACAGGTAAGCACGTACTCTGTCACTGTGCCGTGACACCCATGTGCTGTAAGGCAAACAAGTGTAAATCCCCTTGCATCATGAGTGACAGGCAGAGATGCACAGCAACAGTATGGATGATCACATGGCATTGAAGCGTTGTCAGATGCCTGCCAGCAATGTATAATACCAAGTTGGCTTGCCAGCCTGTGTGCCAGACATGCTGTTGGTGTTGTTGTTGCCTGAAACATGCATGCATGTTGGCACATGCCCATATAGGTTCTGCAGTTGCCAGAGTTCTTTCTTGCCACTGGAGCTACAGTTGAGTATGCACAGTGATTACCCCACACTGACTCACATACTGTGTCTACAATGCAGCATACACTACAGTGCCCAGCAATGTGTGCAGCACATGTGTCAGCTATTGTTTTGCTGGCGCATGTGAGCAGTCAGCAAGAGGTGGATGAAATGGTGGAAGAGCTGAGCAAGGCAGGAGCCATGCGCAATACAACAGTGGTGTCTGCAGTTGAGGGGTGTGGCTTAGGGGAGCGGTATGCAGCCCTGTGCAGCGCCCTATCCATGGGGGAGAGGGTGCGCGACCAAGGAGGCCACTCCTTTGTTGTCTTAGATGACATCAGCTGCATGGTGAGATCTTTTCAGTAGCTGAGCTCTTCTAAACTGTGTTTATGCATCGCTTGAGACATTGCTCCAGATGCAGGCTTCAGAGCAGGGTGTTACGTTCCATCCTCTTTATATGAGTCAATGCCTCAAGTGCAACTCTCCACCAGCAAGAGACTGGCTGAGGCAGCATCACTGCAACATTTTTGCTCTGCATTTGTCATACCCTGAATATGGTCTGCAACAAAACAAACAGCATATCAGCAAAAGATGGAGCATGTGCTTGCTGTATGCATGCCTGCATACAGGCACGGTTTGAGCCTTCATCCAGTTAGCACCACCTTGTACCGATTCGCAGGCCACACCCTCACATCTTCTTCAGCTTCAGCAATTGACGAGTCGGCAGTTCATACTTTGGTTTGTAATGTGTACAGGGAGCTATGTGGGAGATGATCAGCAGAGCTCTGGCATCGCTGGGGCCTACAGCCATGGCCATTGCCACACCACTCAACCCTGACCAGCCCATCTTGCCGCCTGACACAGATGCAAGTGAGGGCGATGAGCAGGAAGGGCTGGTGGAGTATGAGGGCATGCTGGTGTCAGCCTCAGCTGCTCAGAGACGCAGGTCCTGTCCTCATTTCATGTTGTCTTCACACCTCTGCAAAGCCTTTGTTGCTCTGTTGAGCCTGTCATGGCACGCCAGAGGAGCTGACTGTTGACTTGTGTCACAGCGTATGGCCTAGCAGCTTTGTTCGTTGACATGGCCTGGGGCCAAACTGCCCCTTGTGTCGGGCATAGCATACTGACATTTCAGCTTGTCAGGCACTCTGTGACTCACCACCTCTGACACTGACTGCAATAGGGGCCACATACTGGATTGTCAGCCTGGTGTATTCATTGCTAGGCTGACACTGGCTTGAAGGCCAGTAGCAAACACCATCTTGCACAAGGGGAGAAACACAATCCAGCCCTGTTGTCCAGCCTTCCCTGCAGTCCCATTGGTATCCAAGACTAGTCTGCCGAAGCGGCATCAACCTGATATTCAAAGCAGTCAGAAGTGTGTGTGAACGTCTGGCAGCTGCAACTTTGCAGTCTGTACCTGACTGTGGCTTCTGCAGCAGCAGCCGTGTACGCTGTGCCTGCAGGTTCTTCTCCTCCCTCATACAGCGTAGTGCACAAGTCCACCGGCGATTGGGCGGAGGTAGCATGACGCTGTTGGCCATTCTGCCTGGCCAGCCCGCCAAAGGGGAGCGCCAGCCCGCAGCAACAGCTGAGGACTACCCCAACCTCACCCCAGCCCAGCGAGATAAGCTGCTGGCTGCTTTGGCCAAGCGGCAACCGCCTGTAGCAGAAACACTGCCAGGCTGTGTCAATACAGAGGTACGAGCCTGCAGGGCTAGCTGCATATGGCTGTTGCTTGAAAACAAGCAGTAGTGCTGATAGCGGCTCAGGAGGATAACTCACATTGCTGACGAAACTCTGTTGTACTCTTCAGTAATATCTTCCGTCGCAAACAGCAACAGTGATTACATACCTCTGCCAAAGTTTCGCTGTTATGCAATTTTGACCCCTTTTGTATCTCTGAGTACGACTGTATGCATTGCATGGCAGGTAGTGGAGGAGTTCATGTCCATTGCTGATGGGCAGCTGGTCCTGCAACCACCCACCCCAGTTTCCGTGCAAACCCCAGGCAGCGGCCAACAGCCAGACGCTAGTCAGCAGCAGGTGGGCGCCAGTCAAGATGGTGCAGCACCAGCCTGGCAGAGGATGACAGGCAGCAATGTGGATGTGAGTGCCAGTGTGTCCCGCATTGGCTCCCGGGCCTACCCACCTGCCATGGCAATGCTGGCACCATCAATCCGGTTTGACCTGGCACAAGCTGTGGATGCACAGCGCTTTGGAACAGACAGGAGTGAGACTGGACTACATCATCACCACTTGCAAAGGGCTGCCTTGTTGCGCGCTGCACTAGCTCAGCCGGTGCGGCAACCTGTGCCACTGGAAGAACAGGTGAGATCTTTGTTTACCTGTGTGGCTCCTTCTGCTTGAAGTATTCAGAATTTGATGTGTCCTGAGATGTCCCATGTGGAGCATAAAGCTGCCTAGTACTTGTGACATGCGTTCACGCCAGCTTTTGACTATCATCACTCAGAAGCAGAAGAGCTGTGTGTGCATTAGACAGCTACCCAAGCAGCTGCATGGGATCATTATTCATCAAATTCATTGTCATCTTTTGCTGCAACTGGTCTCAGAATCTTGATATTGCAGGTGGCACAGCTATATGCCTTGCAGAAAGGCTTCTTTGACAGAGCCAGTCCTGAAACTATACAGCAGGCTATTGCCGAGGCAGTAATGCATATTAGGCAGGATCATTCAGATGCATTGGAACGCATCAGAAGGACGCAGTGTCTTGGACCCATGGCAGAAGCTGTGCTGAAAGCAGCTCTAGTGGATGTCTGTGGGTCACAAACTCAACGAATTGTATCGTCTTTGTAGGTCTTGTACATTAGCAGGTGGCGTTTGTTGTCAGTAGATGAAAAGGTATTAGCATTGATGTCGGTTCTCACTTGATAATTCATATCTTCATCGCGTTGAGCAGAGCAGTCAATCAGTTGATCTGCAACTTGCCACTTGTCAATCTCAGTAATTTGCCAGAAGATGTGAGCAACTACTTACTTATCCTGCTGCACACAAATTTTGTACAATATACTGTGGCCTGTACACTTGTTGAAGGTTGTTGCAGTGTGCTTCATACAGAACCTACAGGTGACATCTGCTATGATACTTCATAGACCTTGTATGCTGCATCTAAAGAGCCAATGTGACATCTACTGGACTCTTGCAACAACAGCATTCAGCACTGCCAACAAGCTGTTTGTGGATCGGCAATTGTTGTGTGCTACTTGATCTGTGATCTCCTCAATTGTCAATGGACCAGCTGCACTCTGCACACCAAGCAACGCTAAATCAGCATCTGCTTCGGGCCACTTGTCAGGAAGTCTGATGTCAGCTGTGGCGCCATTGGGCAGCTGGACCTGAAAGACTCCATCTTGCAGTTCATTTGGCACCAGCTGGAACTGTGCTGACGCTTCTGCACATGGCACAGGAACCTGTGACCTCAGCCTGTGATGTACTTACATGTATTAGATTTGTGACCCGTTTCGAGTGCAACGCATATGGTCAGGACTCCAGTTTACTGGCCTGCAGGCATCTAACGCAAAACAGGTGAAAATGCAACACACACACTACTGTCACAAATAACAGCCGAGCCAAGCTGGAATGAATGCACTGTGCCTGAACAGCAGCATTGTGGCTGTGACTAATGTACCTTCCAGCATCTGATTGCGGTTCAGGTGATGCTTCAGACGGGCCTGAGTCTCGCGCACCTGTACCACACACACTGACTCACTCATCAACATACACTCTATGGCTGATTTGCCATGAGATGGGACTGAGAGGCACTCAGTACCATCTTGAGCATGTCTTAGTCAGAGTTCATTATTCACAACCTTGCAATGCCATATTTTGTTTTTAAGGCCATCAAAAGCAGGAGAGAAGGGCAGTCTGCATGTATGTATCTATGCAAATGTTTGCTTGTCTTGTATCTACTTGTGTACATGCCCATGTTGCTGAGACAAGCTGAATTGCCAAGACAGCAGACGCTCACCACAAAGGACGGCCCCTGCTGACTAGCAACTGCAGCCGTTCCAATATCCTGAATGTCCACACCCTCTGGCTGCAGCTCAGCATGCTGCACAGCACCAGTTGAGGAGTCCATCCGCATCAGCAGTGTGTGCTGGAAGGTCCTGGAAGAGGCGCCTGCAAGACCACAGAGACAATGCGACTCACCGGCTTGGGGCATGAGGTCAAGATACAGGGCAAACAGATCAAAGTACAAGGTATAAGTGCAAACATACACAGTCTGGCATGCATAAATTCTTTATAGACACATAAATGCATATACAGGGCCTCGGACCGTTGTGCAAGACAGTCAGGCATGGACCTCATCAGATCTGTTTGACTCTGACACAGATCAATTTGAGATTGACACAAAGTAAACATGCATGACCGTTTGTATCGTCATCATCATCATTGAAGGCTTTCTAGTAGGGCTAAAAGGCCTTCCCAGCTGTAAGTGAGTGCGTGCGTGTGTGTATGAGCCTGGCCAGACCTGGTGGAGGGGGCTGGCTGGAATCAATCCTTGTGGTGAGGCGTATTTCCAGCCTGTCACCGTGGACTGAAGCCACTGAGACACCAGACAGAGCGTCTAGCGCTGACACCATTGCGTCACACCTACAAGCAAGACAGCTGCATCATTGCTGGCTGTGCAGTTCTATAGTTTTAGTTTTATGCTATTATTGCACTGTGTGAATCCGTTGTCAGGCTCACAGGGCAGGCAGGTGACTGAAGCAAATTGGATGTTGTCATTCAGTATGACACTACCTTGCATGTTAGCAACATCTGATGCCAGCATAGTGGTTCGCCTGCAAATGCAACTTGCTGTGTGAGCAGTAGCACAGCAGTGTGCCACTGCTGCCTGTACATGTGACAATCAGCTAACCCCCACCATTGCATATGCTCCACAAAACGATGGTTGACTTCCGACTCCTTGGCCTCAGATCTGCGCATCTCCTCCATATTGGCAACCTGCAGATGGCACAGTGTTGCAGTGGTGCAGATGGCACAGTGTTGCAGTGGTGCAAATCGCTCCTGTGTCTGCACGAGGTAGGTGCATGTCACACAGGCGCAGAAGACTTGGACCAGTTCCATTTATGGCACCTAGCAAGCAAGTCAAGTTGCACCATAGGCAAAAGATGCATGGAGGGGAGAAAGGGTGCCTTCTGGTACAAGTTGAGCAAGCAAGAGTAGGAAAGGTATGAGCATGCTGTGGGACTGAGGGTTGTTGTCCAGCTTGTGCGATCACGTGTACATAGAGCAGCTTGATAGTAAACTACGGATGCTGTGCTAGCTGGCATGCATGTCAGCAGCAATGCAATAATGCTGGTACAATCCAGAAGTGTCACAGGTATCATGACAATCAAAAGCATGATTGGCATGGGCTTCTCACCTGTGACTCCAATGTACGCAAGGAATCTGCTGCAGAGCTCACGTCTGCTTCAAGCTCCTGTATGTTAGCCTACAATAACAGGCTGTTTTGAGCATTCATACAGCTGCATCGTTGCTGGGGGCACATGTGCAGAAAAGAGAATGACCCATAAATGACATGTCAACACAATCCCACTTTGCATTTGTGCAGCACCAAGCATGCTGCAGCATGGATTGAATGCTGGTGAATTTGCAGCTGCTGTAGGTGTCAATCCCTAGCTGGCAGGCCTTCAGGACAAAACTCACAGCAATCAAGCTCACCTGGTGAGAAGCATATACAGCTTCACAGCCTCTTTGTACCACAGTCTCTGCTTGCAACGCTGCAGCACACTCCATCTGCAAGACACGCTGGCGCACTGTGAAACGCTGTCAAAATCAAAGCAGTTGATGCTATGATCTATGGTGACAACAGCATGTGTGACTGGCAGCGTGAATGCTACACCTGAAGAGTAGCATAGTCCCCTTGCGAAGGAGGTGGCATCTGTGACTGTTCAGTCTCATACTGAGCTTGCTCTTCATGCAATTCCTGCAGCTGAGCTGCACATAAGTCGCGCTGGGTTGTGTACTGCTGTCTGGTCTGCGCAAGTTCTTCCATCATCTTGATCACCTCTGACTGAGCCTGTAGACAAGGCACAGATCTGGATCTGCACTGGGTCTGGTTTGAAGCTGCAGGTACTGTCAAACGAGCAGATTGACAGTTGTATGGACAATGTAGATGGCAATGAGCAGAAAATACAAGCAGGCGCTTGAGTCCTGAAGCACTGCAATCAGGCAGAAAGATGCAACTGCATGAGCCTTGGTATCACAGACTGTCTGCATGCCTGCTCGTTGCTTGACTTGTATTGACGCAGCAACATGCTGTTCTTCTCCATTTCCTCCTCGAACTGGTACAGCTGATCCTCCTCACTGCCGTCTGGCAGACCTTGCAGAAGTCCTGCACACCCATCAAGCAGTTTGACATTGTGTCATCTGCATATCTGATGCATGTGACCACCTTGCTTTGGCTTAAACAGGTCTATTTCTGACACACAGGCTCTGGGGTGTACCGTCTATAAAGCCCTCCTTGAGGTCATAGACCGTGAAAGTGTTTTTGAGAGTTTTGAAATGCTTTCTCAACCGGTTCAGGTCACTCTCATCTGTCTCATGACATTGCTGAAGCGCGGCGTCCTGGAGCTTGAGGAACCGATCTGAGGTGACAGAGTCTATGTGCTCGAGAGCCCTGAAACAGCGGACCTTGCAGTTGTTGAGCACGAGCTTAGCTGTCTCGTGCACTCGCATTGCTGCCATTGCTTACCTGTACAAACTGCTGACTGAGGCCTCATGAGAGCTTTGCAGAAGAGGCTGTTGTGAATCTCCTGGCAAGTGTAAAGATACGTCCTCGAACCTCCACCTCAAAGTGTCAGTCGCCATGCGGCCAAACGTATAGAGCGACCTTTCAGAAAGCACCCAGTCTGACAATACAAGCACTTGCGCAAGGCGCGATCTTTGGGTCATCTGTTAAGTATGGTTTTGAACGCGGGGTGTAAAAGCAGAAGAAGATTGCTGCAGGTTCTACTCCCAGGTGATGATGATCATATCAAATGCCTGACTGACTGGCTAACAAATCACATCCAACCAGGTTGCACTCTCATATAACGTCAACAGCTGTTGTTGTGTCATTTCAGGACCATGACTGCCTACTAAGTTCAGCTGCTACTGACCATGCTGCCTCTCACAACCTGTGAAGCACAACCATACACACACAAGTCCTGCAATCCTCATGTCGCAACCTGACCCCTGCATTTTGATTTCAAATACATATGTTGTTTTATCTCTTTGGCACTCAGCATCCCATACTTACATCTCCATGCTCAGGCAAACAGCTGTGCTCATACACAGTCCGGCTGCACAGGACAGGCATCAACAATGATTTATTTCAGAAGCCATGTTTGTAAGTCTACAAGGCCTATGTTGGCATCATTTGCATCAAGATACATGATGCACAACAATAATGGTCAAAGCGTGAGATGCACAAGGTAACAGGAACAGTGCTCAATCGCATACACACAATGTGCTGTGTTCAACAGCAGCGCCTGCTGCACACCTGATTGAGCCCTTCAGCTGGGTCTAGCAAGGATTGAAGAGGCACCAACATGATGGGGCTGACTCCTTGAGCACGAGCACTATGTCCAGTTGCTGTATCTGTCACCAGCAGGCTTTGTTGAAGACCACTGCAACATACAAAAGGTGTAGGAACAGCAATGATGCATCGCATACAACCTGGACATAACACTTGTAGCGCTCAAGACAGTTTCTGGGGACAGCAGCAATTGTGAAGCTGCTCTCACCTGAGAAGAGTGTACAGTCTGGCAAATTTCAGGTAGCTGCTGACGCCAGTCTCAGCAAGTGTGCTGGCTTGTTGCAGCTGAGCAGGCTGCAACTGGATTGCAGGCCTACTGCGAGACAAGAAGCAGGTCAAGTCCACAAGCTGACATGCATCCAGATGCACCTGAGCGGTCTTGCGAGCCAGCATTGCTCCATGTGGCCCTGAAGACAAGGCCATTCTTATAACACAGAACACATTGCACTGCAACACAGGCTGTTGCTGCAGAAAGCCCTGAGTCACATGCTTACATTGAATTATAGATACGCTGGCTCATGCAGCTGTTCTGGGTAGCAAACCAGGTCACTCAGCAAACAAGCTTGGTTCAGGATGCCCCAACCCATGTGCACTTTTCTGGCTCATTTTGGCTCATGCAGCTATCAACAAGGCATTTAGTGACAAGCTGCAGTGTTGGTCTGGCTTGTGCTTCATACCTGAGTCTTCTCCAGATGCCAAGGGTTGAGCATGCAGGTGGCACATGCCTTGCACATGCCTTGCACATGCGAGGCATGCCCAAGCTTCCAATGCAAAACAGTTTCAGTTGTCCCACAAGCTGCACACAACATTGGCCACTCCAGTGCAGACATTGCAGCATCATCAGCTGGTAGCGTGACAGGCAGCATTGCACGAGGCCCAGAAGAGTATAGAGACAGGGCTGGAGGTGGTGGCAGTGTGGAAGGCAGTGGCAGAGGTTAGCACGCTGACAATAGCGGTGGTGGAAGGGCCAGCGGTGGATAAGCGCTGCCATTGCTGGGAAGGGGTGGCATGCAGGAGTATGATGAGGTTAGAGATGGTGAAGAGGTTGGTGATGGAGGTGGGACCAGGGGTGCAGACCGTGCCAAAGGCAGTGTCAGTGAAGGTGAGTGACTCCATTCCATGTTACTGGCTTGCCGTTGAATGCCACTGTGCATTGTAGCTGAGGCGTTCTGCCCCTCGACACAGCCTGCAGATGGCTGATGAGCAGCAAGCTGAGATGTGCTTTCTGAA
>JAABUO010003507.1_pt1 | contig 18660 bp, 19 predicted proteins | sample 5559291 | NCBI WGS metagenome assembly JAABUO01 (sample SAMN10711878, study PRJNA513372) | rock metagenome | isolation source: Antarctica rocks | place: Antarctica: Victoria Land, Finger Mt sud | reverse complement strand
TACGCATGTGGGCAGCCATGTGAACGCATGTGATCGTCGTTACATAACAAGTTCGACCTCTCTTGTTGACACGACAGCATAATGCGCAACTCTCTCGCTCTCTTTAGTCATGCACGCTTTTATTGCAGAGGCAAATATCATCGGTGGTAGCGGAGGCATCAGCATTGTTCAGGCTTTGTACAGACAAAGATGGCTTTGGATGCTGATATGTGGTCCCACAAGTCTATATACACAAGTCAACTTCACGGATCAGGAACAGACATTTGTGTCAGGCTGTCGAAATATTGCAGATTGCAGCTGGTGTGTTTTGTAAACACTGCATCATGCGCATTTTGTTGAACCCTCAGGCGTGGTTCACAACCTCTCTGGAGGCCTGCGTAAACACGATTTCTTGGGTTTGCGCTTCAAATTTGAGCTCAAACAGAGGCATAGTAAAGCCCCTTACACATTCGTTATTAGTGTGAGATTTATTTGTCATAGTAGGCAATGCTCGGAGAATTCTATGTCTCCCAGCCTGCTGACCGAAAAATCGCTGGCGCAGGAAAGTTGATACTGCAGCTTGTTGAAAGGCATGAAGATTGCGAAAACTTGTACTTGATGGCCTTGCAAAATGCCTGGACTGGATCGCCGATCTTCTCGATGGTGCTGCAAGGCTCGTGCCCACGCTCTTGGCAGCTTTCACGATGACATTGTCCCTGGTGATGTGAACAATTTTTATCTGAAACGGAGAGCAAGCCCTCTATTGGCTCCTAAGATAGACGCAGGGCCTCGGCATGATCGTGCTCTGCTACACCAAATACTAAAGGACCAGCAGTCCAGGTCCCAACGGGCTGAGGTGCTACAAGTGCATCGCAAGTCCTGCAATGTCACTGCAACATCAGACAACCCCCACCCTACCTTGCCAGAAAACATTGAGTCAGTCACGCTGCCAGAGATATCTGCGCCTCTTGTGCAAGCAAGCAAGCACAAGGGCATCAGCAATGGTATGCTACACTACTGTCCCTGTACGTGCAGGCTTGGCAAAGTCTGGCACACATGCTTACTGTTGGATGTGCCACCTTGTAGAGGACTTTGTAGTTCCGCTAGAGCTACCGGCAATAGACCCCAAGCTTGCTACAGCTTTACCAGCTGCTGATGGTGTTGCACAGCCGGATGACGATCTGACTGAGGAAGAACAAAAGAAGCTAGAAGCTGTTGGCTGGCGCATGCTGAACTTGCCACTCATAGTCTGCCACTCTGCAAATGGGATGCCATTCTTTTTTCCTCTTCAGAAGGTAGCCTTGATTTTGAAGTCAATAATCATGTGCACAAATGACAAATGGCAATTGGAGTCAAGACCGTTTCTTGCTATGGACTGGCAGCAATGTTGTCTGCCAAATGGCTCACTCTCATCAAGTTGGCACAGCATTCAGGCTCTGGGGCTCTGTCACAGGTGCAGGCCCTTGTGGCAGAGCACAAGCTGGGAGCGGCAGGCAGGAAGCTGGGTGTTGCCATGACCAAAGAGCTGATCAACACGCCAGGGCGTCTTGCATATGTCCAGCCTGCAGCGTCCACCAGCTGGGCGGCCATCAAGCAACGCAGAAAGATGGGTCGCACGCCAAAGCATCCCCAGTCGGAGACTGCTCAACCAGCACAAAAGCCGCCTCAACCTGATAGGACCTTGACAGCGGCAGCACCGGCAGAACCAGCTGAGCTTGCAGACTCAGCAGAGGGTCCTTCTGAAGCTCTCAGCTCAGAGCCCAGCAGTGCAGAAAGCAACGATGGTGATGGTGTCCCTGCAGATACAATGCGATCAACTGTCAAGTTTGCAGCCCTTGAGGTGCTTGAGGATGATCCTGAGGTGACACAGGAGGACTCCAACAGATGATACTGCTGAGCAAATGCAATGTCACACAATGCCGTCATTGTCCCTCACTGCAGGATCAGGACTCTTGAGATTGTGCCTGCATGCCTGCCCACAATGTGGTCATCGTAGTGCAGCACGCCTTGCTTAGAAATGCATGCAGTCTATATTTGGCCACTGATGTTCCTGGAAGATCATGCTACTGGCAGTGCCATCCAAGCCCATTGCAGTGGGCCAGCCCAGACCAGCACAGGCTAGTGTTATCTATCAGCCTAGCAAGTATGCAGCATTGCTTGTCACCCACAACAGCATGCTTGGTGTGCAGGAAGCCTCCAGTGCAGAGTCTGCTTCAGCCTCCCCAGTTCCCCAGGTGGGTCCCATGGAGATCTGGGGACAAGCGTTTGATGCAGCTTCAGCACAACTGGCTGAGCATATCAACCCAGCAGAGGTCTACGAGATCTCAGACCTACGGGCGCTGCATGCTGTCAACATCATACAGCAGGATGGGGCCATGGAGTATGAGGAAAAGTGTCATGACTTAGCCATTGCAGCCTTGTCAGCTGTCAAGTCAGGCTTGAGCCGCCAGCATGCCAACTTGGCTCATTGCCGACTGAGCAGGAAGGGAGCTCATGCACTGGCGCATGCTCTTGCATGTAATGCTACCATACAGCGCTTGACTCTGCAGTCCAATCACATAGATGGCGAGGTGAGTGAAGCTCTTGATGCTCATGATTGCACCCATGGTCATGCAGGCAAGTGCAACACCACAGGTGCAATCAGGCACCATGCATGCGGCTCTTGACCATTGACAAGCGTGTCATGTGCAGTGCAACATCCGCTCGCAAGCACAACCCACAGCTGTGGCTCCATAAACTGGCATGGTGCGTTGTGCTCGGCAGACTTTCTGGGTGCACTATGTACCAGGAATAAAACGCATAACTTTGTAATCAGCTTTGCCTCCTGTGCAGGCTCTGGCTCAAATCTGTAAAGGCTTGATGGCCTCACACGCCACGCCAAATGCTGAACCTGTACCTGAAGCTTTAGCCAAGCAGTCAGTGCTCAGCCGGTACGAGTCTATTGACTCAACTCGACAAGCCAGCACAAAGAAGATGGGCAGGCACGGGCAGCAGATGGATGGCAATGTCCAGGAGCTCAACATTTCTGACAACCCAATTGGTATGCTGGGAATCAAAGCCGTGGGCGAGCTGTTGAACCCCGCCTTCAACCCTGTGCAGCGGTTGACTCAGCTCATCCTGAATAAGTGCGACATTCCGGACTTTGCTGGAATGATACTGGCTCAAGCTTTGCACAGGAATACCACACTGGCAGACTTGCAGATCTCAGGGAACCAACTCTGCGATGTTGCAGCCACTGCCTTTGGGAAGATGTTGCAGATGAACAGTACTCTGGAGAGGCTTGACCTCTCCTGGAACAACATCAAGGTTGGCACTACTCTTTCAGCAGTCTGTCACTTGTTGCAGGTCAGCTATCAGCAGTGCTGCACTTGTGTATCCAAGTAGCATAAACGGTCATGCTGCCTAGTGCAAAATTGTGATTTGGAGATCCCTCGTCGGGGCAGCAGGTACAATGTTTGTCGGCTTATTGGTAGAGGCTGTGGTAGGCACATATCCGCAGTGTCATACTCCACCAAAAGCCCAAGCAAATTTCATTGTGTTCGTGTCATGCACGAGTTATGCTTGTGCAACTGCATCACTTGACACACCAATCTTCATTGTTGGTTCTGGCTCAACAGCTCACCCATGCTGCACGAGGCATGCAGCAATGCTTGCCGATGGTCTGTGCAGAATGCTCCTCTGCATGGTGTTTCATCTGCGCCTCTGACTGCAGGCACTAGGGGCCAAGGATTTGGCACAAGGCCTGCTGAACAATGTGTCTTTGCACACTCTGAACCTGGCTTGGAATGGCTTGGAGAACGCTGGATGCACTGCCATTGCTCAAGCTCTGCACCAGAACATGGGTCTTCAGGTGATTATGTGCTCTTGTTTCAGCGTGCTGCCTTGCATCATAGCCCGTATCCTTGCGAGTACACCAGGCTGTAGCTTGACCCCTGGGTCGCAGCACTGGTGTGTACTTGTTGCAGCTTTGGCAAGCTGACCCACACCGCACAACATCAGCAAACTTGCACTTACAATGAGAGTCGGGACGCAGAATTTAAGCTGGTGATTGGCACATAAGCAAAACCAAGGAAGTTGTGTAGCATGTCTGCAATGACCCCTGTTTGCCCATATCAGGAACACAATGGTTGCAATGTGAGGACACTATGTGTCAACAGCCAGCTGCACTGCTACACAGCTGTCTGGTTTAAGTGCTGAAGATACATCAGTCCCTCCTGGGTCCATGTGCATCTGTTGTGCCCCAGTTGCTGCCACCACTGCAGCAGCGCTTGATCACTGCTATGGCTGAATTTCAGACATGTGCTGTTGTCAGAAAAGCAGGAGGAGGGTTTACATCTTTAGACAATTAGCCAGGTTGTGCAGATGTGCCAGGGTTGTCACTCACCTGGTCAAAAACATCAGTAGTAAGTGAGACAACATCTGGAAACTAGCCTAGGACACATATTGGGCCAGATGCCCTTGTGGTGGTGAGCAGAGCTGTGAAAATACAGGATTGAGCTGCTGATGCTGCATGATAAGGATGTGCAGTCCAGCACACACATGCATATTTAGGGCCTGGACATGAGCAGACAGTGCATTGAATCAAATGCACAGGCGTCGCTCTGAAGAAGAATGCTAGCTTGTGTCACTGTTGTAGCACCTGTCGAGCTGTTTTGTGTGGTCTCAGATGTTCCTGCAACTGTGCACTTTGGAGGTGTCATGTATCACGAGCCAGACCTAAGCAGCAAGCAAATAAGGAATGTGCGGTGCTGGTTGGCGCACTGAAGGGCAAAAGCAGCATTCAGCAGCTGATGCTGCTGGACTGCAATCCATTTGTTCACACCATACTAATATGCAGGAGTTGGGTACAAGCAGCGTACCAAAGTGACACTCAAGAGCAGTTTGTATGAGAGCGCACAACTCGCACCTGACATGCATGCAGGAGCTGGATATGAGCAGCACACTGGAGCGGCACTCAAGAGCAATTCGTGCAAGCCGAACAAATGATACCTGACATGTTTACAGGAGCTGGACATGAGCAGGACGCGCATGGGGCCAGACGCATGTGTGGTGCTGAGTGGAGCCTTGAAGAACAACAGCATGATGGAGCGGCTGATGCTGCATGACAACCCTCTGGGGGAGGTGGGGGCCTGGCACCTCATGGCTGCCATCACCGCCAACAAGAACCTGGAGTACATCGGCCTGCAAGGCTCCAACTTCATCTCCACCAGTAAGCTGCCTGTCTTGCTTGCACACGGTCTTCTGTTATATCTTTTCTAAGAAGTATTTTTGGGGGAAAAAAGTGAAAAAATGGGTAAACACAAAACTGTGTAATGCTTGACAGCTGCCAGGCTGAGATTCAGCAACTCAGCTTGTGCAGACGTGCAAGGGCTTGGCGCCTTTCAGGGATCTATTGAGTCTAGCTAGACTGGTCTTGATGCACTGATGAATTGATGAATGATGTACTAGCAGGCTGGTTTGGCATGAATCAGCATGCCTGTTTCCCTTTCCACCGTCAGTTTCTTGATGTACAGCAAGCACGCAAAGTGTGCTTGACCAGGCCTGCCCAGTATCTGTTATGGTCTGCCTTGCAACGCACACCCACATCCTCTGCTACTAGCACTCTGTAATGATGTTCACCGCCTTGCGCCAAACTATTGCCCATATGGAGACTGTTGACGCAGGGCACAAGCTTATGTCAGCACATCCATGCAGCTCTGGTTTGCATCTTGTTTTGACCCCTAAATGTCTCATCTCATTGCTAGAAGTCTCATCCCACAACTGTGACAGTCTCATTGCTAGAAGTCTCATTGCTAGAAGCCTCATCCCACAGCTGTGGAAGTCTCTGAGTGGTGGTACAGCTGATGGGGAGTCTGATGATGTGGTGAAGAAGTTCAACCCAGCGCACCCGGAGGGCAACTACACACTGAGCATGACAGTGCCTGCCCAGCGCACCATAGCAGCCCTGCTGTGCAACCTGGACCTGGAGCACAAGGAGGACATCATCAAGAACATCAAGCTGGATGGCAAACCTATCGTCAGCAGTGTCAAGAAGCTCAAGTGGCCTGCTAAGTAAGACAGCTCACCCTGTGGACATGGCACATCATGCACAGTCGGCATTGCATCCCACCTGCTTCCAATCCCATGCCTGCTGCGCTCCAATCCCATGCCTGCTGCTTCCAATCTGATGCCTGCTGCTTCCAATCCCATGCCTGCTGCTTGCATGTTTGGTCAAGAATTTGAACACTTGCTTGATCTGGTCTATGGCATGCACACCTGCTCAGGGTTGGTTGGTGAGCTACAGCAATTTTTTCACCTTTTGTCCTACAGAAAGCGCCTATGCACCATGCCTGTGTCGACCTCGTGGCTTGAGCAGTCAATATGTGCATGCAATCCAGGCTGCCACTGATCGGGGTGATCAGGATGGAGTGCATCAGCTCCAAGGAGAAGCGCTTCAAGCACATCATTGATGAGCAGAGGCTGCAGAACTTCATCGCGAACCTGGGGCGCTCGCGCATGTCAGACAATGAGCGCCTGGCCCTGGTCTCCATCTTTGCGCCGTACCACTACTTCACCTGCCGCCAGTGCCATGACATCTTGCTCAACTTTGGCATGGGCAATGAGAAGGTCCAGGCTGCCTTGCTGCTCAACTTCAGGTCACCAATGCAATCAACAATCCTGTCATCATTCTAAGCTGAATATGCTGTGCTGTGCTGCGCTGTGCTGTGCTGTGCTGTGCTGTGCCATGCTATGCTGTGCCACGCTGTGCTGTGCTGAGCTAGCTGCAACTTGCAGGTCCAGATGAGGTATGCCAGAACACAGCACTATGAGCACAGCTAGCAGCACTTCTGTTGTCTGTGTTGTGTGTGAAAACAACAGGCTTGCTCATTTGCGCATACTGCAGCAGTATACAGCTGCACAGGACACAATGTAGGCTAAGTTGGTACATCATAGCAACAACAGCACACAAAATCTGCTAAGGTCGGCGTCTGCAGCTGTTACGCATGGACGTGGGATGTGTGTTTGGTCTAGTGTGAGTAGAAATGTAGTTGACAGGAACATGTGCATACAGGTTGGTAGACATGGATCTGCTAGGAGACATGCTGGATGGCATGTTCAGGAGTGACGCACGCACATTCCACAGACGCCTTGGTGTCTTGCGCTGCTTTAGGCCAGAGAACCCCACAGGTGATGCCCTTCACATGTCTACCTTTAAAGTTGCCTTCTGCCTTTCCTTCCTGGCCTATATGTTCATTGCCGAAAGGCAAAACTTCTAGCACAAAGATGCGGCCTCCATGACTCACCTCTGCCCTTCCTGCCTGCTGTTAGGCATCTACAAAAGGCAACGCCTATATGTCATGCTTCGTAGATCATCGTGTCTGGCTTTGCTCTTTGCCTACACCTCAGCAAACAGCACCCTTTGTGAGCTGACTAACCTTGGTTGTGGGGGCAGGGCACTACGAGCTGGATCTGGTGTTGCCCTGCCACAGGGCAGCAGCCCAGCGCTTAGTGGATGCTGCTGCAGCAGAAGGCGAACAGCCCACCTGGAGAAATCTGGTGTGGGAAGATCTGCAGGTTCCCAGCAGTGCTGGTCCCCCTGAGCAATGGGCCGGCATCATACCCACCAGGTACACCTGTCTCACACCCCTGTTTTCATTCTTCACCCCCCCCGCCCACCTCCCCCTTCCCGCCTGCTGAGGAGGAGAAAATTTATTTAAAAACTTGATACGATGTATTTATTTGTTGAGAAAATCTGTCATGTATGGTGTGCAGCATGTTAGTGACAGTCTGAAATCACATCACCTCTTTGCAGACCTAATGTCAAAGCAAGCAGATGATGCAAAGCTCAGCTGCAAGCATCATGCTGGGTCCTAGCAATGGCTGAGTGATGTCAAGCTTTGCTTGGATGTGACAGGTCTTGTATCAGCTGCTCGTGGTTGATCTCAGTCGACTTGCCCAGCCCCAGTGCTGAACTTGCTTCAGAAATATATCTTTGTATCACCCCAGCTCTGCGCTCTTTGCAGGGGTGCAGTGCACTTTGACTACGTCTCAGGCCAGGGAGTGGCCAAGAGTGCAGCAGTGCTGAACAGTGCAGAGCTGACTGCGCTGCTGTGGGCCAAGTGCAACCTGAACATTGATCCAGAAGCAGCTGGGCGCAAGGCCAGCTTGTCTGCCGAGAAGCAGATGATGCGGTTACGCATGCTTGCCCCCCTCATCACTGTCAACAGCACCCAGGTCAGCCTGCTGCTGACTTGCTCTTGTCTGTGGACGACGTTGCTTGGCAAGGCAGCTTTTCATTATGGGGTTGTGATGCACTTCATGTTCGACTGAAATGCACAAGAAAAGGGACAAAAGGACAACAGACCTTTTGGCATTACTCATTGGACCAACTCACCCAAAGTCAATGCCATGCTCTATATGTTGAAGTGCTCAATGCGAGAAGCGAGTACTGCTGTCATCTCAGGCCACCAAATTGTACAAAATAGTGCTCCGTATGTACCCATGCATGATGGGGGTGTCATGTCTATTCAGGCAGTAACTGCTGCAGCCCCTGGACTACCTGCAACATTTTGATTGCAACGTCCAGCACAGACTACCTGCCATACAGTGTATTCACAGAGGCGAGCCTAGACACAAAACATGGGCATGCAGCTGAGCTGTGTGGCATGAACTGCCTGCTCGGTCCCCGTACCACCAGCAGCGTTTGATCCAGAAGCTTGTTGCCTGCCATGCAGGTTCAGGCTGTGGTGAGTGCAATGAGGGGCAGCCACAACAGAGTGGAGGCTGCAGTGTGCCTGTACGCCCGAATGGTGGACAAGGAGAACCTGTGGCTGGTGCTGTACGCCCTCAAGGTTCGCGCCCTCACCCCATCATGATCTGCTGACCTTGAGATGTCTTCAATACAGCAAGACTACACTCACATGTTGCAGAAATGCCACATGCTTTTCAAGGTCGCTGCGTACAACTCAGAAAGCTGCACACTGTGCAGCAAAACATTCATTGGCCCAAAGTAAATTATCAACAATTGCCATCTTGGCTCATTTTGCCCTCTTCTTTATAAGCCTGAAGCAGCCACATCTTGCAAGAGCTCTCATGCGTGTCATTGACTCAAGGAAAGTTGCATACCATGTGCAGGGGCTAGAGCAGAGTGAAGCTGTGATGAGGCTAGGCTTGAAGCTGGCATTCAACCCTAAACGCTGCAGCCTGCACTTCCAGCTGAATGTAGCCAACCCTGAGCATGCTGAGGTCGCCAAGAAGCTTGTCGACATGGCACAGAAGGTCAGTACACCTGCTTTACTGACATGAGTACTTTCAGCATCAGCATTTCTGCACAAGCAAGTATGAGTGAGTCGTTGATACCATCATTCTCGACCTAACAGTGTTGAATGACCGCTCTGCAGCATCTGCATGGCAGCTTATGATCCATGGCTGTTGCGCATTGCCATGTAGCATGGGTATGTGCTTGCGTGGCTGTTTGCCTGCTGCAACACATGTTATTTGCTTGTTTTGTGCCTCAGCGGCATGCTACAATGATGGTGTTTGCTGAATGCAAGCACTTAGCAGTTCACTCACAGAGAGGCTTGGCCAGAGCCAAAGCCAAATAGAACCCTGCCAGGCTGGAATAGCTGCAACAAAGCCAAATAGAACCCTGCCAGGCTGAAATTGCTGCAACAAAGCCAAATAGAACCCTGCCAGGCTGAAATCGCTGCAAGCTTCGGCACATTGCCATTGCACCAAAGGCAGAAGACCCTACTACTCTAAGGCAGAAACCTGAAGGAACATGCTGTGCCTCCTGCAGCACCTTTGCTGACTGGATGCACAATCTGAGCGCAAATTTTGGATGATCGGTGGTGGCACTTTGTGATCAGTGGTGGCACTTTCTGATGCACTTTGTGGTACTACTTCTGTGTATTTAGATAGTGTAGTTTCTGCAGCCAGACGTACACTACTCTCTGGTGGAAACACCTTGTGACCACTGGTGGCGTTTTGTGACCAGTGGATTTTGTAATGAGTGGTGGCACTTTTGGATGACCAGTGGCATTTTGTGATGAGTCTGCCCCTTGAGATGAGTAGTACCCCTTGTGATGAGTCTGCCCCTTGTGATGAGGGGTATTCCTTGCGATGAGGGGTACCCCTTGCGATGAGGAGTACCCCTTGTGATGAGGGATACCCCTTGTGATGAGTGGGGGCGCCTGTGCAGGCCCCAGAAGTGCGCAACTGGTGGAACATCCGGCTGGCAGGCAAGACCAAGTCCATCCCAGAGAACAACACGATGTGGAATGTGCTGACCACTGCATCCGCCACGCCCATCCTGGAGCTGGACTTCCTGGGGGCTGATGCCCATGAGCTGCTGGCCTTCTCTGATCATGCCAAGTTTGCTGCCTTGCAAAGTGGTAAGACACATATGAATGCGTTCCATCTCGTTTTGTTTGCCTGCATGGTCTTTGCATGGTCAGTGGTCCATCTCACATGCTCTGAGTGTTGAGTATGTGTGTTGGCGTGTTACCTACAACCTGTGGTAACAGCACTGACTTGCGTTGCATTGGTATCTGTCAGCCGCCTTGACATCAGTGAATCACTAGTCAGTCACAGGCTGCAGATGCGTTTTCTGGTGGGTGAGTCTTAGTGTCAATGGAGATGCTCTGGCATGCTGCCTGCATTCCTGCTGCTCATTGTTTGCAATCCAGCCTCACAAACAGACATACTAGCTGCATTGCCACACTTGGGTTATACATGTGGAAAGTCAGCAGCTGTTGGGGCTATATTTGATTGAGAAGGCACACACGTCACAGAAGGAGTATCAGCACAGCACAGTATCAGCACAGCACCAGTGATTTGAATAGCCTCAAACCCATGGAGACTATTTACTTGTACATCAAAAGGTTGACTTAAGGCAGTTGCATCCTGCAGATGCCGTCATGCATGCAGCTCAAGGCTGTCCGTACGCTGTTGCTATGAGCAGCTGGGCAGACAGGTATCACAACAGCACTTCTGCTTTTAGGACAGTCAACACAGAATCAAGACGCATGCACCTTTAATTACAGACACTCAGATGCCACATGTCATCAGCAAGACGCACCAGTCTTGGGTTTGGCACTGTTCAATACAAAGACTGTACAACAGACTCGTGTGATTTGGTGTGCAGCTGAGAAGACAGACATCATGGGCAGGTGGGCAGCCAGAGCCGACAACACCAGGCTGAGACAGATGCACCCCCACTGGCTAAAACACCGGCGGGGCCCTGATGACCCCTCCCTGCTCAGACTGGACTCTGCACTCGTTCTGGCCACCCCCCCTGACCAGCTCGCCCTGCAGGTAGGCACAACCTGCTGCTTCTAAGTCATGTACACGCTTGCTAGTGCTGGTGCTGGTGCTGCATCACAACTATTGCAATGCAGCTGACAATTGACCAGTCAGTGGGATTTGCCTCATTGCCTTGCCTGTTCAACCCCTGACCAGCTTACTGTTGTGCCTGTCAGCAGCAAACTGCTTGCTGTCTGTGCTTTACTTTCCTCATGCTGAGCTGTGAAGCAGGCTATTTGGTGGTGCTGTGCGTGTCACCAGCAATCTGCTTTCTTCATGCTGAGCTCTGAAGCAGGCTGTTTGATCATGCTGTGTCAAACACATCATGCAACCTGTATGCTTGAACTATGAATCAGTGCTGAGCGACTGCCCCTGGGTTGAACCCCAGCTGCAGCAATATAGCTGCCAATGTCAGTGCCAAGCCCATGAATATATTTATAAACATACTATAATAAAGTATAAATATAAACATAATTTCTTCTTAAATATATTGTAATATAGTGTAAATATAATTATAATTTCTTTTTGGCAGCTGACCAATGCTGACGACCTTCACAGCTCATCATGGTGTCAGCATCCCGGCAATTTGACTGCCAAATTGTGTGTGTGCAGCTTCTGGAAGGTTCTGCAGGCATACATTGGCAACTGGGGATTGACTGTTAGTTTGCGTGCGTGCAGGTCATGGAAGGGTCTGAAGGCGCAAACCAGGATGATCATCTGGAGCTGTTGGAGGGAGCATCAATCAAGCCTGACTGGCAGGTCAGTCCATGGAATGACCAGTCAGGAAAAGACACCCTGCTTGTGTGTATGTTGGGGTTTCCCATGGGTCCCAAGTGCCGTTTCTGGTCTGAATTCGCGTGACATTACTTCATTCAGTGAGCACAGTGATATTGTAAAGTGGCCTTACGGTCATGCGCAGTCATATTGTATAGTGGCCTCACAACCATGTGCAGTCAGCAATCATGCCAAGCAAGTCTGGGTAGCTGATTCAGCGCAGCGGATGCATCAAGCACGCAGATCTGTGTGGCAAGCCTGTGCATAAAGTTGCATGACAGACACCTACTCCAACAGGGGCTGCTTGTGACGCAAGGCCACATAGTGGGCGTCTCTGACTTAGTCTTGCCTACAGGGAAGTGGAAACTTGCAAGGCATGATTCTTGTCTATACGAAAGTGGAAACTTGCAAAGCATAATTCCTGTCTACAGGGACGTGGAAACTTGCCAGACATGATTCTTGTTTTGTTACGATGCAGGTGCAGTGGGATCGCACCATGCGGCGGGTGATCATGATGGAGGCTGATGTCAGCGATGGCTCCACTCCGCTGCTGGACACATTTGCTGATATTGCTGAAGGCCAGAGCAAGATCACCATTGCACAAGTCAAGGTATGCAGTGCTTCTCAGCAGCTTCCTGCTGGTGTACATTGTCCTGCAGCTACCGTTTGCCTTTCTGCAATGGTGATGAGGATTAGGCTGATGTTCATTGCTCGGCCAGCTGCCTCACTTACTATCCTCAGGATTGAGGGTGGATACCAGCGGCTTGACCAGCTGCCTTACATTGCGCATTGTATGACGCTGGGTCGTGCACCAAAATTGAGGCGATATAGGTTCTGTGAGATTTGAGGATGCCAGTGTTTCGATTTGGCATGCAGGAGTCTTTGATCAGTCATGGCTGCACCAAGGCGGAGGCAGCAGCTGCTGAGCAGCTCATCAAGTCCCTCATGGCACAGTCAGAAGACACAGATGCTCCCTTCTGTCCACTAACAAGTGCAGCACAGAAGGGCAGAGCCACAATCGCCCCTGCCAGCACCTCTGCCTCGCCCAGAGATGCAAATGCAGCCCTTGCAGCTTCTGCAGCTGAATCAGAGACAACTCTGCCTGTCGCTGCTGCAAAGGAGTCTGGTGGAGTGAGCACAAGGGCAGCAATGGCAGCAACTGCAAAGGTGGTGAATGCAGCAGGGATGACGTCATCCCCCAGGGATGCTAAGGAGGTTGTGGATTACAGCATGTTCGAGCAGATTTGGATGGCTGATTTGACCGTTGCAGTCCCAAAGGCAGTCTAGTCCTACAGCTCACCAGCAGACCATGTGTCCTGCCCATACGCCTGCCTGAGTAGAGGAATGTCTTGCTTTTGTGCCATGCACACTTGTTTCACTTCATCTTCAATGTCGTTGTTAGCTTCATATATGATGCAATACTTTGGGGCCTGTGGTCCTTTCGTTTGCATGACGAATTTGTTCATGACTATCAGTGTTCATATGTCTCGACATTGATTGGAAGTCAAATGTGACGCTCAGACACCTATCTTGAATCCAAAGGAACAGAAAATCTGTTGTTAGTCACTGGTATAACTGAGTTATACCAGCCTGGCTTGCCATCAAGCCCGCACATGAATCGCTTCAATGTGTCTTTGTACTCAAACTGCAACCTTAAAACTTGCATGGCGCATCCATTGCACTGGACGGCTTGGTCGCAATTTGATCAATCATGATCTGGTCCTCTTACACCATGCCATGCATGTCTCTCCTGTAATGACCAGTCTGCATTCAAGAGACTGTATACTTCAAGACAGACACCAGCTAGTGATCCAGCCTTGAGCGCGCTGCAAGTCAATCTTGCCTTAGCTCATGGCAGGATTAGACTATCAGCTGCATGAACAGCATGGAGTAGTTTGACGAAACTGCTAGTTTGGCAATTCCCTTCTGCAGACAGGGTAGTTACACTCAAAAGCAATGTCTGATCCTGTAACCATGTCACACTGGGCTTGCCATCGCTGGGCAAACGCAAAAGGTGCAGCTGAATCACAAGTTTTGCCGGGCACCTCATCAATAAGGCCAAAGCCAGCACTACTCAGCAGTGCATTAACATCAGAGTTGTCACAGGGTTAGCTCCTTGCAAAGTCCACTCTGCTATCACCAATCAGATTGCCAGTGCTTTCACCTGCACAGCCAAGCAAGCCAGGAAAGCAGAGCAAGCCAGCAAAGCAGTGCAAGAAGATCAAGCCAGCAAAGCAATCATCCTCTCAAGTGGAAACAATGGGTACACTGCCACCGCAGTCAATATCTCCCATGCCAGATTCATCACAAGCATCTTGCAAGAAGGCCAATTGGCCAGCAGTGCCAGCACCAGCACAGATACTAGCGCAACCTACATCAGAAGCATCTGCCTTGTGCCTACATCAGCTACACCTGCAGCTGCTCAGACAATACTTCATTTGATGCCCGGGATTTTGCTATCATCCACAGAATATACTTCACGTGCTGTCACAACGGTGCCCCTACCACCACTAGCACTGGCACCAGCAGGAGCTGCTAAGCAAGTACAAAGTTTGCCAACATTGCCATCATCAATACCTGAAATGGTATCTATTGTCAATGCCAACCTTGGTCACAAGCGCCAAGCCCACCACATCACAGAGTTTCAGACAACAAGTGTGCAGAGGTTGTTTGGGGATGTCAGTCTGCTGCTTGACTTAGCAGGGCTGCACAGCTCTTTGAATGAGGCGCCCAAGGCTGACACCAACCTGAACGCCATCCACATTCTGGCAGTCCGCCGCAGTCGGTGTGGTTCCAGCATTTGAGGAGGCTGGCATAACTAGGCTGGCCATTGGCACAAGAAAATGTACAGCGCAAGGAGCAGCTTCATGCAAAAAAACAGCATTGCAGTTTTAGAGACGTGCAACTATAGATTGTCAGGCAGTATCCGTGTTAGTGCTTTCACCACCACCAGATTGTTCATAATGTCAATGGTCAGCAGATGTTGCTTGGGTCAGCTAGCATCATAGTCAGTAAGTTGAGTAAATTCAAGCCTTTATTCTCTTTTTAGTCTTTGTGCCTAGCGTGCAACACATTGGCCCCCGGAAATGTTTTGTAACCAGCAAGTGCGGTAGCACAGTATGTAGCAACAAAAGCAGGCATTGTTTATAGGCTGGTGATTGTACTGAGCAGCAGTACAATGCCTGCATTGGTCTATTTTCTAGCCCCACAGAGTGCTGCTACACACACCAACAAAGAAACATGTTTGTTGCGTGGATTGTGTTTACAAGGCTAAGCGAGGAACTGCAGGTGATATTGTCTGGAATTGGAGCTTGTCTGCTGATTGAAAGTTTGTTCTATAAAAAGTCATGACAGAAAGTGGATAAGAATCAAGACAGAGTGACGTACGCAAGCACTGCACTGAGCACTGCTTCCCAGCCAAAATGCTTATAAGGTTCAGATATGATATCAACTGTCTCGTGCAAGATTGATTCCAAAGTAGTCAAAGCTAACTGGTCAGATAATACTACTATGATCAATGCTAACGAAACACTGCTCTGCATTGCTAGGTGATGCAGTATTATCTGTGATGCCGTGTTTGTCTCTGTACAAGGCAGCTAACTTTAGCTCATACAATTCATTTCATGTCACACGCAAAGCTTTGTCACGCTGCTGCCAACGCCCTTGCATTGTTTGATGCATACATCAATATAACATCACAGAACAACATGCATCACTAGTGCCCTAAAGCATCACAATATGCCATTTGTACAAAAGGCACAGTTTGCACTGCATCATGACTCTAGCAGGTTTGAATTATCTATCAATAGTTGTACCAGCAGGGCTCAATATCGACCTCGCATGTGAATGGTTTCAATGACTGTTCTTCGGCAAGCGCAGTCAGGTCATTGTAATATGGATCACATGCATATATGTCATCCTCTAAGTCTGTATACCCCATAAAAGGCTTGAGGGGAGATCGGAACAAGTCTCCTATTACTGTGCCTTGCATGCTACTCCCATGGTGGGCATGCCACAGTGGCCAATCTGCATTAGGAAGCCAGCGACACCACGTTCCTGTCACTGTGACTTTCTGCATATGAGCGGGCAGCACAGGGATTGGACTTTGGGAATACTCTGACCAAGAAAACGGATGCACGCTGAGTTTTTCCAAGTCAGAGTCTGGACTGCCACAGTCTGTGATATGATGTATGACCTCTTGAAATCTTCCGTCTTTTGCAGGCCTGTACAGACGCATCCTCAGCATGATTCTGTGCTCGCCAGACGGCCATGACCTGGCAGCCCACAAGGTCTCTAACAAGACTGCAGCAAAAGAGTCCAAGAGTTGCGCATGCAGCCACTCCCAGCTTACATAAAGCTTCTGATTGCTTTCCATCAGCATATCAACATGTACTGAGTTATACGAATAATGTACATAGCCCCCATCTTGTTCATAGGTGGATATTGGCAAGCCATCACCAAGTGTTTCTGACCATTGGAATGTTGGCCACACTGCGTTCCAAAATCTCCTCCAAAAGCCTGGCTTCTGTGATAAGTCATAGATGCGGCAAATGGCGTCTCTTGAGCTGTCTTTCCAATGCACTGCAAAGGAAAGTGATGGAACACATACACTATCCCGGCCAACTTCGTCATGGTCTCCTCTGAGGGTGCATGTGACAGTTGGGGTAAGTTCAGCAAGACATTTCTTGGCAAGTGATGACTTCTGCTGTGCAAATTCATTGGCACATGCCCGGCATGTCTGTGCCAGGCTGAAGGCTGACGAGCTGTCTAGGTGGTGGAAAATGCAGGCGAGTGCTGTGCCTGGTAGAAGGGTAAGGTTGAAGACCTCCTGAAGCTCTTTGCTATCAGAGACATCTACGGCATCTGGTGGCTGATGGGTAAAGTGTGGGAACGACAGATGCTGACAATCTGGTTCATGGTGATGCCATGGGACATGCTTATGCTTGCCCTGGGGCCCAACTTCACACCAGCTATCACCAGCTTGCGGTCCTGCAGGTGGTCGAGGTGTGTTCAGTGAGCTTACCACAGGAGTGTGGGGCAAACTGAACGGCAATGATGACCAACCTGAGACCCAGAGAACCGACCTGACATTGCGATCTGCTTTTGCAGATCAGTATGGTGCAACGACGAGGTCCCGTGAGTGCGCGGACAGCTAAGAATCCGCTATCGTGACGGCTGTGTTTCTGAGCTGTTTGGTGCCTCTCGCACTGCGGGACCGGCCGCTGCTCTGCGGCCATTGCCTGAATCAGGGAAGCTGCACTTCAGTTCCAGTTCCATCCATGTTCCTGAAACGCCAACAAGCCAAGGTACCACTCCTATTCAACTCTGCAGTGCCAAGTGCTGCAGTACTATCCATGATGCAGTGTTTGTCTATATATACGGCAGCTAAATGTGGCTCATACAATTCTATCTGTCTATCTATCAATCATGCACAAAGCTTTGTCACACTGCTGCCAGTGTCCTTGCACTGTTTGAAGCATGCATCAGTATGACATCACAGAACAGCATGCATGACGAGTGCTCTAAAGCATCACAACATGCCATTTGTACAAAAGGCACAGTATGCGCTGCACCACAAGCCTAGCTTGCATTGACTACTGATCAATAGTTGTACACGCAGGGCTCGTTATCGACCTCGCATGTGAATACTTTCAATGACTGTTCTTCAGCAAGCACAGTCAGGTCATTCTAATATGGATCACATGCATATGTGTCATCCTCTAAGTCTGCATTCTCCATAGAGGGCTTGAGGGGAGATCGGAACAAGTCCCCTACTACTGTGCCTTGCATGCTACTCCCATGGCGGGCATGCCACAGTGGCCAATCTGCATCAGGAAGCCAGCGACACCACGTTCCTGTCACTGTGACTATCTGCATATGAGCGGGCAGCACAGGGACCGGACTTTGGGAAAACTCCCACCGATTGTGCATGTCACAGGATTGCATGCTGAATGTTTCCAAATAGTCAGAGTCTGGACTGCAACTGTCTACGGTATGATGTATGACCTCTTGAAGTCTTCCGTTTTTTGCAGGCCTGTACAGACGCATCCTCAGCATGATTCCGTGCTCCCCAGGCGGCCATGACCTGGCTGTCATGGCCGCCCACAAGACTTCCGACAAGACTGTAGCGAAAGAATCCAAGAGTTGCGCACACAGCCACTCCCAGCTTACATAGAGCTTCTGATTGCTTTCCATCAGCATATCAACATGTACTGAGTTATCTGAATAATGGGCGTAGCCGGTATGTTCATAGGTGGAAGTCAGCAAGCCCTCAACAAGTGTTTCTGACCATTGGAATGTTGGCCACACTGCGTTCCAAAAGCTCCTCCAAAAGCCTGGCTTCTGTGATAAGTGATAGATGCGGCAAATGGCGTCTTCTGAGCTGTCTTTCCAATGCACTGCAAAGGAAAGTAATGGAACACATACACCATCCTGGCCAACTTCATCATGGTCTCCTTTAGGAGTGCAGGTAACGGTTGGGGCAAGTTCCGCAAGACATTTCTTGGCAAGTTCTGACTTTTGCTGTGCAAATTCACTGGCACATGCCCGGCATGTCTGTGCCAGGCTGAAGGCTGAAGAGCTGTCTAGGTTGTGGAAAATGCAGGCGAGTGCTGTGCCTGGTAG
>JAABUO010003506.1_pt1 | contig 18661 bp, 22 predicted proteins | sample 5559291 | NCBI WGS metagenome assembly JAABUO01 (sample SAMN10711878, study PRJNA513372) | rock metagenome | isolation source: Antarctica rocks | place: Antarctica: Victoria Land, Finger Mt sud | reverse complement strand
GCAGCACTGATTCACAACATAAAATGTAGAAGCAGACATTGATGAGGCTAATGTGACCAAACAAAATCAGGCGCAATGCATTTCAAATCTGCTGCCTAGTAGGTGTCGATTGTGTCATCATCTAACAATGGCAGCAAAGCTGATCCAAAGATGCTGCTAAGAGGGGCTTTGACTACTGCCTCTTGCTTGACCAGGTTCCACAACCGCTCAGGCGGCGCGCCTGGTTTGGAAGCCAGGCGCATGGTTGCTGCATGCAGCAACAGTCAGTCATATCAGTCATCAGTCATCAGTCAGATCAACTGCAACCGACAAACCGCTGCTTTCTGCCGGTGCGAACTCATCCATACTTTGCTCAAGGCTTCATATACGATAAACAAGCAACATGCCGTTGCCGGCAATGCGTTTAACGCTGTTTGTGCGGCTATTTAGCGTTATTAAGACTTGTTAAGGCCGAAATCGCCGACGGGTTAACCTTAACTTAATAACTTAATTAATCCCTGGACTTATTAAGGGTGCCAACACTGGGTGGCAGTCCCACTTGTCTCCTTTGAAAGAACACGGCTGGTCTCGGAGTGCAAATTGAGACTTTGAAACAATTGAAATCTCGTCATGATCAGGGAGGCACGATGCGGATTGGCATACATTTCTAGCTTGATCACTTCAAAGGACCAGATGCAATCTGACGTGAGGGCGTATGCTCGGAAGGGCATTGGGGCTGCTTGCAAGCAAACTTCTGTTTCTCTAAAGATAAATGCTGTAGCACTACGTAGTGTATACACCCAAGCAGCTCAGATTCTGTGCATGTATTCAGGCTCAGCATGCCTACAAGCAGTCAGCAGAATCAAGATAGAGCATGCTGACTGGTGAATCTTGGCCATTTTGTGTGATGTACATGTGAAAGGTGACCCCAAAATGCAAGCCCGAGATTATCCAAGTTGTGTATGACTGTGTACATACTTCAAATGTTTCTGATCTAAAGTCAATGATGCCTAGCAAATCTGGTAAGGCAAGCAAGCATCAATGCAACACAGCATCACATATCAAGCCCACAGAGACACATACACACGTCTACAAACCAGGCTCATTTGGTGCTGGGCTTTGTGGCAAGCTTTGATCTGAGCTTGGCACGCTTGCAAGCGCTTTTGTGAATCACAGCATGCTTCTTCATACACTCATTGCTACAGTAGAAGGTCACATGACACCCCTGGCATTCCAGCTTCTCCATTTGCTGCACATAACAAAACGCTCAAGTCCAATCACGTAAACAAAATGCTGCTTTTAGCTCAAATCCATTGCTGTTGATGAGCAGTATTGAGATGGTGCACAAGTTCTGAGGGCAGCTGCACAGTGCATTGCCATCATGATGGCATGACATGTTATGTACAGTTCTAACTGTCAGCTCCATGACAACAGCTTGCAAGCACAACAAGATTGCTGACACATGCCTAAGCCTCATGCTTCCGGACTGCTTACCCTTCCCATGTACTTGTCACACCTGGCACACAGCAGCTCCTTCTTTGCCACCTCCTCCTCTGCTTCTCTAGGACTGTCCTTTACAGGCGATGCAGAGCCACTGCCTGAAGCTCTGTGTGTCTCATGTTGCTTGTTCTCAGGCTGCTCCTGGCGCTGAAGCAGCTGCTTACGCAGGATTTGGTGCTGCTCATTGATGAAAGTGACCAGGACATGGTTGTTCAGGGCTTCTGCCAAAGGCCAAGTGTTGCCCAACATCAGCATGGCTGCCACAAGTCTGCCTTTCACCTTCTCCCATACGCCTCTGTCATACCTGTAGGGATCATGGTGTATTGTGATAGCACATACACTTACTTTGAGACAAAGGCTCATGGTGCATTGTCACAGTGCAGAAACCAACTAACATGTCTCAGCAACCCCAATTTGATCATTTGGTCATACTGGAACATATCAAGTCCTGTGGGTGCTGCTAAGCAAGCCTGACGCAAGTTGGCATGGCCAGGAGATGCACGCAGATGCCACTGGATGCTGCTGCATGCATGGTTCCCGATGATGCATGCCAACACATTTTGGATTGGCTTTCTTATTTAATGCTGTACTTATGTCAAGCACTGCACAGCAATATCACATGAGCCAGACAGGGAACCAGAAACTTACAGCATGAAGTCATAGAGTTCCATGACATGGTCTGCACCATGTTGCAGAAGGTGTTGTGCAGCCCTGTCAGGCCTTCCATTGTACACCTGTAAGCCACAGTCAAGGCGCGGTATCACATCAAAGCTGCCTATGATCCATGCACAATGTGACTGTGGGTCTTCGGCAAAGCCAAGAAAGTGAGATGCACAAGGCGCAAGCTCAACGTCGCATGCATGATTGCAAATGCTGTGCAATTTCATAAGATTTGACATCATCATGTGCAATGTATGACTTGACCATAACTTGCATTCAGTCCTGGTGTGTCTGCATGGCATAAATATGATCTGTCAGTGGAATGTTTAGGCAGAACTCACGCTGTACACGCAGTGGATCCAGCAGAGTGTAGGTACAAGCACATTTTACGGCATTGAGGAATCGAATTTGGTGATGGTGGCAAGGGCAGAGCAAGACAGTCTGTGAGTCTGTGCGAACTGTTGTCCCATTTTTGCATATCCAGGCTGTGTCTGTGCCCTGACTGTTTTAGCTGAATTGTGTAAGCTCATATGATGTACTGACCATTTTGGGTGCATGCTGATTGGCAAAATCAGGCTTGTGGTGCGGCCATGCAGCTAAGCAGTATCATCACATGGTATGCGTTGTAAAATTCAGGCTGGACATGCCAGCTGAGCAAAGCAGCATAATTTGCAACTGCTATGCATGTGGATGAAAGCTGCTAAAGATGCATGAGGGCTGTTGAGCAAGAAGCACACACAGAACATGTCATAGCTAAGCTCAACACAGCATCAAACAGCAGGCTTTAGGTGCTGATAAGGGAAGTGGATTACAGCTTGAAAGCGTCATACCTGCAGTGTGACATACATGCTCTGCAGCACATGCTGCATGGCCAAAGCTGAGTCGTGACACTGTGCCAATGCAAATTCACACCCATCTTGCATTTGCCTGCATGTTGTGAGAAATGGCATGGCTTCTCATCCACATACATCAGTGCTGCTTATGCATGAGCCATTGCGCAAAGAGATGACACACGCCTCCTCACGGGCTCAAGACAGCCCTGTGAAATGGCGATTTCAATAGGGCTTCAGGTGCACATTGCAGAGCAGCTCCTGACAAGGGTTGCAAAAGTGATGACTGTGTGTGTGAAAGTCAACAGCAGAATTGAAAACACAAGCACATTGGTCTGAATCACATCACAGAGCAAAGCTCCAGAGCCCATTGCAAACTCAGACAGCAGGTGTAAGTTATGCAAACCATCAACATTCACGCCATGTCAATGCGCTCTGTGATGCACAGTGGCTGGCCTTTTGATGCACTAAGTACAGCCAACAAGCAAGCATCTTTGCTGCATTGACAAAGGTGGCTGTGGGCTGGCACAGGGGCCTACATGGGGTCAATACTGTAGTCATTCATCTCTTGCAACATCAGGACCTGAACGCGGGCTTCCAGAGCTGCTGGATGATGCATTCCCATGTCTATCAGGGCTTCAGCACCCTGCCTGGCCAAGTCTGTGTACATCTGTTCGTACTCTGCGTCAATGCGCTTAGACCTGTACAGCAAAGCCTGCATGACAACACCTGCTTCAAGTGCTGACACACATTATGTCAATTGTCGTTTGGGTGTTATGTATGTGAGACGAAGTGAGTAGACCGTGATGCAGTAGCATCATTTACATGGTACGACACATGTGGAATCTTTGTTTTACGCCACTGTGCAGTGTACATGATGCAGGTGGATGTAGCAGGGCTTGCGAACATTGAGCAAAGGCAGCAGAAGCTGATAGAGCAAGAACAAGGTAATGACTACTCACCGAGCGGTAGGCAAATTTGTAGAGGCCCAAGTGTATGACCCACTCAATATCCCTGTCTGTCAACTGCAGCACCAACTGCTTGAGCTGCCACTCAGCAGTGTTTAAGCTATCCCCCATGAGCAGCTCAAAGCTTTCCTTCTCATACCCAGCGGCAGGCATGGGAGGCAGCATATTGTACCCTAGCAAGATCAGCTTTGCAGCTTTGCTGCAGGGCACAAGAACATGAGTGGCTACCACCAGAAAGCTTTGCTGCCAGGCTACAGGACACTGGAATGCATCAATCAGCTCTTGACTTTGGAGGATGAACTGAAGAACACAGACATGCATTCTTGCAACACCATGCCTAGTTGTCAACGCCAACAGCGTGACATGTACAGCTTGTTGTTCAATGAATACGATTAGACATACGCTGCAATGCAGCGCCTGTGCTGGTTTTCTGTGCTGCTATCTACGCTGGTTATCTATGCTCCTAACTGTACGGGCAATCTACGCTGGGGTGGTAGATAGCCCTGCATAATGTTGTGGCCTCGAACACATTTGCTGAGCAGCTGCTGTCATGGCTGAAACAGTTTGTTGTCGGAATGTCTACAATCAAGCATGACCCTATGGGCTGCAGCCAAAGGCCAGAGTGATTTTGCTGATGCAGCAACTTGCCACAGAACATCTTGCCTATGTGGAGGCCTGTTTTCAAAGTGCAGCAGGCCGGAAGGAGACATTGGCCCCATATATATGATGACCACTCAGGTATGCAAAATACTGCCAGGCAGCAGTATGTGTTTTGCTTCAGCAAGCAATGAGCCACTGGTGAATGCAGAAAGCTTGTAAGCGCTGCAAGGATAGCTTTGGAAGCTTACAGCACATGTGGCAGAGGTAGGCCCGGGGCTTGCTGGACATGCCTGTGCTCAACCGCGTTCAAGGCGTTCCTGAGGCTGAGGGTGAAGTCTTCAAGACTCTCCAAGCAGCAGATGGAGGATGCACAGGCTTTGACAAACAAGATGACTGCATCAGAGTGGTGCTCCTTCAGGAGAGCCTCCTGCAGCGATGTTATTCCAACACTTGAGAGTGTAGACACTGCTTAGGTGACAGCTTTTCAGGAGCAAGTAGCTGACAGTCCTTCAAGGTCCTGTTATCATAGAGTCACATATAACAATCAGATAAGACATGGCAGGTACCCTGCAATCTTCTGCATACTTCAGTGCCTTGTGCAACTTTCAGCTGTGTGCAGAGTGTTCAGCAACCTCTGTCCAGAATGGTCTGGCTAAAACAGCAGACACGAGGCTCTGTGCAGTACTGTAGGTAGAGCTGCCAGACTCAGCCGCAAAGTCTGTCAGCAAAGCCGTTCCCATGGCCAACCGCTGGCGCTCGCAGAAAACAGGAGCAGCCACTAGTTGTAGGCCCGCGATGTCAAGGACAGGCCTAGGATCGCACCAAGGCGGGAAGGCTTTTACGCTGTAGTGAATTCTCGGGATGCACTTCTGCTGCCCAGGCCGACACGTGACAGCCACGAATTGCACGGCTTGCCACGAGTTGCTTGTGACTCACAAAATGTGAGGCAAAAGCCAGTGGTTCAAACAGAGTGGTTTCGGAGCATGCATACTGTATTGACGCTGAACTGCACAGTCCAAGGCAGCAACTGTGGGCAAGGCCTGCACTGCCGCTATGTAGGTGAGTCATGTGACGTTTGACTCTGACACCAACACCACCTTGATCTACCAACTTCAACAAATTTTATTTTAAACCAATAGTGGTTGTACCAGACACAAAGGCTGTCTTTCCAATTGACATGTGCCATATCAGGTCAAGGTATTGTCATCTATGGGATGATGACATACATTGTACAGTAAGTAGTACTTCACAATTAACTGTCGACAAGCAAGCACGTCCATAACGGCATGTTCCCCAGCTGTAGGCGGCTGATGCTGCAGGCTTAGACGAGTTGCTTGTACTATAAGTACTAGTACTTCAATTACTATTGCAAAAGAAACAAGTAGCGGTTAGAAATATACCATATGTTATTTAGTGATGTTAACCGCACTGCTCCTGCATGCTGCTGCCTTTGAGATACATACTCTGCTGTTGTTGGCTGGCATGTCTGCATCTGCAGAGCTGCTTCCATTGGAATCTGCGGAACTTGCCGTCAATTTGAAGCTTGCATCCTGATTTCTGCCTGGATCTGTGCCTTGATCTGTGTCTGATGTTTTCTGCAGATTGATTGCAGCAGCCATGACGTATTCAGTCTTTGCAGCCGCACCTGACTGCAAACATGTAGCATCAAAGCCTACACTGGTGATGGCAGCTGGTGCATTGCCTGGTATGCTGGTGCTGCTCTCATCGCTAGTACCAGGCAAATCGCTCGGGGCACCTGACTGACATGCTTGCCTGCCATTGTTCAGCTTGCTGGTTTTGGAAGAAAGTATGGCTCTGTCCAGTCTTGATGATAGACCCATGGATGCTGATCTGCTTGGCTGTTGAATGTCATTTTGCCTGCTTGCATCCTGGCTGATCAGGAGATCAACAGGGATGTAGGTAGCGCTGTGGCCTGTGTCTTTGGCTACAGCATCAGCATTTGTGCTGCTGCTGGTGACTCTGTTGCTGGTTGGAATTGTGACAGCACAACCTGTGCGTGCTGTACCACCTGCTCTGCTTGAGATCTGTCCCACAGTGCCTCTCTGTGCTGTGCATGCTTTGCCTGCTGAGCGCTGATTGTCGCAATGATTTGCTGAGAAGTGGCAGCTGCCGGCTGAATGGCAGGGAGCGCAAATTGCGGTCTGATTGTGTGCCAAAAGGGGGGGTAGTGGGGGGCCTGGAAGGGGGTCTGGAAGAGGAATCTGGTATGTAAGGGGCTAGGTAGTCCAGCAAGAACTGTGGGGTTTCAGCTATCTGCCAAGCTAATGCCCCTAGCTTTGTCTTGGCCGCGACTAACTGAAGTTCTTGTCTCTCCCGGCAAAATTCAGGTGCAGGATCTACCATTTCTATCTGCAGCCTGCAAACATGACAGAGAGTCACATCTGGAAATCAAGTCGGCGTGAAGGCACTGGTTCATCGTCATGCAAGTATGAGCAAGGCATGCTTGTGCAGCAGGTGCATTGCAGGACGTTAAGTCAGGACATGAACGGACACATCTTTGTATTGTGAAGCTGGTTATGTGCCTGAGGAAATATGTTATTATTATTAGCAGTTGTATCACCTTCTGAGCGCCTCTTCGTCCCGTGCCTTCTTCGCCGCTAGTGACCTTCGCCCATCTGCTTGAGTAGCCATTCTCAGAACTCCCTGGACATGTTGCTGCATGCTTGCAGTCTCTGCTGCTCTGTCTGGACTGTGAATGAAGCCCTGCATGCATCACTTCTCAGTCATGTATAAAAGCAGGGCCAGCTGTGCAGGGCTAGGCAATTGCATGAGCTTTGATGCTACGTCATGGTGTGCAATGCCATCTGAAAGCGGCACCCTTGCTTTGACTGTCATGTGACATGCATTGCAGAGCCAGCAAGTAGCTTCAGCGCAAACATTGACAGGCTTCGTGACTGATCAAGCACTTGCCTCATGCTGGCACAGGGGAAGCAAGCATCACGCACTTGTCATAGGGTACAATGGCCACAGCAATACATGCAGACTCACCCACAGGAGAAAGTACATGACTTGCAGAGCGTACTGGATGACACCCACATCATTGTCTTGGTCTTCAGCCGTCAGCAAGGCACACTCCATGTGACTGCATGAAATTACATATAGTATAGTGTCAGAGCGAAACAATGTTTTACATGAAAACAACACCTGAATGGGAATCAGAAAACATTGCAAGGTCTGCCTTGTGCTGGGCACATGCTGTCGACTAAAACTTCCAAATGGCTGGGGGGGGAAGTGTGCTGCACCCGCAGAAAAGGTGGTTGCTAACCTGCGTGCGTCTTCCAGACTCTGCTCAGCATCATGCATCAACACATAAGACATGATTTCACAGCTGCCAGGGTTGTCTGGCATCAGCTCAATCAGCCTTGCAGCATGTCTTCTGGCTTCTGCAAGAACAGCTGGAGGCATGGCTCCCTGCTTGGTGCAGGTCTGCAGCAGCAAAATGGCAGAACTTTTGCCTCTGGCTTGTGCAAATTAGATGAGAATTAGCCACTGCCTTGTGCAACATCTTTAAAATCCAGTCACTTGTGCACATACTATTGGCAAGCCCACATGCCTTTTGGTGGGAACTTTAAAGCATTACACCTGTGTATGAAAACGTGTTGATCCAAGTACCTTGGTGAAACAGTCACGACGTATTGCGACACATCACATCAAGGCTGAAATGATCTGAAACTGGGAAGCAATTTGGGGTGCCCACATTTTGCTGTGCTGCATCTATCATGCATGTCTGCATATTCTCTTGGTATGCAGTTGCATCAGGCGTACCTGCAGAATGACTTTTAGCATTGCAGCTCTTGAGAACCATTCAATGTCTTGGTATCTGAGTCCCAACCTGTGCGTCATGGTGGTGAAGTGAGGTACATTATGCATGGCAACAAGAAATGATGTGTACAGCGGGAAGTGGACTCGGGTCATTAGTCGTGCCAGGAATGCAGCTGGATCTGGTTTCTTGCTTGAGGTGCTGAAGCCACGACCAAGGCGTGTCACTAGCACAGCGCACAGCCTGCAAGACAGCTGTCATACATTATCACGAGGCGCAGGCAGAAAATGAAGTGTGAAGCAACCTCTGCAGCGTGGAGAAACACAGCGCGGACAGAAGCTGGTACAGCAAAGTAGCTCACCCCAGAACATCCAGCAAGGCCACGATCAGCGCTGAAACCTCGGTGCCCGTGTCCAAGCAAGGTGCTTTCCATTGTGGGTGCTCACTGAGATACACCTCGACGGCACTGGGGCAAGCGATATAGGCTTGCACAAGCTTAACCATACGCATGCAGCTCTGGTCTAGATCCTGCCGAGGAAGCTGAAAACTTTCAGCATTCGCATGCGCGACGCGATTGCGGGCTCGCAAAGTTATCGACCTTACATCAGAAGAGGTTAAGCTGCGCGATTCAAACAGCAGTGACAGACTCGACTCTGACCCCAGCGCAAATGGACGATCAAGGCTGAAACAGTGTTGGCAAGTATGGCCAGTGAGCCGTTCAAATACAATGTTGGCATGTTTGGAGTCACTATTTATTGTTCGCTTTAATGCAGAGTGGTCGAACATGAGGTGCAACCCGTTTGAGCAGTAAGCTAGTGTCACATACTTGAGACACTGATCCCCTGCAAACTGCTCAACCCTTTTGTGCACTGCTCGATCTGTTGCATAAAACCAGAAGCTGCATTGTCAGTAATTTTTGGCTGGCAGGCATGCCCTCGAGACGCCTCGCGGCGCATAGGCTACACATCCCTGGCATCCGGTGACCGTGTTGATCGCACGTGTGTGGGAGGCCAGAATCAGGGCCAGAATCCTACAGCATGCGGCAGAGCTAGTGTCTGTCCAGCACCATTGTTGCATTGCGTACCGTGACACATTGCAGGTGGTGTGACACGGAGAGCATAGTGCACTGCTGCTGACGTATGGTACCTGGTGAATGGCGGTGTCACCAACACATGCCTTTTATTCCATGTGCTCGCAAGAAATCAAAAGCAAGATCAGTTTGAAGATGTTTGTGCAAATGACATTGCAAAGTCCCATACTGCTGTTAATTTCTGTCATTCAGCCAGGCAATTTGATTTTCTTCCTGCTGTACAGCGGTTGAGGCAAGCCATATTGAAGTCGGCAAACAAGTCAAGAGGGACCAGCATTGGTGTGAAGGGTTTAGTACTAGCCATGCTGGGGACGGAGTTGGGGGGAGGTCTGCAGCTGTGGTCTCGAGAGCGCCCTCAAAAGAGGCATTGCGTGATCTAGCATGGTATGCAATTCTGGTGTCGGCCTTCATGATTGGCTTGCTGTTGCTGCCTGCAGTGAAGCTGAGCAATAATTGGCAGGTGACAGCTGTACTGCTTCCATATGATGCTTTGGACCTGCCAGATAGGCTGCAGTGCAAGCAACAGGCAGCTCATCCGTGCAAGCTGAGCGGCTCAGGCCTTCAAGCTTGCTGACCTGCTCAGCAGCTGAGGCACTGGTCTTCCTGGAAGCTGAAGGCTTGCCTTTGTGTGCCTGCTTGGTTACGTCTAGTCTGATGCTGGCATTGGCAATGGCGCTGTTATCTGTGCATGCTGACTGGCGGGCTGTCTCTTGAACTGTGTTGGCTTTGCTGACTGTGTCCAGCAGTGAGGATGCAGCAGGATCTGAAGCTTCGCCTGTGAAAAGTGACCGGTCTGGCTCAGCAGCAGCAGACATAGTGCAAGAAGCAGAAGCTTGGCCTGTGCACTCTGGCTGTTGATTTGGCATTTCAGCCTTGATGGCTTTGCTGATGGTGAATGGCGCAGCAAATGCATCAGCAGCATCTGACGCTTGCCCTGCAAATGCTGATTGGCTTGGCTTGGGAGCTGTTCTGACAGTGGTGTTGGCAAAATCTTCATGGCTTGAGGCAGAGGCCCAGTCAGCTGAAGTTGACTTGGTGAGATTTTTGGCTTTACCTGCTTGACGGGCTGGAAAGCCCACAGTTGGACAGGCTACCCTATGTGCTTTTTCAACCTCTGCGGCTGCAAGAGCAGAAAGCACAGGGGCCTTTGTGTGTGTGGAGGCTGTTGGGGGCCATGCAGCATCTGCAGCCAATGCTTTGCCTGTCAGGTCTGCATGGCACGCTGAATGTGCGTCACATGACGGAACAGCTTTGTTGGCTTTGAGGCCGGCAAGCACATCACAGACATCGGAAGCTTCGCTCGAAGACACAGGCTGGCTTGGCTGTTGGGCTTTCCGGGGGTTTTTGGTGTTGCTGTCCTGGCGTTTGCCTGTACTAGCATGCATGTTATCTGCCTGCTTGCTAGTGAGATTTCTGTCAGTGTCTGCTCCACGGCTTGTTGTAGCTGCGGTACTGCTGCTCTTGCTTTTTGAGGGGCCAATGTCAGCATCTGTCCTCATCAGGGGAGAGATGTGCATACCAACAGGCTTTGACAAGGCCTGTTGTGTCATGTTGCGTGTGCTGGAGGGTGCCGTCCCAATATTGCTGCCTAGGGATGCTGTCTGCCTCCTGAGTCGCGAGCAGCCCAGAGGGGAGAGTGGGTCTGGGCTGACTTTTGGCTTCTCAACTCTGAAGGGCCGCAGGTAGTCTAGCAGATCCCTGGGTGCTTCAGGGATGCAAAATGCCAGCGCTGCCAGTTTTGTCTTGGCAGCATTCAGCTGACAGAGAATGCAAGCCTGACAAAACAAGGCCTCGGGACTGTATGAGATTGGCGCCAAACTGCATGGCAGTGACCACGTCAATAAGTTGACAGCAAGAAGCACCAGCTCTGAGTGTGACTGTGCACAGATGCAAGAAGCAGCAGCAGCTGCAGCTGCTGGAGAAGAAGAACAAGGGCACAAAGAAGAGGTACAGTATGAGAAAGGACAGGAGAGCGCATGCAGGAGAGAAAGAAGGGAAGGCATCTGGTTTGTTTCATGTTTGCATCAAGGCAGTACAAGCAATACAATTTCGACTTGCGTCTTGAGGGCATGCTGCTTGATTTCAATCAGTCAATCAATCAACTCAATCAATCAACCAATTCAATTTGTACACTTTATGATCACCTGCTGTTCTCCTCAGCCACTAAGGCCTGGCATAAGATGTTCAACACCAAGCAGTCCAAGAACTCAGCCTGAGCCGCCCTATCAGGACTGGTCTTGAAGCCCTGCAAACAGCGTGTGCTCTTCTGCATTTATCAAAACAACCAGCGCTCAAGGGGTGTGAATTGCATGCATGTGGGTACGGCTGTGAAGACTGCACAGAAGTTCTGACTGTGAAATCAAAGTGTGCTGATGAGATGCACCATTGATTTGCTGCATGATAGCATGCACTATGCAATTACCTATGCACTTGATGCTAAAGCTACAACATGACTAGTCTGGCCACACAACCAGCAAGATTGCCATGGGTAAGACTGTCCCATTGTGTAGCTTGTGCACTGTGAACATGGCACTTGTGTTGAGTCTCACCCAGAGGGTGAAGTACATGGCCTGCTGGGCATACTGCGCAACACCCACATCATCACCAGCAACTCCAGCAACACGCATGGCATCCTTCATGACGCTACATCACATAGAGTGACACGTCAGTGTGCATGTGCAAAGCTGTAGGGCAACCACCTAAAACACTGCTTGGTGGAAGCATGGTCAGCAGGTTCAAGGCCAGATAGAGATGTCTTGTCATGCATTGTTGCAACAGACTTAAGATGCAGCAATTGTGACCTGGGCAGCATCATCTCATGATCTTGAATACGCTAACGGACAGCAAATGCAAGTGACATGCGATGCGGCTTGTTGCTTAGGTATGTGCTTGCGCAATCCAAGATGTGTCAAATGACACGTGTTGCGTTGGATTGTGTGCAGTTACTTGTGCTGCTCAAGATCACCTGCAGGCCCCCTGAAGGTTCATCTCGACATCATGCATGAGCACATATGACTTGAGCTCATGGCTGGCAGGATTGTCTGGTGCTATGTGTACCAGTCTCTCTGCATGCCTCTGAGCTTCTGACAGAACCTCTGGTGGCATGGACCCTTGCTTCGTGCATCTCTGCAGTGCTAGCAAGGGGTCAGTGTTGTATGACAAACTGGCCCAAAATGACAAACTGGCCATTGTAAGGCCTGCTTGTCTGAAGGCTCAAGCTGAGCAGGCGTGTGGCCGCTGCATACATCATGTCCAAAGTATCACTGGGAAGATGGTCAGGAACAGCAGTTATGATGCATACCTATGACTATCTTCGCCAGGCCAGTTATATTTGGCAAATGAAAGGTGCTGACAACAGATCAGCAGAATGGATGCCAGGCTACGCCATGCATGCGTGGGACAGAAGGTCTGGGAGACATAACATTGGGATATGCAGTTATGCGCTGACCTGCAGAATGATTTTCAGTGTTGCTGCTCGTGCAAACCATTCCACATCTTGACATCGTAAGTCAAGTCTCTCTGCATTTTTTCTAAATTCGGAAGAGGTGCAGCTGGCTGTCACAATTGTTGTAAGAAGCGGGTTGTGAACACTGCGCATGATCCTTGCCATTTCTGCAGCTGGGTCTGCCCTGTTTGATTTTGTCAGGGCCTCAGCAAGGAGATTCATCAGCCTCATACAAAGGCTGCAACAATAATCACAATCTCTCACAAAAGGCATATCAGCAGCACAATATCAAACATCAGCGGTAAGCGTGCTGAAGCACACATTACGTTGTGCAGACTTACTGAAGAATGCGCATCAAGGAAGACAGCACAGTTTCTGACTTCTTGGAGGGCAGCCCAGGTATCATGATATCTGGTCGATGGGCAAGCTGCAATTCAACGGCACTGGGGCTCGCAACGTAAGCTTGCACCAGCTGTACCATGCCTTTCCAGACCAAAGTAGGATCCTGCAGAGATTCTTTGCTGGATCAAACCTTGATCGCTTTTGGTAAAAATTCAGGACGTCATCACAACCGCAAGCTTACCTGGCATCGCTGGAGCTTGCGTGAGTTCACGTACAAGGTCAGCCCTGTTTCTGCTCCCAATTTGAAGGGACGCTCAGGACGACCATAGTCGACTTCTTGATTCACCCTTAAGCAGCCAAGCTTGTGTGAAGCCATTTCGTGATCGGCGATGATAGTGGCAATCAAAGCTTGTAGACAAGACATGAGGGGTTTGTTTCTAAGGTCCGCTTGGGTCAGAGCTGACAGCAGCGATGACGCTGCGAGACCAACGGTGTGCAAGCCACCAGGATGATGTGCCGCCTGCATGGCTGTGCTCGACCTTTTGCTCCCGCGGAGTGTTGACACAAACCTAGCGTGCGCCCGCCCAGCCAACCTGGAATAATGGCGCATGACCCCCGCGCACTCACTTTATAGAAATCCTTTAGACAAAATGTTTTCATCCGACCTCTGAGCTTTCCTCACCAATGCCCCTTCAAAGAAGTCCAGACATGGATGGTATGCAGCTGCAGCTTACCAGTAGTGGCAGCTCACATTGCCTATCATGTCTTGCATGCTTGGCGAAACTTCGGGCAAGACTGCTTATGCATTACTTGCAGTGCAAGACACAATCCATTCTTGACTTGCAGCATAGATGATAGTCAGATGAGTTCAAATCGTGTGCTAGCCTAGCCTAACTTATCAAAGCTGCACTCACACAAAAGAACAAGAAACAGTGACAAATTATTGACCATAAGTAGACGTTGGCAAAAAGGCTGGCTGATTTGCCTCTTGTGGGGTCAGAAAGGGAAGCCTCTGTTTGGGCTGCATGCTGTGTAGCTGCTTTTTCTCTTATCTAAGAATTTGAGCAACGCATGCCAGGTAGCTGCTTTGCCTATTTTGGATGCTGATGGACATTTTGGAGCTGTCTTGCAGGCTAGACGTCCGTAGAGGCTATGTTGATCTTGCTGAAGAGCATGTGTCATCTGCTTGGCTTGCAGTTACTGGTTGACGCTCGCCAGAAGATGCTTGTCGTGCATCTGCTGACTTGCACGAGTGTCTTGCCTGAATGTCATGCATGCTTGGGGATGGTCGTGTTGGATGTCTGCTGCCGTAGCTGTGCAAGACGACCTGCCAACATCACGGCATAGCTCATCAGGTTCTGGCATGAACCAGAAAGGTGCATCCCAGAAGGATGAAGCACTGAACATGCTGCCAGTGCTGCTGCTGCTGGCGCTCCTGCAGAAGTCAGGGTCATCACTAGCACCAAATGCTTGGCTGCCTGAGTCATTCCAGCTGGACTGCTGACCCTTTGCAGCAGTACGAGCAGGAAAGGCATCAGCAGCACACAGCTTGCGGGCCTCTGCAGGTTCATTGACCTCTGCAGGTTCATCGACTGGATGCCCAGTGCAAGCAGCGCAGCCAGTATCTGCAACCATTGCAACAGAGGCGTTGCAGGCTTGATCTCCACCTGTGTTTCTCAAGATGGTGAATGAGGCTTTGCTTGCTTTAGATGCCTTGCCTGTGCAAGTTACCCTGCCTGGATACAGGACTCTGTCAGCTGTGCAGTCCTCTGCTGGCTCAGATGTCTGATTGCTGACCCTGTTGGTGCGGATGGCTGTCTTGCAGGAGAATTGAGTGTTTGCAGAACTGTTACTGGTACCTGCTGTGCTAACTTTGGCCTTGCTAGTACTACTGCCGCTGTTTGAGGTGCTTTTGTGGGTTGCTGAAGCTGGCACAGAGATGCTGTTTGACATACCATGAGATCTTTGGCGCTGAGCTGGACTTGTTCTTCTCAACATGCTGGGCAGCCTCAAGCCCAGCTTCACAAACTTCCCACTAGAGTGTGCAAGCTGTGAGCAAGAAGGCCAGACAGGAGCTGTATGCTGAGGCTGACTATAGCAAGCTTGTGGTCTATAAGGTTGCAGGTAATCCAGCAATGCCTGTGGGGTCCCAGGTATGGTGAAAGCCAAGGCAGACAACCTTCTTTTGGCTGCTGTCAAGCGGCGGCTTGCCATGGATTGCACAAAATCATACACCGACTCAAAAGCCCTTGCCTCCCTGCAGATTGCTTTCATTGTCTATGCTGTGGATTGACTAGCAAGCACTGCATCCAGAAAACCAAGTCTGCATATGACATGCAACATGCACTGGCATTGTACTCTGGGTCCTGATGCAACTGCTTGACTATGGTAAAAATATGGTGCAATGTGAGCCATATTTTCGTGACAGGCACACTGCAGCTGTCAAGACAATCATGATGCAGTGTGCCCTTGTCACTTGAGAGTGAGTACATTGTCACCAGCAGTATGCAATCTGGTGACAAAACCAGAATGCTGGTGTGCGGAAATCAAGTTTGAAACAAGGAAAACTAAGCCTGTTGATAATCTGCATTTTAGGACTGCTGTACCTGATGTGCTCCTCAGCTTCTTTGACAGTGTGCAACACACCGCTCAATGACATTTCCGATGATAGTGCACCCATGGTCTGATTGTGAGTGCCATTGAAACCCTGCATTTCATACAATTGCAGTCAGCCAGGACAACTGTTGCTTCCTGCGATGATCACAAATGAAATTTATATGGGAATGTGATGAGCCTTTTATTGTTCATGGCAGGCTGGCAACTGCAGGTTGTATATGAAGATTGAGATGAGTTGGGAGTACGACGGCATCAATGAAGATGAATAGATGCCAGAAGAGTTTGGAAATCTTCTGGCAGGATGGTAATACGCTAGGCAGACAGCAAGCACTGGACTGCTGTGTCCAAACATCAGTTGCATGTATATACTGATGAGATTGCGCAGTCTTGAGGTGGGTGTGCAGCCGTGACTTGCCAAGCATACACTTTGAAGTTCAAATGATAAGGCAAGCGTCACATGCAACATATAAGGCCCATGCGCAGAGAACACACCCACAGCATAAAGTACATGACTTGTTGAGCGTATAGCAGGACACCCACATCATCTTTGGCAGCTTCAGCAACATGCATGGCAGCTTGCATGCTCCTGCAGCACAGAGTATATGTAAAGATAGAGATGGCAGACAAAGATCTTGGAAAAAATGCTGACGCGTATCCAAAAATGCTGACATATCAACACTAGTCCTTGTTTCACCCGCGGGAATGTGTCATTGATGCTGTCACTATCACCTTTCGGCTTTGTGCAACCCTATTGAAGAAGCAGAGTCTGTACAATTTTGTGGCATGCAGCTTGTGTGATGCATGCTTAAGCCACATGTTTGGGCCTTGTGACAGCCTTTCTGCAGATGGTCATGTGATTCATTGTTGCTCAACAAAGATGATGATCATTGGGCATTGCATACCTGCAAGCTACACCAAGATCTTGCTGGGCATCATGCATGTGTACATAGGACCTGAGTTCATGGCTGGCAGGATTGCCTGGTGCCAACTCCACCAGTCTCTCAGCATGCCTGGTGGCTTCAGACAGCACATCTGCTGGCATGAATCCTTGCTTGGTGCATGTCTGTAGCAACACAGGGCAACTCATCATCACAAGCATCAGCTCATCTACATCAACGCTGGGGAAATGCATCCCGTGTACAATGTGCTTTGCTTGGGTGATTTGACCCATGAAGTCCAGGAGCAGGCACATGGCATATGGTCAATTGTATGCCAATACAATCTCTAGCACGCACACAAACAGATGAGTTGCTAAGAGATGCGTCTCAAAGTTAAATATAACACTTTCTGAACAACATAAGCAGTTACAAGCCGGCGGTGAGGGGCTGGTGTGGTAGAATGCTGAGTCTGACATAGTAGGGAACATGATGTACATGTAGTACCAACCTGGAGGGTGATCTTCAGCATGGCAGCACGTGAAAACCATTCTATGTCTTGACACTGCATACCCAAAGCCTCAGTCTTCTCCCTGAACGCTGGCAGTGCACTCTGAGCACTAACGAACTGTCCAAATAATGGGATGTGGAAGCTGTTGAGGATGGAGATCAGCTCTGCTGCTGGGTCTGCTGCTGGGTCAGCTGCTCTTGTGCCTTTCACATTACTTTCAGATACACGTTTTAGAAGTCCAGCACAGAGCCTGCATCACACCAGCAGGTTGACACATCTATGAGGCTCAATCTCAGTCTTGTATAGCTCAATGCGAGACTTGCGCAGGTCAAACTGCACGTCTTCTTGCTTGGAGCTGCAAGCATGCAAGGTGACTTAGCGGGTACGTACGACAGCAACTGTAGGAGCAACAGATCTGGACTGCTGCCCTCAGCTTCATAAGCAAAGAGCTGCCACGGTGGTGATGCCTCAAACATGCTCTCTGCTGCACTGGGGCAAGCCACATAAGCCTGCACAAGCTTGGCCAGAGCACTACACCTCTGATTGGCGTCCTGCAGAGGTGTAGGAAGCGGGTGAGAGCCGTTGACGAGTGCCGTGCGTACATCTACTAGCTGCCACCACTGAAGTACTTGCTTGAGTTCGCTGCAGACGATGACTCTCTTTGTAGAGTGCTAGTCCCGCCTCCCAACCAATGGCTGTTGCTCTGTGATCAATAGGAAACCAATCGATATTCTCAAATTGCATCAATAGCGCCATATCGCCTACATCGCAGTCGCGCTGAAAAGCGCAAACCATCGCGCAGAATTCATTCATGGTTTCTTGGCTGCCTTGCATGAGTGTTGAAGATCAAGCTGGCTTGTCCTCTCACGGCTACCGTGTGAAGCCCGCCCTTTCGCCCACGTTGTGTCAATACGAACAACCTGCAATGTGCTTGAAATGCTGCACCCAAACATTTCCCGGAAGATATGCGGCGACGTTAGCTGTAAGTCTCATAAGTCTGCTTACACACATTTGCATTTCTGTGGCCTTGAACATTGTTGTGCATCCCCAACTGACATATGAACATCAGTCACCATACCATCAGGAATTGCACATCCAACTCTGCAACCCCAGATTTTCAGATTCCTGTAAACCCTAGCCAGATTCAAATTTCCAGCCAAGCACGGTATAAGCTGTTGGCAAAAGGCTGACGCAGTCAGCAGTCGAAGTCAAAGTCATCAGGAACTAGGGGCTAAATTCTCGCATTTTTTTCTGGACAGGCTGTGCAGTGTGCTAGGTGAGCCTCTGCAAGTGATTGCACTGAAAACAAAGGTTTGCTGACTGATCAGGCTCAACCACTGTCAGAGGCAAGCTTGTCCAGGCAGCAAGCCTTTGCTACCCCTTGTGTAAACAGCCACTGCTTCCTGCTTGCTGCTTTGCTGAGAAAAGTAGATACTAGGCAAGACAGCTGGCCTGTTTTGCCAG
>JAABUO010003504.1_pt1 | contig 18679 bp, 15 predicted proteins | sample 5559291 | NCBI WGS metagenome assembly JAABUO01 (sample SAMN10711878, study PRJNA513372) | rock metagenome | isolation source: Antarctica rocks | place: Antarctica: Victoria Land, Finger Mt sud | reverse complement strand
TAGACCAGAAAATGGCGTTTTATTGAAGAAACCAAAATCAAAATCTTCAACACCAAACTTGCTGTACTGTATGGCCACCTGTCGATAGAACTTTGGGACGTCTGCAATAGGCCCATTTTGAGTGTCGTCTGGTATATCATCGAGAGAAACTCGCCCTGATCCGCCAAATACAAGCTCCTTGAGTTTTTCGCTATGGAACTTTGGGGCACCGATTATATTTGCAGAGCGGTTGGCATCGAGGAGTGACCTTGATTCTTGAGCAAGATTTCTCCTTTTGTCCCGTGGCCATTTCGCAAATCGGATACCATCTCTGACTTGTAAGGTGGAGAGAATCTTCGGGTCTAGATCTGGTACAGCCTCTTTGACTTCGAATATCATATGGTTCGGCCAAGAAGATAGCAGTTCTTCTCTGTAGAATGGCATCCCAATCATGTTTAAGGGCGTGTCTTCATACCATTCAACATGAGGCGTTTGAGTTGGTATGTCGGCGTTCTCCAAAGGGTTTAAAAATTCTTCAAATTGGGGTTGTATCGAAGGAGACCATAATTGAATACCGCCCGCGCCATCGCCCAATGCTAAGCAATCTCCACTCGGAGAAATTTCGAAGCTTGTGACGTAAGCTGGGACATTGGCTTGGTACATTTTCAGTTCCAAGGGATTAGAGATATCCATCGATTGTAAAGAGCCGCTTTGTGACGCAACAAAAGTATTGACGGATATTTTCGGGTGAAGGCGAACATAAGAGGGTCCGCCAGGAAATGACAATGGCGGAAGAGAGCGGAGCATGCGCAGGTCAAATACCTTGACGAGAGGATCGAGAATGTAAGACGAGTGGCGAGGAGAGTAGCCGCATGTGAGTAGTGTGTTTTCCTTTGCGTCAAGGTCAGCAAGAGGGCCAGAATGAGCTTTCATTCTATGCACAATCTTTAAGCTTCTAGAGTCTAGAATGGAGACGTATCCATTAGCTGCACCCATACAAATATGCCTCGCTCTCCTCATGATCGTATATGGATCTCGCGCAGGGACTTTATCCGTAATGGCACCACGGTCCTGGTTAATTAGAAGCATTTTCTCCAGATGGCCAGCTGCAAGGAGGTCTGGGGAACCTTGTGCCAGCTCGCTCATACATTGGAGTCCTTGAAGCTCGTCTCCACAAGCCTTCCATTTTACTGGACCACGTCGCAGATTAAATTGTACGCTTTCATTCGACAAGGATAGTATCCCTTTTTCTACCGGGAGTATCTGATGAACTCGAGAGGTATGGGACCTAAACTTGGTATACCTCGACAACTCGGGGCCATGAAATGAAGCCACAACCCCATGTTCGTTACCTACCCAAAGAAGCTCTTGGTTGGTATCAAAGGCTACCGAAGATACTGGCTGCGACAAACCATCGTACTTCTGTGGCGCTCTTGCGATCTCCTTCCAGTCATTCATGCGTCTCTCGCCATGCCTTGTTTCATTCGTCGGTGCTGGGAGTGGGGAAAAGCCGGGGATGCGACGAGCTTCATCATGTTCAAGAAGAAACCAAACATCAAACCCTTCTCCCCAGTGCGCTCGTCGGACAGGAGAAAATTCCTACAGGGCATCATTGATGAGTATCATGTGGAGTTGGGCGAAGAAGAGCAGGAGGTGAAGCAATCGCTCCTACCGGAGAGCGTGCAATACGCAAGGTACATCACGACAGGGAATGAATCCGGCAATGTCTATATAAATGGAGAATCCGGGGAGGTTGTATGGTTTACTGTTGAAGGGAGAACGATCCCTTCTGTGAGTACGCTATGGCGACACCCCAAATTGCTCCCAATCGTGGCAACTTCGGCGTTTGCAATCACAAAGGTACAGAACGGAGCTGACTTGATGCTCCCTGGACTCGTTCCTCCTTTTCCAGAAGGACTAATTCCTGGTGTGCTTACAGCGATAGCAGTCTATGGACAAGAGTCTGTGCCACTTGCTGTGGGATTTGCAGATACGAATATCTCTAGCTACAAAAGCACGATCGGGACAAAAGGGAAGGCAGTTCTGGTGTTGCATGCATATGAAGATGAACTGTGGGCGATGAGTAAATTGTCTCCGCCCCTACCGCTATTGAATGGTAATCGCTCAGACCCGGCCCGGTCCAAAGTTGAAGAAGAAGAACCAGTGGAGAATATTTTACAGGATCTTAGTGTTGCAAACGACCAAATGGAAAAGGAAGAGCCTTCTTATGATGAGATGTCGGTGGCGGAAATCGACAATGCATTTCACGAAGCATTGCTCTATGCTTTATACAAGGAGAGAGAGGCGCCTGAGAATGTTTCCTTTCCAATTTCTTCCTCTACATTGGTTTCCAATTACATACAGCCATTTTTTCAATCTTCTCACCCCAGCTTACAAATGAAGAAGACCTCGTGGAAGAAGGCAGCTAAATTCATGAAAGCGATGGACAAAGAAGGCATTCTGAAAGTCAAGGATCAAAAGACCGACATGGTAGTAATGAATATCAATTGGACTAGTCCATTGATTCAAGAATTCCATCCCTATAAGCTCACGAAAAAGAAGAAGAACGCCACGCAGGAAGATCATGATGAACCTACTTCGTCGAAATCCCTGAAAGTTATTGATCTTTATAAGCCCAAAGGGAAATCTGAGGCGATCATTGAAACGATTGGAAAGAGCAAAAACTCATATTTCACAGCTGGAGACATCCGGCATGTCATCTTGGAGTATATACAAAAGGAAGATCTCACAGATCCAAAGGAAAAGCGGAAAATCAAACTCGACCCGATCCTCTCTCAAGCGTTATTCCCGTCCCCTTCCGATTCGCATATAAAAGCCGCTACAAGAGAAGATCTGATTGAAAGACTGCTCAATGAGTGCTCTCTTCATCATGTGGTGCTTCAACCAGGTGAAGATATCTCTTCTCGCACCCCGAAGCGTGGGTCACCACCCAAGGTACAGATTCTTCTTGAAACGCGACAAGGCCGGAAAACGGTAACTCGATTGACAGGGCTTGAAGCTTACTTTGTCGAGCCGAGCCAGTTGGCTGATGAGTTGCGAAATAAATGCGCGTCCTCAACCAGTGTCAACCCAGTCCCAGGATCCACCTCAAAGCACCCTCAAATGGAGGTCCTTGTGCAGGGCCCTCAAACTAAAGCAGTAACGGAATCTCTTGAAAGCAGAGGCATTGCAAAGAAGCATATAAATGTCGTGGATAAGACCAAAAAGAAATGAATTGTAATTACATATATGACGGGATTTTATGTGTCCTATTTCCCTTTCTTGTGCGCATGCTTCTGCTCTAGCTCCCTTTCACGTTCCCATTCTGCCGCAACCATCTCCTTCCACTCTTCAGCTCCAGGTGAGTGATCCTTTCGGTGGAGGTGCTTCGGATCATACTCCCGAGCCATTCGATCATCAGATATCGTCAAGCCAGCCGACGCCAGTAAGATCAATACAGTCAATCCTTGTGCATACATACGAGCCTGCACAATCTTTTGAGAAGTGCTGAGATACCGATCCCGTGAAACAAAGGCCATTGCACCAGCCATCGATGCAACCCACGAACCACCAATGATCTTATATCGGTTCTCTTTGGCCCACTCCCATACTCTATTCTTCTCACTCATTTGATTGAGCTTGGCCTTCCTTGCTTCCTCCTCTTCTGCAAGAAAATTGCCTCCTCCATACTTTAAACTTTCGAAATTTCGACTGGACTGATCCGCCCCTATGATAAGAGAGAATGTTGCGGCAGAGCAGACTAGGAAGGTTTTGAATGGGAGGGGCACGGAGCGGAATCCTGCACTTGTCCGGCTCAAGACGGTGGCGGCACCTGTCCCTACACCAACTCCTACGAGACCGTACTTTAATCCGCCCTGAATTACTGCATTATAGTGCCGTGATTCCTCTTCTTTGGATAGGACCTTCATTCGCGGAATTGATGATGTCAATTAATGTCACACAGGAGGTCAGATGCCGAAGGGCCAATCAAATCCTGACAATGTCAACACCAAGCGAATGCGTACTACGTTGTAAAATATGACTGACTCCGTCATCGTTACCTTCTGGGACCCATTAGATGTGTACAAGGCTGTTGAGAATGAACTGAAAGCGAGACTGCCCCTGCACAACTTGCATTGGAACTCAAATTCTCGGCCGCTACGGTCCATCCAGTCGCTCAATGTCACACTACAGCCTTACTATCCACAGGAAGTGGAAAAGGCTCATCAAATGCTAGGAGTTCTGCAGACGCCTTATTTGAATACCTGTTTTGTAGCATGTGAAGAAGTGGACGCCTATCGATCACATGTTCGGGCAAAAATAAGGGAATGGTACAATGGTGTGTTTTCGAGGAAACATGAGGAGTGGCTTATTGTCCTTGTTGTGCTCACAAGTAAAGTCGTCACGAACCGGTATTCCAGTAAAAGTTCTGTGGTGGAAAAGATCAAGTCGGATTTCAATGTTTCTAAAAGGGATCGTGTCGTGTCTGTCAAAATCCGCACCGGAGATGCAGATGAGGCGGGAACATGGACTGAATTTATCGGACGAATGAAAGAGGGTATTCTGGATGGTTTCGATGGAAAGGTTACCCAATACGAGGATGACACCAAACGGTTAGACTCGAAAAGAAACATGCCTGGCTGGAATTTTTGCACCTTTTTTGCTCTTAAGGAAGGCCTTGCATTGTCTTTTGAAAATATGAAGTTGGTGGAGGATGCTTTAACCCAGTATGCTGAGCTCGAAGTCACATTCCACCAGGTCGTCCGAAATCAGGAGCTGGCCTACTTTCCCTCGCATGTTCCGACAGACCGAGGAGACGACTCCGCTGCGATATTGTTGACTAATCGAAAACCTTACCGCACCCTCATTTTGGAAAACTCGATCTCCACCTTTGACCTTCGATGCTACATGTTTGCTCGTCAGGCCCAGCTCTTATTGAAGCTCAATCAGCCAGTGCAGTTGTGCCATAAAACTCTGGAATTTTTGATAGACGTGTCAATTTCTTTGCAAGAACACGAATCTGACACTAATTCGTTCTTCATGCAGTCCTTTGCCTTCTCAGTGGCCGCAGAGGTCATCGAGGTCGTTTCTAATTTGAGCAGAAACCCCGATTCGATGCTATTTTCAGCTATTAGTGACCTTTATGGTGTGATGGTTGAGCAGCTTAGTATCCTCGGAGGTTACAAAGACTATTTACCTCATGAGCTGGCCGTCTTCCGTCCAATCTCACTGACATTAATACACACTAAAAATGAGAAAGTGAATAAAATTACAAATGCGATACTACTTGACGTACTTGGTGACAAAAACCGTTTCCTAGACTATTACCAAAGCATCACAGAAAAGTCGTTACAAGCGTTGGAGAAGAGTGAACGCGAGACACAGGTCGATCAGGTGCTGGCCAACCTTGCCTCTTTAAAGATTGCACAGGAGAATTTTGATGAAGCGCGGGATTTATTTGAGCGAATGACTCTGTTAAAGGGTGATGACCAAGGTTGGTCTATCTTAAAACTGCCGGTCTTGATTTCTTACTCCACTTGTCTCCAAAAATTGTCGAAGTCAAAGGAGTACTTGCTTGTAATTCTTCATATTCTGAAGCACTACTCCTCTTATTTAGATGCTGAAAGTTTTAAAAGTTTTTTGGAAGCCTTTGAAGCTTGTGCTGACAACCATGAATTTAAAGTGGATGGCTCCGAAATCTTTAGCTACAGAATATCTCATACCCTGGCTCACCAAAGTGACAGGGACGGTATTGTACTTCACGTGGATCTAAGAAGTCCGATACTGGGTGCTATTGACGTTCAAAACGTTGACGTAAAATCTGAGACTGATCAAGGACTCTTGGTATGGTTTCTCCAACCTAAGGCTGTCATCAACAAACGATGGACACGGCTTTCCCTCGTATCTAATAGTACCCATGTTGGGACTTTACAGCCAAAGACACTATCTTTATTTTACAAAAAGGTTGAAATCCAATGTCTCGTACCGCAATCGGAGGCACACCATTTAGTAGTGTATCCAGCACCGGACAACTTTTTCGTGGTGCCAACAGTATCTGGAGACACGCATGTTGCCAGTAAGCGAGAACTCGTGGTTGCTATTTTCTGTGGACAGAACGACATTGGGTCGTTGCAGATCTCGTTTAAAGCTGCGATTGCTGGATTGCGTCTGCACACCGGGGATGCGGTATCGAAGGAGGTTGCCATTGAAGATGCTTCAAGCCCTGGACTCGTTATTTGTGGAGCTTTGCAAACTAAAACGATTGCACGCATTACGTTTCCATTTACCCTTGACAATGAGAATCCCAAGATGATTGTGAGTGGATCCTGGCCATCGCTGATTACAGATGAAAATAGGGGTAGACTATACCACGCAGTTCGGTAGGTTTCACTACGCCGATTCTTTCGCTTTGGACACTACACTGCCGTTGTCTGTAACCGTACACGACGTTTTCAAAAGCAATGCATTATTTTCCAACTTCAATATTGCCTGTTCTGGCATGGTTCCCCTCAGGCTACAACATGTCGAGATTGAAGGAAATCACGAGTATCGAGTGTCTTCTGCTGTTGGCACCAGCCAGAATATCGTAGGGTTTTGGATGATGGCTAATTGAAAGATGATTTTTCCACATCAATCCGCCACATTTGTTTTCAAGATTGAAAAGCAAGGAGCCTCAGGGAGCTCAGAGCTCGAGGAACAAACTTCATTCGGTCTGCGGCTCTACTACCGGACGTTTGCGGAAGAGATGCTGCAACGGTTGCGCGTGATTGTTGACCAAGCGTTGAAGGAGGCGGGATTGCATAAATACTGGTACAAGGTACAGCAGTTCCTGAACGAGGTGCACTTCACAAGAGAAGAATTTGAGCAATACGGGTTGTTTCATCACATACCAAGATTGCAAAGCCGGCAGACAGAGTGGAATGCCTTTGTCGAATTTACGCCGTCCAGTGATTGCAAAAACCTACAAAGCCTCCTGGAAGGGCTTCCACAGCCTCTTCATCAAGAGGGAGATCTCCATGGAGAATTGAAATCAATATTTATTCCCGTGGAGGTCCCACGGCTACAAATGATGCACACAATAGATATCGATTTCGGAGACCTAGAGTATGGTATTGTCGGCAAAGCCATCGAAGGTACGGTGCATGTGAGTGCCTCAACCGTGTGGTGTGGTGATGATCTGACGGCGGCCAATGACGCCGACTTTCTCTGTGAGGTGCAGAAGGAATCTGCAGACTGGATTGTTGGTGGCACGCGAATCCTACCCTTCAAGGGAAAGGATTCAACGCTAGTATTTTCCATCTCTATAATACCGGTCCGCGAAGGCCATCTTCTGCTACCCAACATCGACGTGCGACCCTTACAAGCTGATCTATCCTGTGAAGTTGATTACAAGAAGGTGGCTCTCTCCCTACTCGTGCTCTCGGATTCTCAACCTCTGCGCTTTGAGTTCCCTGAAACCCAGTCGCCACAGAATGACGACTGATCTCTCTCCTTCTCTCAATGTACTCGGAGTACATTCCGTAACTTCACTCCTATGGTACATATTCTCCGATCCGTCCTCCGGTTTCTTATCTCTTATCGGCCCGATCGGGATTGGGAAATTCATCCGACAAAGACGAAGGCAGTTCATGCCAAGTCATTCCACGCTCTATGTCACTGGATTCCCGCCCGGTACGCGCGCAAAAGACCTAGCACATGATTTTGAAGAGATCGGAGATCTGGTGCGCTGTGACATCCCCGCCGCAAAAAGCTCCGCTCATCACCCGTAAGTGCAGACGCCAAAGCAGGGACTGAAGGCAGGTATGCTTTCGTGGAGTACGTCCATTGGTGCCATGCAGACGATGCGTATCATGACCTCCACGATAAGCGCTTTGCAGGGGAGCGACTGGATGTGCAAGTGGGTCTTAACAATAGATTCTCGATTGACGCTAGTGGGCGAGAAAGCGCTCTTCTTCCGATTGGCGCTCAAACGAACGTGTTAGGGCAGGCAGGTACGGAGATGACGAGTCTATTCGTGGCCGGGTTCATCGAGATGGATCCTCTCGGAGCTATGGAAGGGTGTCGGCTGGTCGCATGGGGAGAAAGACCACTTGGTCACGATCTCCGGTACGTAGAGGGGAAAGACCACGCTCGCCAAGTTGGACCCGCCAGTCGTCCTCCCAAAGCAGGAGCCCAAATCCTCGACGCGATCACAGCCGCGACTATCACCGCTTGGGTCGGCGGGGCGCCAAAGGCAACCAGTACAGCGCGAAAGACGAGAGCCAGTAAAGGCACTGCGGACGCCAAGTCTTGCTATAATTATACTCATCCATTAGCATATCTACATATTTCTAGCCCAACGAATTCATGATTGCAGGATGCTTCCTCCTTTGTTGTTTCGCCGAGTGACAGCTCCCATTACCATTGTTACATCGACAGTTTTATCTGTAAAGCAAGCACCAGTACCAGTATCGTCAGAATCACCATCCACAGTGTATTTCCACTCCGCTGCGCAGACACGTTGGGCTTCCAAGGCACTTGTATCTGCAGGTCTCCCAAAATTTGCTCCGCGACCATTTTTGCACCGCATAGGACAATAGGCACGCCCGTTCCCGGCTGTGTGGATGCACCACAAAAGTATACATTGGAGAAATGCGCATGGCGAGTTGCCGGGCGAAACCAAAGAACTTGCAGAATGTTGTGGGACAGACCGAGTATGGACCCTCGGTGCAGATTGAAATCCTTGCGCCATTCCAAAGGCCCAGAGACCATTTCATGATCAATAAGGGAGCCGAATTCGGAAAGGTCCAATCGCGTTGAGATTCGTTCAATAATACTTCGCCGGGCGCGGCTAATGAGCTTGTCCCAGTCCTGCACCATTCCCGGCTTGATAATTCCAATGGGACAGAGAACGACAATGGAGTCTTTTCCCTTGGGCGCGGCCGATGGATCAATGCGGCTGGGTACATTAACGTAGAATGAGACGTCTGTTGGGAGGCCAAAATCCTTGAAAATCGCATCAAAGGATTCCTTGTATTCCTCAGCCAAAAAGATATTGTGCGTGCGTAGCTCCGGGATGGTGCGTTTCATGCTCCAGTAGAAGGAGACACTCGAGCTGGTCAGACTCTTCTCCAGCAAACGCTCAGCGTACGGGGTTGGTGGCAGCAAATTGGAGTAGGCCCAAAGCAGGTCTGCATTGCAGAGGACCAGATCCGCCTCAATCACTTCCCCGCCTTCCAACACAACACCCTTTGCCCTGCGCGTTTGCGGATCCAGGTCAATGCGCTGCACGGGACAGGAAAAGTGATACCTGACCCCAAGCTTCTCTCCAATGGTTTGCAGTGCCGCCGGGACGGCATGGAATCCGCCAACAGGGTACCAAATCCCCTCTGCAATCTCTGTATACTGCAGGAGCGAGTAGGTGGCTGGTGAGTCGAAGGGGGACATGCCCATGTACATGGCAGCAAATGTGAATGCCTTTCGCATCTTGTCGCTCTTGAAGTAGGTCGTGGCTCGACGGTACATCTTGTCCCAGATGTGCAGACGCAGGGCGGGCAATATGAGGGAGGGCCGGAGCAGGTGCCATATGGTCTCAAAGTTGCTATGTAGGACCATATCCACCGAGATGTGATAGTGCCGGTGGGATTCTGCGAGGTAGGAGAGGAAATTTGCAAACCCGTCCGTCCCCTCGTACTTTTGAAGAGTCGCCTTCATCTGCGTCATGTCGGTGGACATGTCTACGGAATCTCCGTCCGCGTAGTGCAGCCGGTAGTTTGGCTCGCACTTTCGTAGCTCCAGAAGCTCGTCCACGTCCTCGCCAAGGTCGCCAAAGGTCTCTCGGAAGGTCTCGGGCATGAGGTAGAGCGACGGGCCGCGGTCGAAGCGGTGGCCATTGTTGTGCAAGAGCGAGCATCGGCCGCCAGAGTAGGCCTGCTTCTCTACCACGACCACATCCACACCTGCTTTGGCGAGACGAGCAGCACAGGAGAGGCCTGCCACGCCTGCGCCAATCACAACAGCCTTTGTCATATCACGAAAATATCATTCGCGTCATCATGCATGATGATGTGATGGACGTCATGTCATTACGCACCTATATACATCGCTCCATCTCCAAATCCTCCATCATGCTCCCTGCAAAGCGTGTCTGCGTTTTGGCAATGTAGTCCTTGCGCAGGCTGATTTGCCGATTGGCAATGGCCATCTGCCGCGACGTCTTTTGCGCTGCTGCGAGTTCGTGCTCCAGCTGGCTCAAGCGCGGCAGATCCTCCTCATGGAAAGACACCATGGTGGAACCACTCGCATCCTCGTGAAGAGTGGCAAAGATCTCACCTCCTTGGATCATGGAGAGCATCAGCGAGTGCGTGTCGCGAGCAGTGTCCCAGGTAACATCCTGGGCGGCCAGCTGCTGCAGCGAAAGCGTGACGTAGGTCTTCGTTTGCGAGAGGATATGGTGTTTGCGGTAGGCCTCCAGACAGAGATGCACGAGGCCTAGATTGCCGTCGGTTGTGAATACGTCGCATGCCTTCTCGTACGCCTCGGTCATGTCCGAGGGCGCCTTTTGGCCGGCGGCGGCAAGAGCTTCATAGGGCTTGCACAAGCTCTTGACGGCTCGAGAGACAGGCTGTGCTGTGCCTGGTGGTAGTGCAATCGACTGGCGGCATAGGATGGCCATCAAGATGTACTTTTTATACGCCTCGACTTGGATCGTGGAGCAGGCAGCACCCGGAGCCGCCAGCGTCAGGCTCAGCGAGTCATAGGCCCTCACGTACTCTTTTTGCCCCATGTAGATGCATGCAGCGTAGTAGTGGTGCAGTAGGAAATGCTCATAGGAGAGATGTGTCTTGTTGGATGCGTGTAGGTCGAGTTCCAGGATGGGTGCTGCCTCGCTGTAGGTCTTGCTGACGAGGCATTGGGCGAGGAAGAGAGGGTGGAGGGGGGTCAGGTGGGTGGGCGACGGGGCCAGCTGTGCAATGGCTGCCCTCAGCGGACGCACCAGCAATTGCGGCCGCTGGATCTGCTGCAGCCACTCGGCCACGGTCTCCACCAGCTGCAGCAGCACTGGGAGACACACGACGATCTGGGGCCCGTGGAAGGCATGAAGGAAAGAGACTGTCGCCGGCCACAGCTCCTCTCTCCGCGGCGACGTCTGCCAGTGGGCGTGCAGGAGGAAGAGATAGGCCGCCGCCTGCCGCGCTGGATCGAGCTCCTGCAGCGCCGGCCCAGCAGCCACCAAGTCCTCGGGCGTAAACTCTTTCAGGTAGGAGACGAGTGCGCCCATATCCTCATTCGACGCAATTCTATGCAGCAATTCATGGTGTTCCATGCTCCTTCCTCACTGACGCACGCTGATTAATCAGATCAAGTCAGATCAGATTAAAATCAGTCAGAGATGGAGGCGATGGAGGTGGCAAGGGCAGCGCGCAGAGCAAGTGTCCGGCTCAAGGCGGTGGACGGGCAATTGCGCTCCGAGGCGCTGGGGCTGGTGAAGGAGGAGGTGCTGGCGGCCAGAGCAGAGATCCTGGCGGCCAACGAGCGCGACCTGCACGCCGCTGGCGGACTGGCGGAGAGCATGCGAGCGCGCCTGGACCTGCAGAGCAAGTGGGGGGCCATGGTGCAGGGGATTGCGGACGTGCAGGCGCTGGAGGACCCGGTCGGGCGGGTGACGCTGGCTCGGCAGCTGGACAAGGGCCTGGATCTGTATCGCGTGAGCTGCCCGGTCGGCGTGCTGCTCGTCGTCTTTGAAGCACGCCCAGAGGTGCTCGTCAACATCACGGCGCTGGCACTCAAGTCGGGCAATGCGGCCATCCTCAAAGGCGGCAAGGAGCTGCAGAACACGTTTGTGGCCCTGCAGCAGGCCATCTCTCGCGCACTGGCCCGCTCGTACATCCCGCCCGGGGCCATCCAGCTTGTGGGAAGCAGGGGAGGGGTTTCGGCACTACTGCAGCAGGACAAGTACATCGACCTGGTCATCCCGCGCGGGTCGAATGCGCTCGTGCGAAGCGTCAAGGAGAACACCAAGATTCCCGTCCTTGGCCACGCGGATGGCCTGTGCGCCGTCTACCTGCACGCAGACGCAGACATGAAGATGGCGCAGAAGATCCTGCTGGATGCAAAGATGGGATACCCTGCTGCCTGCAACGCCGTCGAGACGCTCCTCGTGCACGAGGACCTGACGGAGGCGTTTTCCGATCTGGCAAGCACATTGGTGCAGCACGGAATCGAGCTGCGGTGTGATGAGCGGCTGCTGGTCGGGCCGACCGTCACCGCGGCGCGGCCAGAGGACTACGACACCGAGTTCCTCAACCTCACGTTGGCCATCAAGCGTGTCGCGTCGTTGGAGGAGGCTGTGGAGCACATCAACGAGCATGGCTCGCATCATACCGACTGCATCGTCACACAGGACGAGAGGGTGGCGGATGCGTTCATGGCGGGTGTGGATTCCGCCGGCGTGTATTGGAACTGCTCGACCCGCTTTGCGGACGGACATCGCTACGGCTTTGGCGCAGAGGTGGGTATTAGCACCAACAAGATCCATGCGCGCGGTCCCGTGGGGCTGGAGGGCATGATGATCTACCAATACCGCCTCAAAGGGCATGGAAACACGGTGGGTGAATATGGGAGTGGCAAGAAGAGTTTTGTGTACAAAGATATAGTACTGTAGATAATCATCACGCATCATCGTCACACATCATAGGATCAAGGCAAGCTTCTCGCCGCTGACCTTTCCCTCCTGCAGCTCCACAAGACCCTTTTGGACACCAGCAAGGCCACCGGGGATGACTCTTGTCTTCCACGTCTTGATGACGCCCGAGTCAAAGAGCGTCTCCGAGATCTTCCAAAAGCGGGCTGCAAACCTATGGTCCTCCGGGCGGGCAGGCGTCTCCCACGACTTGGCCTTGATGGCGCGCCCAAAGGCGGTATAGGCGAGGGTCCACTTGTACTCCACATCCTGGCGCAGGCCTTCCGTGTTGACCGGGAGGAGGGAAGAGTAGACGCCTCCCTCATCCGACATGCTCTCTGCACACAGCTTGGTGGAGTCGCCCTGGCTAATGCAGTCGAAAGCGTACTTTAGCTTGTTGCCGCTGACCTTCTTGATCTTGGCGGCCACGTCTGGGTCGTTGTAGTCAAACGTGTGCGACGCGCCGAGCGTCTTGAGGTAGTCAAAGTGCTTGGGGGAGCAGGTGGTGATGACGTCCAGCCCCGAGACACGCGCATACTGGATGGCCAGCACGCCCGTCCCTGTCGACCCCGCCCAGATGAGGAGGGGCGTGCGGTCCGTGGCGGGGGCGTCCGGGGTCGGCAGCTGCAGCGACTGGTACAGGCCCTGGCCAACGGTGGTCACGGAGCACCAGAAGCAGGCAGCCTCCTCGTCCTTGACGGCAAGCGGGATGTGCATGGCCAGGGCAGCGTCGGCGGCCACGTACTCTGCAAAGGCGCCGCGCGAGGGAAACGGCCCGCCGCCATGGTCGCCGCCGGCAATGCGGTCGCCCTTGCTCCATCCAGAGACGCCCTCCCCGACCTCCTCCACCCGGCCGGCAAAGTCGACGCCGCAGATGGCCCCGGGGTACTTTTCACGAAAGGCATGCTTCCAATCCGTCGGGTTGAGCCCAATGGCTGCCACTTTGACCAGAACTTCTCCTTTTTCAATGGATGGTTTTGGGCGTTCCTCCACCTGCACCACGCCGTCTCCTTGTACAGCTGCTTTCATCGTTTCGTAAGTGGAAGGATCGTGAGATGGTAGAGATGGTGTGATTGCACGTGATATTTCTTGTCTCGGTTCTTCTCAATTCCTTCGTTCTCTATGGTGCAGGACGCAGCCGCTTATTTACTGCGATAGCCCACTATTCGAGGGAACCATGATCTTGCTCACTGAGAATACACTCCTTCGAGGAGAACGCTACTAGTTTCCAACGTACCGGATGTAGCGAGAGTCACAGGATGGTTTGTGTACAAATGTACGTGCACAATGTACGAGTACCGTACCCGGATGGGAGTCTACAGCAGGTCAAAGTCGTCCACCTCATTCCTGTAGGCCAAGATGCGCTTCTTGATCTTGGAGGAATCCACCCACGTCACCACGTCCTCCATGCTCCTGCCACGGTCAGTCCATCATGCCTCCATCGTCCTTACCTTGTGACGAGAAAGGCAGGGTCGGTGACCACCTCGGGCCCGACCCGCACATGGCCCTGCTCGATGTACTTTGTCGCCGTCGGCACCGTCTCACACATCTTGAGTCGGGTCATGATGATGGGCAGCCGCCTGCGGCAGATTGCCGATACGCTGAGCTTGTTCTCCAGGTCGCTGAATGCGGCTGTGGTGTTGAGGAGGCCCATCCCGTGCAGCTTCTCCAGCAGCTGCTCCTCGTGCCGTCTGCGAAACGGGTCCTGCGGGTCAAGACGCGACAGACGGTGCGCAAGGTGCTGCAGGTCCCCGCAGAGCTTGTTGTACTTGCTGTAGTCCTCGCGCTTTTGAAGGTGGTAGCGCCGCATGACGGCCACATCGCGGTGCTTCTCGTCGGACCGCCACTCGACCAGGGCGACCTTCTTGAGCAGCTTCTGCTCATGGTGTTTTAATTTTCTATGTAAGCGGCTGTGACATGTCTTACCTGACCATGGTGGGTTGTGGCTAATGAGGATGCGCGCACGAAGGAGCACGAAGGAGACAATGAGGAAGACGAAGGATTACTGAGTAGTACTCTGAATGATATCTGAGTCCCCGCCGTCAATGATGGTCATGGTGCCCACGCGGAAGAGCTTCCCGCAGGCGGTTCCCAGCTCGATGTTGTTTCCCTGGAAGTGGTGGACGGTGGTCTTGGCCAGCATGGCGTAGTACTCCAGCTCGCTCTTCCTGAGCGGGGGCGTGTTGCCCGAGATGATGACCAGCTTGGCCTTGCCTGCCCGGAGCGTCTTGAGGGTGCTCTTGTAGCCGAGGACGAACTTGCCGCTCTTGATGACGAGGGCCAGCTTGGCGTTGATGTTTTGGGCGTCGCGCTTGCTGCGTTTGGGGGCCATGGAGATCTCCGGTTATTCCTTCTCTGATCTTCTCGCTTCCTTCTTGTGCTTTTTCCTCTCCTTGCTGTCGCTTTGCTTGCACGTCCCCGGGTCTTTATTGGTGGCGAGGGCTGTGTGACTGCTAATGGGAATCGACTTGAACAAACACCACCAAAAGACGGGGCAGAGGAAGGCGCCCGCCAGCACCAATGTCTACCTGGCCCTGCTGGTGAAGCTGTACCGCTTCCTCGCCCGCCGCACAGACTCGCCATTCAACAGACAGGTGCTCAAGCGCCTCTACCAGAGCAGGATCAACCGGCCCCCCGTCTCCCTCGGCAAGATCGTCAACCAGAGCCGGCGCCACCCGGACACCACCGTCGTCGTGGTCGGCACCATCACGGACGACGTGCGCCTGCTGGAGCTGCCCAAGTTCACCTGCGCCGCCCTCAAGTACACCAGCGGGGCGCGCGCGCGCATTGTCAAGGCGGGCGGCGAGGCGCTCACCCTTGACCAGCTGGCCGAGCGGGCGCCTACCGGCCAGGGCACGCTGCTCCTGCGCGGGGCCAAGAATGCACGAGAGGCGGTGAAGCACTTTGGCATGGGCCCGCACAAGCACAAGAAGCCCTACCTCGCCAACCCGGAGAACAAGGGACGCAAGGTAGAGAAGGCGAGAGGACGTCGCAAGAGCCGTGGATTTAAAGTCTAGTCTCCTTTACATTCCTCATCCTATCCTCATCTATCCTCCATGTCTCCTCGCTGAAGGCGGCCGTCACTTCTCCCAGTCCCACTTGCGCAGGTAGTGGGTCGGGCACTGGTAGCCGGAAGGGTTCTTCTCCAGGTAGTGCTGGTGAGAGGCCTCCGCCATCCAAAACGTGCCGGCCGGAACGACCTCCGTGACCACCTTCTTGCTGGGGTAGAACTTGGCCTGCACCTCCTGCTTCACCTTCTCCGCCACCCGGCGCTGCTCCTCGCTGTGGTAGAAGATGGCCGAGCGGTAGGAGTGGCCGCGGTCATTGCCCTGGCGGTCGGGCGTCGTCGGGTCGTGCACCTGGAAGAAGAAGCGCACCATCTGCTCGTAGGAGGCTTTCGAAGGGTCGAAGGAGACGTCGATGGACTCTGCGTGTCCTGTCCCCTCCCCACACACCTGGCGGTAGCTGGGCGAGCTGGTCGTGCCCCCCGCGTAGCCCACGCGGATGTCGTCCTTGCTGGCGATGGCGCCGGGGACAAAGTACTTGGCGTAGATGTGCTGCCCGCCCCAGAAGCAGCCCATGGCGCAGGTGAGTCGCTCGCCTCCAGCGCCTGTGGTGCCCGCTGCGATGCTCATTCTGCTGACGGATGCGAAGCCAAAGAGGTGACGTAGATTCATTAAATTCGCCAGCCACCAGCCACTAGCCACCAGCCACTAGCCACCAGCCACCAGCCATGGACGCCACGATGGAAGAGGAGCCTTTGACTGGCGACGATGGGCAGCAGGAGCGAGAGAGTGAAGGAGAGGAGCAGCACGAGCAGCAGGAGCAGCAGGGAGAGCAGGAGGAGGAACGAAAAGGAGAGATGATGAGGCTGGAGGAGGAGTGCTACGTCTCTGGATCCGGAGACACGCTCATCTTCTTCTTCCCCGACGGCAGCGGCCTCAGCGCCCAGAACCAGCGCGTGGCCGACCAGCTGGGCCAGGCCGGGTACGTGGTCATGCCCGACCTGCTGCAAGGCGACACGCACGCGACCCCGCCCCTACATATCCTGCAACAGGCCGACGAGCCGCTCATCCAGAAGGTCAAGGACGTGGCCGTGGCCGGGTTTGGACGGTTTGGGATGGAGATGTGGCTGGCGCGGCACACGGACGAGAAGACGGTGCCCATCATGCAGCGCGTAGTGCAGGCGGCCAAGGAGCGCTTCACCCCGCGCCACACGCTCGTGGCCGGCGTCGGCTTTGGCGGGAACATGGCCCTCGTGCTGGCGGGCGGCGACGGCGTCGAGGCATGTGCAGTGGCGAAACCGATGCTGACGGGTCGCGCTACGCTGGACGCGCTGCGCAAGCCTACGCTGCTGCTGCACAACCCGCTCGATCCGTTCTTTGGACCGCAGGACGTGGAGTATGCGAGGGAGCACGCGACGGTGAAGGAGATGGACGAGGAGACCTCGTTTGTGGAGGAGATGCTCAATTACTTTCAGAGTCTGTAGCAATGAACCTGATATCTAGCTGATTGCTGCGCGTATCCATAGAGGAGGGAACGGGGGTGAGTGGGGTGAGTCCCCGCTCACCCCCTGCAAGGATCTACAGCAAGCGCCAAAAATAGAACAGGCTGCAGCAAGGGGACTGCGCTGAACCCTAGTTCACCTTGACCTCTTGCCAGATGGCTCAAGAAGAACTGCAAGGATTGGAACTGGTTGCAGCTGGATATAGAAGCAGCATTCTACATAGAAGGGTTGAGCACGACTTAAGCGTGCAACAGCCGAATTGTTCGAACAACCACGAGCGCACTCGCGTTACAATCCAGACGGAGCATCATCTAGGTCACAAATGGCTGTGCTACAAGGAATTAAGCCGGTGGTGCTGTCGCCAGAGGTCAGCAACACCATGCTCTACATCTACACACGATACCTGGTCACCGTAACAAACCTATGTGCCTCTGTCATGACAGTCATTCTTCTGGCTGACCTCGCCTCACATGGGCAGGTCCAACTCTACGCCAGCCATGGCATGCACTCGACCTTCACTTACTTCAGCCTCTTCCGCCGCTCTGCCACCAAGCGCGACATAATCATCGAGCATCGTGATGGTTCGCTGCAGCGTATTCATGAAAGGCATCCATTCTATTTACCATTCCGCTATCCAATAATCTTCCCAAAAACATTCGTTAAGAAAAAAGCACTATCCTGGAGAGGAAATCTTGGAGGAGACGGGAGAAGGTGTGCTACTTATGTGTCGAGTGCCAATTGCGCTCAAAGACATTGGACTTCAACAGCTAAAACCAATAAGACTGGAGGATATTTGCGTTGGACAGGTCGTAGACGTCGGATTCGCGATCAAAGTGTTCACGTACGGGAAAACCTATGATGTTGCGCATTGGGTAAAGTCAAAATTCCACTACCAGTCACGCCTCCTAAGCTTTTGCTAAACCTGTTGACCTCTCAAGATCATTGCATGGAGTTCAGATGCCTTATCCGCTTATACAACAACGCCCTTGCATCTACCTCTTTGGGAGCCAAACTTGACCCACGGTTGGCGTCCGCTCGGCAAGGTGTTTGTACATTTCGCATCCAAGGCGAGATGAAACACTTCGTTGGATCATTGCTTCCTGCTCCAGGGCAAAGAGAAGTGTTTGCTTAGCTACATGTGATGGATGCTTCACAGCACGACCGTGACCAAGCGCACTTACAGATTCAGTTTAATTCGGACCATTCACCTGAGTTAATGTTGGACCTACAGCAGATTTTGAGCAGCACAATTCTCACGTACAATTTTTCGAGGTAATGTCGAACGCATGCAGGAAATGTGCCGTGTAAAGTTGACAATTCTGGATCCGCGACCGCTCTCTGCTTGGCTACAACACCACGCTCTACATCTACACACGATACCTCGTTGCCGTTACGAATGTCTATCCACTCAGACACCCACAGCCATAAGAAATAGCGGTCCCAGACTTTGACCCCGGGTTAGTGTTGAAGCTTCACTCTTCTTGGATGCCGAGGCTGACGCAGAGGCTGAGGTAGAGGATGACGACCCACTC
>JAABUO010003502.1_pt1 | contig 18683 bp, 13 predicted proteins | sample 5559291 | NCBI WGS metagenome assembly JAABUO01 (sample SAMN10711878, study PRJNA513372) | rock metagenome | isolation source: Antarctica rocks | place: Antarctica: Victoria Land, Finger Mt sud | reverse complement strand
AAGGGCCAGGGATTAGGGTTTTTGGGCGATTGGATTGATAAGGCGAATTTCTGATGTGTGGAACGCGGGGGGGCGGGGTTGGGTATTGGGTGATAGTCGTGCATGTGAATAATAGATAGGTGGTATAGTGGGGAATAGGAAGGGGAGTAGTGGTTGTATTTGTTGGTCTGGATGCTTTGTTGAGGTTGATGGATGTAGAATAGTGTTGACGGTGTTTGGAAGAAAAATCGACAGTCTGCTTTTCTGTGAGGGTCTTGTGGATTCTCTTACTGGTAGTAAGAAGGGGCGGCGCGAAGACAGAATGCAGACGGAACACATTCGCAGCTCTCATATCGGTTTGCAGATGCCTGGGCAAACCTTTCTAGATGTTTGCATTGGATTTACAGTACATTTCCCCACCAGAGCACTCCCCTCGTGAAACTAAATATACATCCACACACCTCCCCGCTACCCAACAACCAAATCAATCCCAATACTTCACCATCCCCTCCACCCCCGCCGTAGCAACCTTACTCGTCTCCCCCGGATTCCACTGCGCACACGTCACCGCCCCCTCTCCGCCCCTCAACCTCATCCCACTAAACCCCTCACAACTCCTCCAATCCCAGAAACACACCCCGCCGCCCGCATCCCCGCTCATCACGAATGCGCCGTCGGGACTAATATTCACATCCACCGCATACCCCGCTGTATGATGCCCTTTAAAGGCCTTTTTGCGGTTCTGGCGGAAGCGGTCGGTGGAGCTGTAGACGACAATTTGGTTGTCGCCGGATTGGAAGGCGACGGATTTGCCGTTGGGGTGTGGGCAGGCGCTAGTGAGGGAGAACATGAAAGGTTCGACGATGCGTTTGATGGGGACGCCAATGCCGTATTCCCAGACCATGGCGGCGCGGTCGTCGGCGGTGGAGTAAAAGCGGCGGTCTTGGTCGATAAAGGTGAGGGTGTTGATGGCGCCTATGGAGTTGCGTTAGTTGGATTATGTTTGGGAAGGTAGAGAGCAGAGGGTGGGGGTTACCTAGGTGGTGGTCGTAGGTGTTTATGATTTCGCTACTCCTGCAATCGAACTGGAGGATGGTGTTGTCGGACATGCCGGCGATGAATTCGTGGGGTTGGGAGGGATTGAATTTGATTACGTGCGGTATCTTGCCATTGCTAAACTTCTGCAGTGTTTTGCCGGTTTCGGTGTCCCAGAGCAGAACCTTTCGATCGTATCCAGAAGATAGGAAGTTAGTTCCATCAGGCGAGAAGTCGATGTCACTGACAGACTTGCTGTGGCCAATGTAACTTCGCAGCAATTCGCGGTTGAAGCCAGTGTCTGAAAGTGAGATTCTTGAGTCGGCGGAGGCGGCCAGAAGTAGATGTCCAGATTTGGGGAAGAAGCGGAGAGCGTTGATTGTCTTGGTATGGTATTTGTATGTATGTATGAGCTTTTTCGGGATGTAGTTCTTGAGCACTTCGGACTCTCTCCGAGGTGTGTACATGAAACTTCTACCCTGGTAGTCTCGTAATCTCTCCTCACTGCCATGCCACTCCGTTGTTGGGGAGTTTGATATGTCCTCCTGATAGTCCGTAGCCAAAGGCGCAGCTATTTCAGGTACAGATTCAATTGCATCCTCAATATATTCTTCATCGCTTGCTAGTTCCTCCCCTGCTATAGCTGCCTCATCTTCGTACGCTCGGTCTTCGTCCTGATACCTTCGCCACGGCCCTAAATATCTTCCTTCCCCCTCTACTATGCTCGTGTCTCCTACTTTTTGTCTCTTCGCCCGCAGCTCTTTGCTTCGTTCTTTTGAGGGCACTAGGTCTAAGTTTCCATATCCTTGAGCACCATCTCCAATGTCAGCACCAATCCCATTTGGATTCTTAGCGTAGCCCTTGACACTCTGATAGCTGTTGTGGTTTGCAGCAAATGTAGAATCGCTAATGTAAACTTCTTCTGCGCGACCTGTCAAAATGTTCTTCCGCTTCAGTGCATTGCCATCCGCATTCTTGAATGGGTGTGCAGGCCCTTCCTCTGGACGCGAAAGGTCGGCATACGGGACGTTGTAGGTTAGAGTCGTATCGGTTGGGTGAGCCAGCATCATCTGGAGACGCATAGGATCCTGCAAGATATTAGTTTAAGCTCGATAGACAAGGGAATTGTAGGACCAAACATCTAGTGACACCTCTGGAGCAGCGACAACTGGGGTAGCGATAGTGGTAATGCTCCCTGTAGTAGCTGGTGGAGAGCCCCCCTCATCGCTGGACTCATACTCCTGACCAAGTAGGGCCATAGTGGACAAAGAAGCCACAACAACAAGACTAGTTATGGTTTGAAAAATACCATTATCAATTGTTCCAAGGATCTCGGTAAGGCTGTACTGTACTACTAGTGTCTGACACTAACAGCGATACTCGTACCGTGCTTTTGCAGATCAGAGTGCACCCCTCGTGTATAGAAATATCTGAGAAATACCTGAGCAGTTCTTCATTGGCTATTAAAGGCATACAAATTCATGCTGTTCATCAATAATGGGACAACAACATATCTTTACTTAATAGATTGATTTCATTAGTAAGTTCCTCATCTCAAACCATCGAGTGGCAAGCTAGGGTATTCGTCGTTCAAACATCAACTTGACGAAACGAAGACACAAGGTGCGGTCAAAAAATCCCCTACTATCAGGCCAAACCGCCTCTTATCGTCGGCCTCTCCAATGCTTCCAATCCTGTACATGGACTTTACAAAACTAATGTGAACGCTCTACGCTCCGTCCTGAGCTTGATGCCGAGATACCATCCGAGGGAAGTGTCTCCTTCTGTCTGTGGATGTAGTGGTGCTTTGTTTATCCTGTGTTGCCTTCTTATGAGTATCCACCTTCTCTCATACTCTTGCTTGCTGCCGCTCGTAGTCAATGCGCTTCGTCTCTTATCAATGCCACTAGTTCCAATTGTAAGCATTTAAAATTGTCGGTTCGGTTGCGCACAACTTTGAACATACCTATCATCGAGTATAAGTAGAAGAAAAACATGATTAGATGGAAACCAAGCTTGACAAATGATTCCTACAGTCACAAACACGTCGATTAGCACAATCCATAAAACATCCCTAGGATTCGGTGCGCAGCAACCGCGTAACCCGGGACCTTACCTTCTTATGCACGTTGAGCTTCCTGAAGATCTCTGTAGCATCAAGAAGGTGCTGGTTTTCAAATATCCTGTTCCTACGTTTAGCTTCTCTCCTATGCACTAACTCTTACTGATGTATTGCCCATACTTTTTAGCGTTCCATGCCAACAAGGGTAGGTTGAGGACCAGGGCGATCCAGTATCCGTTGATTAGGAAGAGAAAGGTCAGGAAGGCGTGTACGGCCGCTTCTGGCACGATGTAGGTATTGAGTCTGTTGCAGAGGTCGATGGGATTAATGTAGTCACTATTGGGACATCACAGTTAGCACAATAATCCCATAACAGCGGTATGCGCCGGTGTATGCAACAACTAGAGATGGAAGGTCTCCCATTGCATTCTATATGGGACTGACGCTTCAGCATGGGTCCCGATATATCCACGTACCATTCCAAATCGCTGTACATGATGGTGAAGAAAACCTGGAGAAAGAGATTTACGGCATTTATGAGTACCGCCAAAAGGTACAGCCATGCTTCGCCTGACATCATAGAGGCGGTATTCTACCACTTGCTGCGTAAATCGGGTGGATTAGTCCGTGCAAGTTTGATAGCAGAGTTTTCACGAAGTAAGAGCCTCGAAGAGCCGATGATGTCGAGGCACGAGAGCTTTCCGCGGCGGAGATGGAGAATTCAATACGGATGCGCGAGATTATAGAAAGGAGGATGTTATTGCAGATAACTTTAACTCGGACGTAACAGCTGATTCGGAGTTCCCTTGCCTTACCTGATGCTGCAAAAGTATTTGACTTGGGCTCGATGAGGTTCGCTACCTAAATTCCGGCCTCGCCTCACTACTTACGCTGGCGCTTATGTAAACGACATAGATAGTCCAAGCTAGTGGTTTCCATGTTTCCACCTCCTCGAACCCATCCTTGAACCAGGTTGGCGCAAAAGTCGACAGACAACAATCGAACTTCTTAGGAGAAAGTGGCAACAGCCTACTCAGCAGCAGAGCGATTGATAGGATTGTGAATTTATTACAAGTAATCACGTATCTTTGTTTAACGTATTACTTAGATACAGTCTCATTGACTTCTTGAAGCTGTGCGGTCGTCACTCGAGCTCAGTTTCGAAGTAGATATGTCAAGCACAGTGAAAGAGAGAAAAACATAGATTAAGTCGATCGAGAGTCAAAAATTGATACTTGTTCTACTCGTCGATATGGCCATCAATGACTAGTCTCCGCACTTCACCTGCCCCTACTCTCTAGTAGATGGACATCCTAAAATCCTGTACGAATTGCTGACCGGGAATATACCGCAAACGTAATTCACGACCAGGATATACTGGTCACGTTCACCAGACTAGCTCGGCATTGCGCATAAAAAGCATCTCGGGTCAACATCCACTTTCCTTTCGTACCCTTGACCGCATCGCCTTCCAAAAAAAACAGAAGCACGAAGCCCTACCGAGTCATCTTGCCAAATCTTTCATGGCCAGCACTCGAAATCTGTTGCCGCCGCAAACACACCGATCAAGAGAAGCCGCTGGAATGGAACCTGAGTAGATTTTCATACGGTCTACCAAGGAAATTGACACCCCTAACAGGAACAGATCCTTCCACAAGCTTATGACAAACCAGCAGCCTCAAGAGCTTTCCTTGAGCCAGACGTGGCAGTTGGACCAATGGTCTGCCAGTTGCCAATGCTCTTCTAAAACGGTAAAGCGTTGACTTTAGTAACCACAAGCAAATCAGGAGTGGTCTGATATACTCTAATGTAAGAGAACTTTTTCAAATTTTCATGTTAGCAAGACGTAACTCTTGTCTGCTGGACGAGAGACTTGAGCTGGGAAATTGCGATTCTCTGCATGCTTATGGGGACGGCTAATTCATGATAGAGCGGTGTCCAAGCTCAATTATAGGTAGGCCAAGGGAATGCCACCTTCCTAAGGGAAGCAAAAATCAAGATAACTTCCCGGAAGCCATGTAAGACACGACACTAATTTTGAATGTGATCGGAGGATTTTCAGGAAATTTTGCGTGGGGGTTTTCGCATGTCGGAGATAGATCAGGATCAACTTCCTGAGCAACAATCCTCAAAGTTTTTACGCGCGCTAATCGCTAAATACGAGTAGGGAGGAGATTGCAAAATGAAAGGAAACCCAATTCATTTTTCCAGCATACGTCACACCCTTTCGTCCATTCAGGTCTCATGTACCTGCGAAGAAATCCTTCAAGCTACACCATACTGATTCCTTATTAGGCATCCAGACTGACCACCTTCCACGAACCGGAAAGGGTTAAGCAATGGCAAATCAGTGCTGCTATAGCTTGGAACACGATTGCACACCTTTGAGCCTCAGGACGTCGGGTTCTCGGTTCAGAGCAATGCCTGAAAACTCTTCGACATCTATCTGGCCCACATTTTCCGAATTTCCAACTTGACTAATCTGCGTCTCTGGGGTGATTGTCATCCCCACGTGCCTCGAATATTAAGATGATCAAAACCCACATCAATGTACTTTCCTGTTTGGGATCTTTCCCGGTCTATGGGTCATCAGTTGGACCGTTGTCATACGGTCTCTGTACATCAGTATTGTCCTGTCAATTTTCCTGTTCTTGGACAGTGGAGACACCACCCTTGACCCGGCGAGTAAAGTTACTCACGTGGTCCTTCCGATTTCCATACCGGGAGTTTACGTCACCGATATATAAACATCCTTGATCTGCTTGGTACCGACAAGCTGACTGATTGTCTTATGACAGAAGGATGAATTTCGATACAATAGCAAATACGTCCTATTCTGGATGTCTCTGCCGAGCCTCAACTGCGGTAGATCTAAAGTATCAAGGTGAACAGGCCATACCTCGAATATACCTTTCGGCTACACTTCTTACCTGATCTACAACTTCGAACATAGGCAGCCGTTAATCCATCCGAGGTGATGCCTTATTGACTATTACTCGACTTCCCTCGTGTTAGTAAGCTGAGAGTCGTACTTCCTCCACACTACCCATGCCAGGCTGACGATGGAGAGTCATATACTCAGGGTATGGCGTCCTACTTTTCTCGTAGGATTCTAGAGAAGAGAAACAACCCCCCTTCGAGTAGGACTGTACTTACTGGAGACATTATGGAATACTTCTTATAACAGAAATTATCAATAAGACTTTCGAGTGACTTGAAATCACCCTATAATCTGTCCATCTCGTCACCAAGATGTATTCATCCTCTTGGTACTCTGTCCTCGCCGGCCTGTCTGGGTTGCCCTTGGTATCTTCTTTGCCTCTCTCGAACGGTCATCTCGAGCCTAGGTTGGTCAACTGTTCGGATCTTGCCGCAAGCTTTGATGAGACATGTTGGGGCGTTCTCGACTTGAGTGATTGGTTGAATAATCCTACGACAGGATGGAACAAAACAGCACCTATCTGCAAAGCTACGGAAGACGATGCTAAATGTTGCGTTGAGGGAGTTCCCTGGACAACCTGCTTCTTGCGTCTTACCCGTGGCAGGGCAGACGAAGATTGTAGCATGATCAACGCCCAGAATTGTCCTTCAAATCTTCCCAACCAGTTGGATCCGAATATTAGTGCTGAAGCTCAATATGTAATGAAGAACATCTGCGGTTGGTTTCTAAGCGACCGATGTTGTTTTCAATAGACTATGGCTAATCTATTCATAGCAATCAATGACTTCTTTACAACAATGTATCAAGCGCTGGGATACGCTACCACGCAAGCTCAATCTATCATCCAATCTGTTGTCACCGAGATCAATCCAAAACAAGCCACTAGCTTTCTACTAAGTAACATTCTTACAGCTCTGTCTTTTGGATTAGCTTTCGTTGCTGCACCAGAAGTCGCAGTAGGGGTTGGAGGCATTAAGGCCGCCACTGCAGCAGCCGGAGAAGCTTTCCTTACAGGGCTCCAGAATGCCCCAGCTGTTGTAAAAGCGATTTGGCCTACCGGGATATTAGACTTCCAATCAATCTAAATCGGCGGATTGGAGAGCGAACTGAATCATGTAACTACCAACCTCACTAATATGGTGGATGCTGGCATTCAGCTCCTCATGAGCGATATGCCATCTTTTGTCGCATTCGCTTCGACCGGAGCTTTCTCTGGGTCTACGTCGCTCTCGTTACCTTTTGCTACGCAAGGCCTTGACTTGGCTCTTCGGACCTACATTCTCTCCAACGCGATGACTCAGAACAAGTGGAAAGCCACTGGCTTCACCAATCTTACACGGGAACAAGTCCAGTCTAGTGCACCTGGTTCTGGTGGTTGGGCTTGCACCCTCGGTCTCAATGACATTTGTGTGGGTAAATATGGCGGGGTCTTCTACAGCCCGGACACTATGCGGGCGTTTCAACTTTCTACTACTGGCAACACCGACACAGCCCCTTCACAACTGATGAACGACATTATTCAGAACGAATGGTCAACTCTACTGTTTCTTTTCGACGGTGCATATAATTGTACCGCCATGGGCAAATTTGGGTCAACGCCTTTTTCGATTGGATCTGATGGTATCATCGATCTATCGTGCATGTCACAGCTTCAATTTTGCATTGCTTGTGGTTCTCCATGTCCGGTCGGTTTGATCAACGGTTCTTGTCCATTCCTTCCTTGTCAAAAACAGAAGGGGTTTTGTTAAGGATCTGAAGATCGAACAGTATTGAAGGCGTTGCATATAAATATACTCTCACGTTTTTGAGCAAGACGTAAGAAACAGCTTTTTGTATCAGTGTGAAGAAGACTTTGAACTTCTATTGGTTAGCTCACGTGGAGTGGCGCGCGCATCCGCGCATCCCACCATTGGCTAGTTTCGATGCAGCCCGTTCCTGATCACCATTTCTCACACGACATAAAGCCTCTTTCCATCTCCCATTTCCGAAAGGACAAGGAAGGACGAGTAAGCCGTCAATACAGTCTTCAATATGACCGCAAACGAGAAGGAGAAGGAGAAGGAGAGTGCTTTCTCCAAGGAACCATGGCATGCGTATCTCGAGGAAGAGATTGCGAGCTGCGGAGAGGGTACGTTTGAATGCGACCTCGACAACATTATGAAAGACTTCCTTATGTCCACAAGCGACCCCGCCGCTCCGGACACAGCACTTCGTATAGATACTTACTACTGGAAGATCTACCTGCCCTCGGACCCGCTGATGAAGTTCAAGGAGGACAAAGGAATAGCAGGTTTCCTTTACTATCTCTACGAACTAGTCTTTGATATGGCGAGACTCGTCCCCTACTATGACCCCAAGCAGGACATGCGTGTACAGCTTATCCTCGAGCTTCGCAAACTACCGGCAAAGACATTTAAGATCTGGAACGTACGTTGGCCCCTCATGCTTTACATACATCACCACCGTTGCATGTCTACTAAGCCTAATAATATTGATAGGAGGACTGCCTCGTCTACACTAATGAGCCGGTATATACCGTAGTGATGGAAGACAATTGGAATGGAAACGATGGTACAGTGCTTTTTCTTGTCTGCTCCCCAGATTCCGATTGCTGACGGATCATCCGGACAGTAAGCGACAGTAAGGAGGATTTTAATGGCCCAGTAACGAAGGAGTTCAAGAGAGTATGCGACGAGTGGGTGAACTTCTCAGCCTTCCTCGCTCGCTGTATCGAATCTGGTCTCGATGACCACTACGAAAATCGTTGCAAGTATCCGGGCTACGACATTCCCGAGGGCCTCGAAAAATACCTGCAACCTGGATATAAGAAGGATTGCAGGGTCATGGTTGCCGCGCAATACATCCTGCTAGCAGGACGTGCCATCTTCGAGGCTTTCGTCAAGAAGCCCACAAAGGGCAGTAACTCAGAGAAATGGGGCTTGGAAAAGTGGAAACTTTGGGCCAGCAAGTTCAAAGAAATAGCCAGGGAATATGACAGGGAATATGAAGGAGAGGACAAGCGCGCGTTGGCCGCCATAACTACGAAGGCTTATGAGGAAATGGTCTCCTTCTATCCAGAGCTGTTTCGTGCTCCCAATGGCAAGGCATTGCTCAAGTGAAAGAAAGGGATGAGGTGTTCGAAGATTCGTTGCCTCCTTGACGCTGTACACCAGGAGAAGTACGAGTTAGCACGAAATAATTGCTCACTGGAAGTGATGTGAGTCCACGTCTTCATACATAACTAGGCGTAAACAGCGGGTCATCTCCTTCAAATTTCATTAGAAAGCCAAAAGACATCGAAGAGAAGTCTCAAATTTCCGGGCAACTTAGATTTAGAAATTGAGTGATTGTGGTTATCTGCACAGGCGGCCATAGACCTGCGAACGGAGTCAGGTCGTTCAAGCTTTCCAGGGAACTCTCCCGACCACGCCTCCAGTCGCAGGAGACATTTATGCTTACTGTTTGAAAATCTGGCGAGCAATTTCTCTCTTCTCGCGCTATGAGAGAACGGACCAGCCGAGTGAGAGTCGCTGATTAGGGCCGCTAGGGTGGAGAGTCGTATTTGACGCACAAGGCCCCCATCGTAAGACTTGGGATCTTGTTCTCGCAGTTCATTCTTCACCAGGGAGTTAATGTCTGGAATTTGTCAGCAAATATGTCAAGAAAGCGCAGCTGAAATATCACCATCGGAATAAAGATTCACAATCCACCATCTGTCGCTCGATTCAAGAAATTGGCGTGTTGCTTTCAGTCGGCGTCTTCCGTGCAGAAGTTCTTGGGTAGACTCCGGGATGAACCATTGTGATTCTTCGAAGATGCCGTCATCGACCTCGCCTGGCCGGGCTTGTCAGCGCGCTGTCTTGAATTAATGAAAAGTTCTTCATGCTGCAGTTTGTCGAGAGGTATTCGGAATGATTTTGATGTTTGAATGCAGGTGGGGGGTGGTTTGTTGGGGAAGCGCAGCCGAAGACTTATTAGCGTGTGCAGAAAGCTGTGGAATCCTTGGCATCGCAATTGTCGCGCCCCCCCCCACATTTACTATTGAATCCAGACATTCTCGATGTCATTAACGCTTCCGCTTTAGAAAAATTAATCAAACAGATAAATATGAAGCTATTCAGATCTAGTACACTGCTGACATCCTTTTAGTCCCCTTCACCTCCGAAGTCATCATGCCGTCGTCACGTCGAAGTCAGAACCTATCTCTAGAGGATTCACTCATTCTCTTAAGCATCTCGTTAAGATCGAAGAAACCTTTTAACAAAGCTAAAGCAGTTAAAGCAGACGCTGCTCGTAAAGCTAAAGCTGACGTCGCTGCTAGAATCATTATAAATGCTGCTATTAAAGCAAACACTGTTAAAGCAAACACAGCAGACGTTACTGTTAAAGTTAATTATCTTCGTAATTTTAAGAAACATATTATTAATAACTTTAAAGCAGCGAAGAAAACACGCGAGACTCACGCCGTTAAGCTTCAGCGACGAGCGAAAGCTGTAGAGCGTGTTAAAGTTCAGATAATATAAGAAAAAAGAGCTCGATCTGCAGAGATTGCTTAATTTAATGAAGAAGAAACTTTACGTCGTCGTAAAGAGAAAAAAAAAGCTAAAAATAACGTTAACGAACTTCTTACTTCGAATATTAAAATTATAAAATTAAAAAATCGAATTATTAATTTAACGCTTAAGATTTTCGTCTGTCTTTAAGTTAATAAATGACTTAAATGATTAACTTTTATAAAAACTTAAGCTAATAATTTCTTTAATATATGAAACTTTAAGTAATTACTGAAAAATGTAATTAATAAAAGAAATGATCATAACAAGAAATAAAAGATTACTTATTAAATGATGATCGTTTAAGCTTTTTAATCAAAGATTATTTAAAAGTTATAATTTATTAATAATTTCATTAAAGCAGAATAAAATAAAATATTAAAAGTTATTACTTCAGAAAGCGTTATTAAATATAATGTAAGAATAAAGCTTTAAGTTAAATTCTTAAAGAAAAAGAATTTTTTAAAGCGATTCTTAAATGTTTTATTATTTAATTCTTTAAAGCCTTCATCGTTTAAAGCACGAAACATTCGTATTAATAATTTTAATCGTAAGTTACTTTATCGCTAATAGTATATTAATAAAGCGTGTTAAAACTTTAACGACTAATGTTTTATTAACTTTATAAATAAGTATTTTAATATAAATTATATTTAATAATCATTTTAAAATAAAGTCATCATTATTAATAATAATGACGTTATTATTAAAAGATTTTTTATCTTTCTTTATCGCTTTTAAATCGACTTATAAGAAAAAATAACTTAAAACTCTTAACGATTACTAACGTATCAGGAAAAAGCTGAAGACACGAACAAATAAAGAAAAAATGAAGAATTTTATAAGTAAATTTATGAAATTTAACGAATAATAAATGAAAATGCGTTTAATTAAGATTATAATTCATTAAATGAAAAGAATAACGTTTCGTTAAAGATTTTCTTCATCTTTTTCATTTTCTTAATAATCTTCGCAGTAGTAATAATTATCGTTCGTTAATAGCTCGTATTTTATATATTAATTAACATCGTACTTATAATAACAGTAATTAGTTTTATAACAAGAAGCTTCTTCTTTATTCTTTTCGTTAATATTATTTTTATTCTTCGCTTTATTATTTTAATTATCGCGCTTTAATCTTATTAAATTATTTAAAGAAAAAGAAAGTAGTAATTAAACAGTTCTTTTTATAAAAGATAGCTTAAATAACACGTTAAGTAGCGAAGAATAAAATAATTAAAGTGAAACGACTTGTTAATAATTAAATGTAAAGCATTAATGATTTAAAAGAAATGTTAAATATTACATCATTTATATATTAAATAATTATATAATTAAAAGTTTCAGATAAAATAATTAAAAGCTTCAGAGATAATCTTAAAATCTTTAAGTTTTAATAACGTTAAATAAAGAATCTTTTATATATAAAACAAGCTTAAATTTAAATAGAATTAAAATTTATGTTACTCGTTTTTAATTCTTTTTTTAACGTTTTAATATTAGTTTTAAATATATAATCATTAACGTTATGCTTAAAATACTGCTTTAAAAATTAATTACAGCGACTTCTAGCTACTGCATAATGTAAAAACTCATTAAAGAAGTCGTTAAAGCTAAGTTATATTTTATGAAAATGTTTTTTAACTTAAATTTTTAATAAAACTGAGTGTTACGAGTGTGTTAAAATTAACTAGAACTAGATCGAGCTCATTATAAGCAAAAGCTTTAACATATTTTAACATTCTTTAACACAGCTTTAACATGAATTAATTAACACTTCTGAGTATTATATTTTCTCTGAGTTATAACATCTTCTTTTTAAGTTTAACACGAACTCTGAGTTTCTAAACATAAATATCGCTTCAGAAACTTTCTTTCTTTTATATTCTTTATAAATTAAACATTTTATTAGCTTTTTCATTAGTAATTAAATTCTAGACACGGTTTTAACATTAGTTTAAGAATTCGTTAATCATACGATATTAATCTTTATATTTATTTAAATTTACTCGATTAATAACGAAACGAGTATAAAGAAATTTATATACTTAATAATCGACGACTTTAAAAGATTAAACAACATTAAAGAGTTAATAAAATTAATAAAATTAAGCTTAAAGAGCTTAAATTGCTGTCAAATTGCTAGAGAACTTATCGCTCATTAAGTAATATTAATTTAAATTAAGAAAATCATCGATCGAAGTGATTACAGAAAACCTTTTAAACTAAAGCTCATTAACATCGTTTCTATTTTAACAGTACTGTTAAGCATCGCCCTTCGCTCAGTAAGAAAACTATTTTAAATTTCGATAAATTATTTACGAAAATTTTAAACGATCGCTGTTTTTCAATCGTTCTTAAATCATGACTTAATTTAACGAGTTTAATTAATTCGAAAACCTGAAGAACATTAATAATCTCTCTTAAAGCTCATTAATAACAGATCTCGTTATTTATTTTAAACTCTTTATTAAAGTTTTTAAATATCTGCGATTCGATGTAATTCGAGAAAGACGCATATTTATATTTACTTTTATAGCTTTTAATAAACTTAACGACGTTAACTTGTTTTAAAACATTAAAAACATTTATTAATTAAAGAGATGAATTAAAAAAGATTCGAATTAAATTATAAAGATTCTTAACGAGTTACGAGTTTAACGCGACTTAAGTATTAAGATCTGCGATCGTTTTAACGAACTCTTTCGTTACTTTAACAAGATTACAAAGTAATTAAATAAAGCGAAGACTTAATTAAAATAATAATTACGTCGATTTAGAGAAGTCATATTATTAATTTTTACTTATTTCGATTTAATTAATCGCTTTTTAAAGCTTTTAAATTTATCTCAGTTAATTAACAACGTTAAATCTTTTTAAAACGATTAACATGAAAAGATTCAGAATAAGCTAAAAATAAACGCGAATTACTATGAGAATGATCGTGCTTAACTAGCTTATGTTCATTTTAAAATTATTAAAGAAATATTAAAGACAATTTTAACTCGAAAATAACGAGATTTAATGAATCTTTATAAAACAATTAATGAACTTCTTAAAGAGCTTGCTTAACTGTATGACGATTTAAACAAAAAGATTAACTTTCGAAGAAAATATAATATTCTTTTTTAAGAAGTTAAGAAGTTCAGCGAGTTTTATTTTATATTTTAGCGTTTGTCTTTTTACTTAAAATGTTAAGAAAAGTAATTAATAATTAATTTAAAAAATAAGATAATTAAACTAATCGCGACGAGTTAATACATCGAGCTCGAGTCGAGTTCTTAACTCGTTAAGACTTAATTCGAATCACGATTTTAATATCGAGTATTCGAGTTAAGTCATGATGTTAATATCGAGTATTCGAGTCGAGTCATAATGTTAATATCGAGTATTAACTCGAATTCTTGACTTAATTCGTTAAGATATGAAGCGATATAATATTTAACTTGTTACTATTAAATATTAAAGTTATTACATCGTACGACGTACATCGTACGACGTAGTTAATTCTTCTTATTAAAACTAGTATTAAATGTAAAGTTTTCATCGTATCTTTGTACGTTACAAATCGTACTTCTTATACACTTTAATGATTACATATTAAATATATAATATACACGCTATATGCTAGCGACATCGTTTATCATTACTGCTATTTATATATGATTAAATTCTCGTCGTATATTTAATAATTACATAATAATGTAAAAGAATAATGTAAAAAAGTAATGCAATTAGTTAGTTAAATTATCGAAGATCTTATAACGTAATAGATTTTTTTTTAATAAATCTTAGCATTTAACGTCATTTTTAATTACTTAACGAATTAAGTCGAGAACTTAAATTATAACTTAACTTAAGATTAATATCGAGTCGAGTTACGAAGTTAAAATCGAGTATTCGAGTTAAGTTATGAAGTTAATATTAAGTATTCGAGTCGAGTTATAATGTTAATATTAAGTATTTAAGTTAAGTTAAAATGTTAATATCGAAACTCGACTCGATGATTAGTTTAAAGATAATCTTTCGTCTTCGAGTAGCTTTAAGTAATTAAGTTATATAACTCAGCTCTTTAAGCGAAATTTAAAATTATTTAATACGTTTGAATAATGATCATTAAGCTATGCGAGAAATTAAGAAAAAGAAATTCATTAAATTAAAGTTAACTAAACAAGTTATCTTTGCTAAAGACGTTCTTAAATCTTATTATTAAAAAAAATCTGATATATTTTTAAATTAGTTAAAATAACGCGACGCGGTTTTAACTAGCGTAAAAGAAATTAACATATTAAATAAAAACTGTTTTGTTTATTATAAACTCGATTATACTTTTAAAGAATGCTTTCATTAAGTTATAAAAGTTAATGCTTTTAATAATAATGCAAATGAGTTTAATCGTTTCGATTCTGATTTAAATTTTAACTTAAAAAACTGATTATTTCTTTAAAAGTTATCGAGAAAATAAAGATAATATCTTTGTGCAGTAAAATTAAAAGTCTTTAGAAAGATAGTTACTTCGAAAAGTCTTTTCTGATTAACGCGTTTCTTATCTCACAAGATCAGTCTTTTAATATTTAATCTTTAGTAAACAGCGAGTTAACGATTTACATTTTAATATATACGAACCTAGTTACGAAAGTTTACAAGAAGCTCGATTTGTAATTTATTTCGCTATTAAAAGAAAAGCTTATACGCGACTACGATGAAAAGCTAGCTAAGAAGATAATTACTTATAAAATTCTTTTTATTTTAATTATTAATAATTATAAGAAATCTTTAATATTAATACTAATTATAAACATCGAACATTATGAAACGATATTAAAGAAATCTTAAATGAATAAAAACGAGATATTACTAAATATGAGTCGCGATATCATCGTTTTTTCTAGTTAATTAAATTCGCTTATATCAGTATTGTTAGTTTCGTACGAATTAAAAACGACAGGTTTAACGAACATTTTTAACGTACTTAAAGTACTTTAACGTTTAGTTTTAACCTCAGAAAAAGAAGTCTGTTTAATTTACAGTATAAGCGTTACTGCTTTTTAAACTTTAGTTAATCGTTTAAAGAAGAATCACATCGAGGTTTTTATTATGTTAATCGAAAACATTAATAAAGAGTTAATTTATAACACTCAGAGCAATTTAAATTTAGTCAGTTTATTCTTCATTAACGAGACGACTTAAAATCTAGAAAATATTAAAGTTAAGCTATTCGCGGAATATTAGAATTTTCTAAACGTTTTTAATCGAGCTCAGATTAATAAGCTATTTTCGTATCGTTTTTATAATTACAAGATAAAGCTTATTAATGACGTCGTTTTATTTTAATGTTAAGCATATTAAATGTCTTTTTACAAGCTTTAAAAGATAAAGAAATATTTAAACGAGAATCTTTTTAAGAGTTTTATTATTTTCAGCAAAGCTTTTTATTTCTTATTAATTCTGTTCGCTTTAAAAGTAAATGAAGACTTACGATTTTGCGTAAATTATTAAAGACTTAACGTTATCATTAAAAGAAATCGTTATTCGTTATTTTTAATTAAGAAGATTATTAATAAAATTGTAAGATGTAAACATTTAACTCGCTTAAATATTATATTAGCGTTTAATAAACTTCGCATACATTTTAATAGCGAAGATTATACGATCTTCATTATCGCTTTAAAATTATATAAATTACGAGTTCTTTCTTTCGAACTTATTAACGACTCTGTCTCTTTTTAACAGTATATAAACGATGTTTTATAAAACTTTTTAAACGAATTTTATTAAATTTATAATACGATTTAACGAAAACATAAGTAACATGTTAAGATGATATTAAGTCGTTTACGAGAAGCTAATTTATAAATAAATATTTAAAAATATAAATTTAACGTTAAAGAAATAATCTTTTTAAAAGTCATCGTGTTAAAATAAAGTCTTTAAATAAATTTCGTTAAGATGAAAGTAATTGTTAACTAATTAACTTCGATTAATTTAAAAGAAGTATAAGACTTCGTGAGATTTGTTAACTTTTATTAACGATTCATTAAGAATTTCTTAAAGCTGATTAAATTCTTCACTCAGCTAACTTAAAAAGACACATTCTTCGTATGAAATCAGGTTTATATTTAAGCTTTTAAAGATTTAAAGAAACAGATTAGCTCGATTCTTATACTACGACATTTCGATCTTAAACGTTAAATTATTTTAAGAATTAATGCGTTTAATTATGTTAAAGACGATATTTTATCTTAGTATAATAATTTTTATTAAATGTAATTATCATATTTATAATAAGAAATTACTAGTCATTATTTAATGCTTCGAGTACTAAAGGCTTAAGCTAAAAGATATTAAATTACTAATTCAGATATTTATTAATCATTAAACTTTAAAGATCTTTATGAAAAATAAACAGTTAACTTAACGTTAAGTTAATTATCTGAATATTTTATTAAAGTTTAACTTTTAAATTATCTTTCGATTAAATAAAAACAATATTAAAGTTAATGCGTTAACACGTATGTTTATAATCGATTCTTTCGAAATCGTTAAACGTATTAAGAATCGCTATTAAATCATTTTAATTTTAAATAAAATAAATATTTTAGTAACTGAATTAAAAGCTAATCTTTATTAACGAGTATTAAACGTTAATAAAATTAATAAGCTGTGCATCGAATATTAACAAGCGATAAGCAATAATGAGCTTAAATTACATGACATTAAACTAAAGAACTGTCAGATCATTAACGAAACTTTATTTAAAAGAGATTTACTGTGAGTCTTCGAAAATATGCATACGAAATTATTACAGAAAATTCACGATTAATCGTTAACTTTTTATCTTAATAATTAAAGAATTATAAACTTAATTTAACGATTTTACTATTAATTAAATTATTAAGTTACGATTAAATAATACATTTAAAACTGTCATGTTTATTAACGAAGTAAAACGTTTCGCGATGATATTAATAAACTTTATTAATTTCCTTTAATTTTATAAAAACGTTAAAAGAATATAATCATGAACTTTATTACGAAACTATCTTTATTCGAAGATTATAACGCGATCTGCATCATAATTTATTATTTTATTAAGAAACGTTACTACGTATTTTATTATTAAGAAGACGATGAAATCTTAGCTAAAGAAACGATTTAAATCATGTTATAAAACGTTTATAAACTTTATAATTTACTTAGTTTTATTATTTTTAACAGAGACTTTTAATTTATATTAACGATATAATAAAGTCTTTATAAGCGATTAAGAATTAAAGCTAGTTTATTAACAGTTTATTATTTTAAAACAGATGATTAATTAAAACGAGTTAATTAAAATGTTAAACGCGGATTAAGAATTTACTATAACTACATGCAGAATGATTAAGCAAAATGACTTTTAATAATGAAATTCAGCGAAAATTTTAATATTTTCTCGATTATCTTAATGACTTCGTTTTACTTTAATAAGAGTTTTTACTTACGAATGAGTTTCGATTCAGATACGACTAATTACGAAATAACTCGTGCACGTATTAAAGCTAGAAAGATTAACGACATTACAGTTAAAATGAAAAAGCTTTTAATTTCTAATCGTTAACAGCTAAAAAAGACTAAGATAATTATTAAAGCATAAATAAATAAGCATCGTCGAGACGTAATTTATAAGATAAACGATTAAATTTAATTATTCTTTTAAAACGTTAAAATAACTAAACTCTGCAAGAATTCAAAAAATAAACAGCTAGAATTTTATTAAATCACTGCTAATGTAAGAATCTTTTATTAGCTTCGCTTATTCGAAAGTATAAAGCTACTTTATTTAATCTTTAGTCTTAAATTACTGCGTTCGTATTCTTAAAATTCTTTATTAAATTAACATTTAAAATTATTATAATCATTAATCATTAAGAACGAAGAACATTAAGAGATAAACGATATTCTGAACTTTAAACGCTATCGAAGTCGATTATAATACAAGATTAAATGAACAGATTTAAATCGAGACGACGAATAATATTATGTTAATAAAGAAGAATTTAAAAGCTTTAAGAAGGTTTTAATCGAATTTTATAAACTTCATTCGAACAAGTTATATTAAATTAAACAAACA
>JAABUO010003500.1_pt1 | contig 18685 bp, 16 predicted proteins | sample 5559291 | NCBI WGS metagenome assembly JAABUO01 (sample SAMN10711878, study PRJNA513372) | rock metagenome | isolation source: Antarctica rocks | place: Antarctica: Victoria Land, Finger Mt sud | reverse complement strand
GATCGCTGGCCCGTCGCGGCGGCGGGGCGGGTAACCTAACCCCCGGCCCCTTCCCGCGAGGCAGGGGAGAATCATTGCAATTATCCGGGCGTTTCCCGGAATGCCGTGATCTCAAAGAGATTCGCTCCCCTTCCTCGCGGGAAGGGGGCTGGGGGGTTAGGTTGCTTTGACGCTTTCCGGTATTCTCGTCATTGATAAGCCAGCGGGGTGGACGGCGCACGATGTCGTGGCGCGTGTGCGGCGGTTGACGGGGGAGCGGCACGTCGGGCATGCAGGCACGCTCGACCCGGCAGCGACGGGCGTACTCCCCGTCTGCGTTGGGGAGGCGACGAAGGTCGTTGAGTACCTCTCCATGCATGGCAAGGTCTACCTCGCGGCCGTCCTCCTCGGCACACAGACCGACACGGACGACCTCGACGGCTGGGTGATCGAGGAGCGTGACTCTTCAAACATATCCCCTAAGATGCTACAGGCGCAACTGCCGCAGTTCAGGGGCGAAATTACGCAGATACCACCCGCATATTCCGCGATCCACATCGGCGGGCAGCGGGCATATGCATTGGCGCGGGCGGGGAAGACCGTCAATGTCCCGGCGCGGCAGGTAATGATCCATAGGCTCGCGCTCGTCGCGTGGGCTGCTCCGGTGGCTTGGCTGGTGGTAGACTGTGGCGCGGGCACGTATATTCGTGCGCTCGCGCGCGATCTCGGCCAGACGCTCGGCTGCGGCGCGACGCTGGCGCGGCTGATTCGGCTCCGCTCAGGCCCATTCCGCTTGTGCGAGGCGTGGTCGCTGGATGAACTCGCCACCCTGCCGGATTTGCATGCCGCATGGCCGCAAGTCGCCGTCCATCCCGATGCCGCGCTCGCGGACTGGCCCGCGCTGCTGCTCGATGATCGGGAGGCGCGCGACTGGTCGCAGGGCAAAGCAATCGTAGAGAGTGGCGCGCAGGATGGCATGCATGTCCGTGCCTACGATGCGACAGGCGATTGGCGTGGCATCGGCGTTGGCGCGGACGGCGCGTGGCGACCGAAGAAGGTAGTAGCGAGTACTGAGTACTGAGTACTGAGAGGGGCGGAAGCCTGGTGTTCGCGATGAGAGAGCAGCAATATGGTTGAATCGCGGAGTGACGCTCCCGAACTCAGCACTCGGCACTCAGCACTCGGCACTTCTCCTATGCGCGTCGTGCGCGCTCTCGCCGATCTCCTGCCCGCGCCGTCCGTGTTGACGATTGGGACGTTCGATGGCGTGCATCGCGGTCATCAGCGGCTGATCGGCAGCGTCGTTGCGCGGGCGCGGGCGCGGGGTGTCCGCTCTGTTGTCCTCACGTTTGATCCACACCCGCGCGCCGTCCTCGCGCCGGAGTCCTCGCCACAACGCATCACGACGGTGAACGACGAAGCCATACAGATGGCCTCGCTCGGCGTGGACGTGCTCGTCATCTATCCTTTTACGCGGCAGACGGCGGACACCGCCGCGCGCGACTTCATGGCGATAGTCGCCCGTGCCGTCCAACCTGTCGAGGTCTGGGTGGGGGATGATTTTGCCTTTGGTAAGGGGCGGGAAGGGAATCTTGAAGTCCTACGCGATCTCGGCACGGAGTTCGGCTACACGCTGCATGTCCTGCCTCGTATCCATGTAGACGACGCGCCGTGCGGCGAGATGATCGGCAGCACCGCCATCCGCAATCACCTGCTCGCCGGAGATGTCGCCGCTGCGGCGCGGCTGCTCGGGCGGCCCTACGTGCTGCGTGGCCCAGTGGTGCGCGGCGCGGGGCGCGGGCGGCAGATTGGCTTCCCGACCGCCAATACGCAGGTTTCGCCCGGCATCGTCGTACCGAGGGACGGCATTTACGCGACCTGGGTGACAATCGCGGACGATCTAACCCAGTACCCCGCGATGACCTACATCGGCCCGCGCCCACAGTTTGATAATGGCCCCCGCTCCGTCGAGCCAAACCTGATTGATTGGGACGGCGACCTCTACGGCACGATCATCGCCGTCCATTTCATCCAGTGGCTGCGCGGTGATGCAAAGTTCGCCAGTGTGGATGCGCTGATCGCCCAGATGCATAAGGATCAGGCTGATACAATCAAAGCCCTCACTGCTACATAATAGATATCCTCTTCATGTTCGTGATCGTGTAATGCCGGGGGCGGGGCGCTCCCGGCGCCGATCACGATGGGGGTATGCCCGGTATGATCACCGGCAGGCTGCCGTTCGCGGACGTGATCCGGTTATCGTGGACATGAATGGCGGTGTAGATGTTTCCCGACGAGGAGTCAAAGGAGATGGCGGCGGGGCATCGGGGCGTCGAGAAGGTATCCTTGATCGTGTTGCCGCCGATTTCGATGTTCGACGCGGACGAGTTGACGAGTACGCCGGCGCGGAAGTCGGCGGGGAAGCCGATATTCTGTCCGGGATTGACAATCGTATTATTTGTGATGCGGACGGTCTGGAAAGTGCGCTGGCCCGGTTCGGCATTGCCGATCATGATGCCGCTCGACGGTGCGAGTTCGATCGTGTTGCCATCAATCACACATCCCGCGATACCCCCCAGATTGTGCAGGCCAATGCCTGCGGAGTTGTAATAAAAATCGCCGGATCGCCCGGCGCCCTCGTCCTGAAACCGAATGGTGTTGTTTGTGATTGTGAGCGTTGACGCGAGATGCGTGGCTTCCAAGGAGAAGAGCGCTTCGATGCCGCACATTTCCACGTTGCCATGCGTGCGTTGGGCGAGGGCAATGGTATTGTTTGTTACCGTCACGTTCTGGAGGCCATTCGGCGCAGTTGGCCAGAGCAAGATCGCCAGTAGCGCGTCCGTGAACGTATTGTCGTGGCAGGTGATCGCGCGCGAGATGCCGCCGACGAAGTACGATCCCGTGATATTGAGACCGGTCTGGAAGCCGATGGACATGTTATTGAAGACCTCCGCCGGGCCGCCGTGCGCCTCCATGCACGCGCGACCACCGCGACCGGGAAGAATTATCGTTTCGAACTGGTTGCCCGATAATGTATACGTACTTCCCTCGATATAGACCATCGCGTTGTCGTAATCCGGGTTGCCAGCTCGCATCACAAAGCGGAAATAGCAGTCCGTTACCGAGCACTGCCGGATCGTTGGGCCATTGAGCGCGATCGCCCAGACACCGGAACATGGCGCGAAGCGGCAGCGGCGGATGTTGATGTTGCGCCCGGCGGTGATGAAGATGAACGTTTGGTAGGTCGCATCCACTTTCTCGGTGATAGTGGATGACGGATTATTGACGATGTTCGAATCGAATGACAAATTCTCGATGGTCACGTTATCCACCGTCGCGCCGAGGTCTTGGGGAGAAAGGAGGCGATACCAGTCTCCGGTGCCGTCCTTGATTTTCAGAATGGACGTCGCACCTGCACCGCTGAGGCGCAGATTGCTCTTGATCGCGATGCATGTGGTACGCGTCGGCGCGACAATATAGACGCCTGGCGGGAAGATGACGGTGCCGCCGGAGACCGGAACGGCGTCAATCGCGGCCTGGATCGCGGCGGTGTCGTTCGACCGGCCATCGCCCTTCGCGCCATACCGCTTGACACTAAATGTGGTCGGTGGGGGAACGGTGGGTGTTGGCGGAGGAATGGTGGGGGCTGGCGGAGGAACGGTGGGCGCTGGTGGGGAGGATGGCTTCCGTGGCGATGGCGGTGCGCTCATAACCGGTGTCCCGCTCACCCTGCTTGCTGACCCGGACGGGGGGCGGGGCATGGGGATGGGCGCGGGCGTCGCGGCGCTGAGGGCTTGCGCGCCGCCCCACCGGAGGGCTGCGGCCGCAGCCAGGCCGCTAACTCCCCCGGCGATCCAGTGCAGTGCGCGTCGCCGGGAGAGGCCTTCCATCGTTCCCCATATCGCCACGACCGCTACCTCCTGTAAAAGCCCCGCAAACCCCGCCGCATGCTGGTTTCTTTCCCCTTCAGTCTCTGTGCCGACGCGTAGGATACCATAAAAAGTGCGAAGTTCACAAAAGGATTCGGCAAACTGTGGCACTTGGCGATGTATTCCTCGGCGATGTATTCCTCGGCCCTGCTCCCGGTCCCTGCCGCTACTCCGACGCGGGCACGCTGCGGTTCATGACGAGAATTGAGACGTGGAGTTGAAGTGTAAAGCAAGGGATGGATACGCCGCGAGCGGCAGACCGCGGGATGGGTCGAGTTTTCGTCGTCTGCTATGCTGACGGCAGGTGCATGGAATACGTCGGTCTTAGCATGAGGGTATGCATCAATGCGACGAGAAAAGCATTTCTGTGGCTCAGTGATTCTGCTTGTCAGCCTGATGCTCTCGCTACACGGCATGGGAACGCGCGGGTTGGCGGCGCCGGTGACAACACCGGGATACGATGCGGCGACAGCGGCAGAGAACGGGCAGACACGCTTCGATCCCGCCGCGTGCCCGTGGAAACTGCCGGATGGGCAGGTTGAGGGGCAAACGGTGACGTGTGGATTCGCCGTCGTACCGGAGCAGCATCGCAACCCGACCGGCCCGACGATCAAATTGCCTGTCGCGGTCTTCAAGAGCGCGTCCGCCACTCCCGCGCCGGACCCACTCGTCTATATCGAGGGTGGGCCGGGCGGGGCGGTGCAGGATACCCTCACCTATTTCCTCGCGGGCGATCTGCCGGCATTGACCGCGAACCGCGACCTGATCGTCTACGATCAGCGTGGCGTCGGCTTCGCGCAGCCAAACCTCGCCTGCCCGGAGGTAACGGCGCAGGACCTCGTGGACGCGCAGGTGGAACTCAGCCCGGACGATAAGGCGAATCACGACATCGCGGCGATCTTCGCCTGCCGGGACCGGCTGATGAAGCAAGGGATCAACCTCGGCGCGTACACGAGCGCGGAGGGCGCGGCGGATCTCAACGATATTCGCGCGCTGCTCGGCTATCCGCAACTCGATCTGCTCGGCGTCTCCTATGGCACGCGCGTCGCTCTGACGATGATGCGTGATTTCCCGAACGCGGTACGCGGTGCGATACTCGACTCGTCCGTGCCGCTCCAGGCGAATCTTGTTGAGGATGACGGATCCAATTTCGACCGCGCATTCACACTCTTCTTCGCGGCGTGCATGGCGGACGCGGCGTGCAACGCGAAGTCGCCGACATTGCAGGCGGACTACGTCGCGACCGTCGCACAGTTGAACGCCCAACCGATCACGACACCCGTGAAAGATGATAAGAGCGGCATGACCGTCCCGGTCGTCGTAGATGGCTACGACCTCACCTCACTGATTGGGCAGTTATTCTATGACAAGACCGCGACGAGCATTATCCCGCAACTGATCGCGCAGGTACGACAGGGCGATACGGCACTCCTGGACCTCGTCATCGAGGCGATCGGTATCACCGGGCCGGACATCAATATCGGCACGTATTACTCGATCCTCTGCTCGGAGGAAGTGCCGTTCAACAATCGGGATCGCGCCACGGCGATTGACAAGACCTTGCCGCCGGAATTGCAGCCGATCTTTGCCATCGGCATCCGCGAATACTTCGATGTCTGCGCGCAGTGGCCGATTGCACCGATCAACCCGGTCGAGACGCAAGCCGTGACGAGTGACGTGCCGGCGCTCGTTCTTTCTAGCGATAACGACCCCGCGACGCCGCCGGATTATGGCAAGCAGGTCGCGCAGACGCTTGCCAAGGGGTATCTCGTCACTTTCCCCGGCATCGGCCACTCCATTCTCGCCAACGGAGGCGACTGCGGCCTGCGCACGATGCTTGCCTTCATTACCGATCCGACGACGCAACCGCCGACCGACTGCGTGCCGAAGAAATAATCCTCACCCCTGGCGCCCTCTCCATCGCTCCGGGGTTTGTAGCACGTTGAAATTCCGTCTGGCGATGGAGAGGGGGAGAGAAGGTATTTGGAGATGGCGGAAAGAACCGAGAAGAGGTTTGTTTAGACATCTTCAGCCGATACGCGGATCACGCGGTATCGCGCCGCTTCGAGCAGGCGTTGCCGTTCCTGATCGTGTTTGCGCTGTGTATCGTGGATGCCGCCATCTACTTCGACGATCAAGCGCTGCCGGGGCGCGCAAAAATCCGCGACAAAAGAGTCGATCACGAACTGCCGACGAAACTTGACGCCGTGCAACTGCCGATCCCGGAATACATCCCACAGGATCGTCTCCGATCGCGTCGGCGCCTTTCGGAACTCACGCGCACGTTCGACAAGTTCCCTTTTTACCAACCACTCTTTCTCCCTTCTCTCTCCCCCTCTCCATCGCCGATAGATCGAAGCATAGATAGGTACATCTGGCGATGGAGAGGGGGCCGGGGGTGAGGTTTCCCTACAGCCCGATCGTCACTGCCTTGACTTCCATGAACTCCGCAATGCCCATGCTGCCGTTCTCGCGGCCAAGGCCGCTCTCCTTGTAGCCGCCGAAGGGGATCTGCGGCGCGGTGGGCAGTGGGTCGTTACAGCCGACGATGCCGTATTCCAGCCCTTCCGCGACGCGGAAGGCGCGCCCGATGTCGCGCGTGAAGAAGTAGGCGGCGAGGCCGAACGGCGTGTCGTTCGCGAGGCGGATCGCCTCTTCCTCGGTGTCGAACGGCACGATCGGCAATGCGGGGCCGAAGGTCTCGTCGTGGAGAATCTTCGCATCCGGCGCGACATTCGCGAGGATCGTCGGCTCGTAGAAGAACCCCTTCAGATGCCCATTCGTGTCGGCGGGCTTGCCCCCGGCGAGCACCGTCGCGCCGCCCTTCACCGCGTCCTTGACCTGGTCTTCAACCTTTTGGAAGCCGCGCTCGTCAATCATTGGGCCGACTTTCGTGTCGGCATCGAGGCCGTTGCCGACTTTCAGCCCCCGCGCCAGTTCCGCGACGCGTTTCGAGAATGCCTCGACAATTGAGCGCTGGACGTAGAGGCGGTTCGTGCAGATGCAGGTCTGCCCCGCGTTACGGAAGCGGGAGGTGATCGCGCCCTGCGCGGCCTGTTCGACATCCGCGTCGTCGAAGATCAGCATCGGCGCGTGGCCACCGAGTTCGAGCGAGACCTTCTTGACGGTCCCCGCCGCCATTGCCATCAGCTCCTTGCCGACCTCGGTGCTGCCCGTGAAGGTAATCTTGCGGATATCGTGGCTCTCCGCCAATACCTTCGCCACCTCTTTGGCGGACTTGCTCGTGATGATATTGACGACGCCCGGCGGGAAACCTGCATCATCGAATGCCTTGATGATCTCCAGCGCGACGAGCGGTGTCGCGGATGACGGCCGGAGGATGACGGTACACCCGGCCGCGAGCGCGGGGGCAATCTTCCGTGTGATCATCGAGTAGGGGAAGTTCCATGGCGTGATCGCCGCGACGACGCCGACCGGCTGACGGAAGGTGAGAACACGCTTGCCCATCGTCGGGCTGGGGACGACCTCACCGTAGGTGCGGCGCGCTTCCTCCGCATTCCAGCGCACGAAACCCGCGCCGATCGTCGCCTCGCCGACCGATTCAGCAAGCGGCTTGCCATTCTCTTCGGTGAGGATGCGGGCGTGCTCCTCGATCCGGCCCTTGAGGATGTCGAACGTCTTGTGCAGCAGTTCGGCGCGCTCGTCCGCCGGGCGCTTCGACCACGCCGGGAAGGCGGCGACAGCGGCCTTGATCGCCGCGTTCGTCTCCGCCACACCGCCATCCGCGACCTCGGCGAGTAGTTCGCCCGTCGCGGGATTGTGGACGGGGAAGGTTTTGCCCCCGGCGGCGTCCTGCCACTGGCCGTTCAGGTACAGTTGATAGGTTTTCGTTGCGGTCGTTGCCATCCCGATCTCCCTTCGCGTGAATAATGCGGTTCTGTCTGCGAACCCTTTCGTATCGTCCCGCATTCGAGCGAAGGCGTCAACGGCCGCGAACATACGTCAGTTGGCGGCCCTTGCAGTGACTGAGTGCGCGCGGTATACTTATGTTGAACTCGTGCGCGGACGGTAACGTGGGTTCTTCGACCCACGTTTTTCATGCGTACGCGCAGGGGGAACCACCCGCGCGCAATACCGCGTGGGCAAGGGAATACGCAGCGGACGGCACGACAGCAACGCCGTCCGGAACGGAAGGAATGACTAGCGATGAAAAGTGATCTCTATACCGCGATCGCGGAGTTAGCCGCCGAGCGGAATATGCCGCGTGAAGTCGTGACCAGTGCGGTCGAGCATGCCCTGAAGACCGTCTACAAGAGGGCACGGGGCATCGAGGAAGACGACAACGTCCGCGTTGAACTGCACCCGGACACGGGTGCGATCACGATAGTTGTGGATAAGGACGTTGTTGCGGACAGCGATGTCGAGGACCCGCAGCGTCAGATAGGCGTCAGTGAAGCGCGCCGGATTGACCCGGAGAATGGCGCGATTGGTCGCGTCGTCACCGTGGACGATACCCCGAAGGATTTCGGACGGATTGCGGCGCAGACGGCGAAGCAGGTCGTCATGCAGAAGATTCGCGAGTCCGAGCGTGAGCGTGTCTACAATGAGTACCGCGACCGCGTCGGCGAGTTGATCAACGGCGTCGTCCAGCGCGCGGACAACAAAGCCGTGATCGTGGACCTCGGCAAGGCCGAGGCGGTCATGCCCGTGCGCGAGCAGGTACCCGCCGAACGGTATCGCAATGCCCAGCGCCTGAAAGTCTTGCTGCTCGAAGTGAACGCCTCGACGGATAAAGGGCCGCAACTGATCGTTTCCCGCGCACACCCCGATGTCGTCAAGCGGCTGTTCGAGATCGAAGTGCCGGAAATCTACTCTGGCGCGGTCGAAATCAAAGCGATCGCGCGCGAGGCGGGGCTGCGGACGAAAGTCGCCGTGATCGCGACGCAGGATAACGTGGACCCGGTCGGCTCATGCGTTGGCGTGCGCGGTGTGCGTATCCAGAACATCGTCACCGAACTCTACGGTGAGAAGATTGACGTCGTCGAGTGGAGCAGCGATACCGCGACCTTCATCACCAAGGCGCTTTCCCCAGCGAAAGTACTGACCGTCAACCTCGATGAGGCGGACAAGATCGCCCGCGTGATCGTCCCGACCGATCAGATGAGCCTCGCGATTGGCAAGGAGGGGCAGAACGCTCGCCTCGCCTACAAATTGACGCACTGGAAGATTGACGTCAAGGATACCGAGGCGCTCAAGGCGCTGGGCGACGATCTCATTGACAAGGCCCGCGCCGCCGCGCTCGCCGAACGGCCCGACGCCTTCATCTCGCTTGGTCGTCGCCCGACGATGGTCCTCGGCGATGGCACGATGGTGATGGACGACCGCACCTTCGGCCCGTTGCCGGAGGAGTTGATCGGCCGTAGCGTGGATGTCGAGCAGTTGCCGGATCGTTTGGACATCTTCTACGAGCGCACGCTCGTCGCCGCCTTCTCGATGGACGGTACGCCGCTCTCGCTGACGGATGCCGTTCCACCTACACCGGCAATGACCGGGGCGATTGCCGCACCGACCGGCACGACAACCGGGCAATCGCGTATCGTGCGTGGCGACGGCACCTTCACCTTCGACGGCGAATTCTATGGCCCGCTCGCCGCGAACTACATCGGTGGCCGGGTGATTGCCCGCCAGGAGGGCGATCAGGTGATCGTCACGGACGAAGCGGAAAATCAGATCGCCACCTATGCGGTACATCATGGGTAACGCCTGAGCGGGAGGAGAACCCTATGACCGCTGAGGCGATTCATGCAGCCCCCACCCCTGACCCCTCCCCCGCCAGAGCGGGAGAGGGGAATTCGGCTGGTGAGGTCACTACTACCCAATCTCTCCCTCTCTCGCACGGTGGAGGCCGGGGCGTAGGCAACCCGCCCCCCAAAAAGCGTAAGGGGCTGAAACCCCGCCATATCCCGCAACGAACCTGCATTGTCACACGCGAGACAGGCGACAAGCGCGGACTGATCCGTATCGTCCGCACGCCCGAAGGACGGGTAGCGGTGGACCCAACCGGCAAGAAAAACGGTCGGGGGGCGTACCTCACCGCAGACCGCGTGATCTGGGAGCGTGCCCTGAAGGGCAACATCCTCGGTCGCGCGCTGAAAGTTGACATCAACCCGGAAGACACGGCGGCGCTTCAGGCATACGCCGAAACGCTTCCGGCGGAAACAAGTACTGAGTACTGAGTGCTGAGTACTGAGTACTGAGGGGATTGTTCTCACACTCAGTACTCAGTACTCAGCACTCGCGAGTCCCCACGATGGTGTGGGGAGAAGGAGCACTGTTATGCCAGGAAAACCTCCGCGTGGTGGATTTCGACCAGGACCGGTCCGTACGGGTGGTGGCCCACGCCCCGGCGGTGGTCGGCCCGGTGGCGGCCGACCCGGTAATCGTGGCCCAAGTACGGGCGGCGCGAGTGGCGAGCGGATGGCGCAAGTGCGGCGCGGGCCGGTGCGCCCCGAAGAACCCGTCGTACTGCCTGCCGTTATCAGTGTCGGTGATCTCTCCGAGCGGCTGATGCTCTCGCCGACGGAAGTGATCAAGGCGTTGATCGGCGTCGGCGTCTTCGCCAATATCAACCAGCAGATTGACTACGTGACCGCCGAGAAGGTTGGCGCCGCGCTGGAAATCGAGGTAGCGCCCGCTGCGGAGGCGACCGATGCCGAGGGCATCACCGCCGCCGTTGACAGTCGTGCCACCGGCGGTACGGACACCCGCCCGCCGATCGTCACGATCATGGGGCATGTAGACCACGGCAAGACGAAATTGCTGGACGCGATCCGTGCGACCAAGGTCGCGGAAGGCGAGGCGGGCGGCATCACGCAGCGGATCGGCGCCTATCAGGTCGAGGTGCAGGGGCGGAAGATTTCCTTCCTCGATACCCCCGGCCACGAGGCGTTCACCGCCATGCGGGCCCGCGGCGCGCGCGCGACCGATATCGCCGTGCTCGTCATTGCGGCGGATGACGGCGTGAAGCCACAGACGCTCGAAGCGATTGCCCACGCGAAAGCGGCGAATGTGCCGATCATCGTCGCGATCAACAAGATTGACGCGATCGGCGCGAACGTGGAGCGCGTCAAGGCGCAACTAAGCGAGGCGGATGTGATCCCGGAGGATTACGGAGGCGATACGCCGACGGTTGAGGTCTCAGCGAAGGAAAAACTTGGGATTGACGACCTCCTGGATACAATTCTCCTCGTCGCCGACATCGCTGAATTGAAGGCGGACCCGAACGCCGCCGCGACGGGTGTGATTATCGAGACGAACCGCGATCCGTCGCGTGGCGTCACGGCGACGGTGCTGATCCAGAACGGCACGCTCAACCTGCGCGACAGCGTCGTGATCGGCACGATCTATGGTCGTATCAAGGCGATGCAGGATGATCATGGGCGCAAGGTGCGCCGCGCGCTCCCCTCAATGCCGGTGGAAATCACCGGCCTCGATGATGTGCCGGAGGCGGGCGACATCCTGCACGTCTACGCGGACGACCGAGAGGCGCGCACCGTGGCGGAGCAGCGGCGCCTGGCGCGGCAGGCGGCCTCCTTCTCGGATGTGCGGTTGAGCCTCGAAAATGCCCTCCGTAATGTTCAGACGGGCGGCACGAAGGAACTACGGCTGATCCTCAAAGCGGCTGAGCAAGGTTCGCTTGGCGCGATTCAGAATGCGCTCAATAAACTCGATGACCCGTCCGTCCAGATCAACATCATCCACACAGGCGTCGGCGCGATCGGCGAATCCGACGTCTCGCTCGCCTCGGCATCGCAGGCGATCATCATCGGCTATAACGTCCGCCCGGACGTGGCGGGCAAGCGGGCCGCCGATTCGCGCGGCGTGGATATTCGCTTTTACGATGTCATCTATCACCTCGTGGACGACGTGAAAGCGGCGATGACTGGCATGCTCGACCCGATTGAGCAGGAGACGACCGACGGCTACGCCGACGTGCGCGAGCTGTTCAAGCTGCCGAACAAGATCGTCGCGGCCGGCCTCTACGTCACCGATGGCGTGATCCGGCGCAACGACCGCGTCCGCGTGCTGCGCAACGGCGCGGTGATCCACGATGGTACGGTGACGACGCTCAAGCGCATGAAGGACGACGCACGCGAGGTGCAGGCGGGCTACGAATGCGGCCTCTCTCTCGACGGCTTCAACGAATACGAAGTCGGCGACACGCTCGAATTCTATCGCAAAGAGCAGATCGCGGCGCGGCTCGCATAGCGGGAAGGACTGAGCGATGAGGACTGAGGACTAAGTGGGGAACGAACCTTCTTAGTCCTCAGCCCTCAGTCCTTAGTCCTTCCCCGGAGGGGAAGATGGCCAAGACGAGTCGGCGCATCGAGCAGATCAATGATTTCCTGCGCAATGAGATCGCGAATCTCATCCAGGAGGAGCGGGACGAACTGCGCCTGAAACTCGTCAGTGTGACCGAGGTGCAGACCAGCCCCGATCTGCGGCATGCACGCGTCTATATCAGTACGCTCGGCGGCGAGAAGGAGCGGGACGCGGCGGTCGAAACGCTGCGGCGGCATGCACGGCATTTGCGCCATCTGCTTGCACCGCGTATTACCTTTCGCTCCGTGCCGGAACTCGATTTCCGCGCGGACGCGTCGCTCGAAACGGGCGCGGCGGTGCTGCGCGCCCTCTCTGGTGTCGAGCATGAGCGGGAGATCAACCCGCCGCGCATTGAAGACGAACCACTCCCGGAACCGGAGCAAAAGACGAATCCGCGCGCCCGGAAACGAAGGACTGAGGACTGAGGACTGAGGGGAGAACAGGCATTGAGCAACGAGCAACGGGCGGGCATCCTTCAGGATAGCAGCAATGAGGGAAACACCGAGGTAGTAACTGTCCAACTCAGTCCTCATGCCGCCCAAAGGGCACCCGCAGTCCTCAGTCCTTCGTCGCGTTCCGGCCCGACATGGACGGAGGCGGATCTGTCGCGCGCGTGGGAGGCGATGGCGGGCGCGACGCATGTCCTGATCCCGACGCATGTCAACACGGATGGCGACGGTATTTCGTCCGCGCTGGCGATGGCGGAGATCGTGCACGTTGCACATCCGACCGCGCGGGTGACGACGTGCATCTCGGACGGCAAACTGCCGCCGATGCTCGATTTCATCCCCGGCGTGGAGACGATGGCGCGCTATACCGGCCTGCCGCTGCCGCTCGACGATGTGGACCTGATTATCGCGCCCGATGTGCCGGAAGTGCGCCGCTTCGGTCCGCTCTATGAGGCGTATCAGAGTCTCTTCACGCGCGTGCCGGTCATTATCGTGGACCATCATGTACCGCGTGGCGACGAACCGGCCATTGCCCGCTTCGTTGACACGCGCGTGATCGCGGCGGATTCGCTGATCGTCCGCCTCTGCGGGCAGTGGGGCGTGCCGCTGACGCCGCTCCTCGCCACGCTGCTTCTCACCGGCATGAGTTCGGACAGCAGTTCGTTCATGCGCGTCGAGGGAAATGGTGCACCAACCTTCGAGACGCTCGCCGTGCTCTGTAACGCGGGGGCGGACTACACATTGGTGATGGACGGCCTGCGCCGCCGGAAGACACCGGGGAGCGTCGCCATCTGGGGCGCGCTCCTCAGCCGCGCGGCGTGGATTGGGCACGTTCTCTGGACGGAAGTAACGCCCGTTGTGCTCATGGAGACGGGTGCGGACGAATCGGACGGCGAGGGCGTCATCAACTGGCTTGTTGGCACGCGCGATGTCGGCGCGGCGGCGATCTTCTATCAAGGGCAGGGGAACTGGCGGGCAAGCCTGCGCTCCACGACCCCGGCGGTGGATGTTGCGGCCTTCGCGCGGCGGTACGGTGGTGGCGGGCATGTGATGGCGAGCGGTTGCACCTTCGCGGGCGGCACGGTGGAGCGCGACGCTTTCCTCGCCGCCCTCGTCGAGTACACCGAAGCGGGCCTCGCGAGGGGCTGAGATGCAGCATTCTCCCGTCTCGTGTACACTGCATACTGCGACGACAGGATACACGAGAGGACACATGAAACGGCGAGTGGCATCTACGATTCCGGGGATGATGATCGTCTTGCTACTCGCCGCGTGTGGCGGAGGCGGTGGTGCGAGCGATACCAACAAGACGGCGACGGCGCGCACCGCTGACGCCAACGACGCCGCGACGGTCACTGCCTTCGCCGGTGGACGGGGCGTGAGCGCCGGGTCGGCCTCCACTACCAATCCGGGGGCGAACGTGGGGGGAAGTACGAGCGTCGCGGGCAGCAAAGGCAGTTTTGTCTTCGCAACCCTCCCATCCGGTGGGGCGGCCTCGACAACGCGGAGCGCCGCTGTGGGAACGTCCGTCATTGGAACGCCGCGCGGTACGGTGATCAATGCGGGCCGTCCGGCTTCGACGACTGGCACGGGCACGGGTCTCGCGGGGACGCCGGCGGGGTTAGTCGGCAACAAATATACCGACCCGCAAGGGCGATTCACGCTCATGGTCCCGCAGGGTTGGCGCGTGCAGCCAAGCAGTGCGGGCATTGATTTCCAGGCCGCCCCCTCCTCCGCCCTGCGCGGTGCGTTCCAGATCGCGGCAGAAGAGGTCGGCACGAGCATCACGCTCGATAATTACGCGACCAGCACAATAGACAGCATCAAGCAGACCGTCACCAATTATCAGGACCTGCAAGGCGGGATTCAGCAGACGACCGTTGCCGGACAGTCCGCGCGTCGGTTCGATTTCACCGCGCAGGATGGCACAACGAATCTCCGCGCGGCAGTTATCGTCGTGATGAAGGGGACGACGGCCTATGGCTTCCTGATCGCCGCTGCCCCCGCAGACTTCGATGCCGTCTTCGCGCAGGCAAAGCAGTTCCTTGATACTTTCGCCTTTCTTCCCTGATCCCCTCTTCATCCCCTATCGCGTCATCCCTGACCGTGCCCGCGCGACATTGCGGGAATCATCAGAGAGGGCAGGGGTAGGCAAACCCCCCGCGATTCCGTACACTGACGGCGAAATCGGTCGCGTGGGTGTTTAGCCCGTGGCGTGATACGTACATTGGGAGTAGACGAATAATGAGTTATCAGGGTGGGAGTCACAAACCGTCGCATCATGTCGAGCGGCGATTCATCCATACGGGCGGCATGCGCGAGCGGCGGTACGAGCCGGGGACGCGCGTACTCGTCAAATCCGCGCCAGGGGCGCCGAACGCATACGAGGGCCGGATGGGCGAAATTGTCAGCAGCGAAGAACCCAGTGACGCGGCAGGTGGGGAGACGATTTACTCCGTACTGCTCGACTTCGCCCTCCCCGGCGAGGCGCCGTGTGTACCGGTGTCCATCTTCGCCGCTGAACTTGCGCCAACGAGTGTCCTGAAGCCGGAAAATATTACCGTCTCGTCCGCGCCGCGCCCGAACCGCCGCATCCACTCTCTGGAAACGTATCGTATGGGCGGTGTACGCGAGCGCGACGCCGAGCGGTAAACCGACTGCAGGCAATCCGCATGTGCTTTCCTCAGCGTACTGGAGAGTGAAGCGATGTTGCCATTTTGCTGCCAGATGTGCGCTTCATCGTGTGATACACGGGTGTCGCCCCGCGAGAGGAGAACGCAATGCGCATTCGACGACAGTTGCCCGGTGTCCGATACGGCGTGCATTTGCTCGTGCTTTTCGGCTTGCTCTGGTTGATTGTTGGGGCGAGCGCGACGACGATCTCCGCCGCCGATATGGCGATAACCATTCAAGGCTTCGCCTTCAGTCCGGCGACGATCACCGTCCCGGTCGGGACGAAGGTGACGTGGACGAACAAAGACCCCGCGACGCATACCGTCACGAGCGATAGCGGCGCGTTTGACTCGAAGAACATCACCACCGGCGGGACGTTCTCGTTCGCGTTCAGTCAGGTCGGATCGTTCGCCTATCACTGCAACATTCACCCGCAGATGACCGCGACGATCGTCGTCACGGCCGCCGCCGCGCCGCCTGCCGTCGTAGCGCCAACGACCGGTAAGGCGCCGCCCGCCGCGCATGCGCCGAGCACGACTGGAGCGCCTGCCAGCGCCGTTCTTCCCAAGACCGGTGAGACGCACGCCAGCTACAACTGGGGTCTCATACGTGCCCTGGTCGCGGCCGCCATCGTTAGTATTGGCGGTACGGCACTCCGCTTCCGAACCGGCAAACAGCAGAAGATTTGATACAAACTCCCCTCTCCATTGCTGCCAGGCGATGGAGAGCAACGGTGTGGCGGTGTATCCGATACGTCGCGCGCAACACCGTGATCCGTTTCATGTCCGCAGGGAAGAGGTGACCGACGTGCCCATTGATCTCCGATCCGTCGTGCGCACCCCGTTACGTGTTCCGTCGCCGCTCCAGCGCTATCGCTCCGTGCCGGGTCGTCACACAATCCACGGCGACCTCATCCTGACGGCGGGCGGTGGGCCTGGCCCCGATTTCAATATCGCGTTCGTGCTCGGCCCCATGACGCCGGAATCGGTCTTCGCGCTGGCAGACGCATTCTTCGACGCGACGGGCTATGCCATCGTCGTCGAGTCCGATACCGCGCAGCCCATCGAAAATGCCATCCAGTCGCGAGGCTGGCAGTTAGATGAAGAAGAACCGGCGCTCGGGCTCGCGCCCATTCCCGCTCCCCCGCCATCGCCGACGGGCCTGACCATCCGGCCCGTGACGACCGACGTGGAATTTGCCGATTTCATGGCTGTCTCCGGAACAGGTCGCCGCTGGATCCCTTCGCTCGCCGCCGCGCTGGACCCAGCGGTCGCGCTTTTCGTTGGCTATAACGGGGGCGAGCCGGTCGCCACATCGCGGCTCACCTGCTGTGGCACTGTGGGGGACATCAACGGTGTCGTCACTCTGCCCACACACCGTCGGCGCGGCTTTGGGGCGGCGATGACCTGGGCCGCCATCACGGAGGGCGCGCGGCGGGGGTGCGTGGCGATGACGCTCACCGCGACAGCGATGGGATACCCCGTCTATCTCCGTATGGGGTTCGTGCCGGTCTGTACCTACCGGACGTACGTTCCCCTGGGTCTGTAGAGAGAAAGAACCGCAAAGAGGTAAAGAAACGATCAGCGAGAGCGAGTTGTACTCTTCGCGGCGCTTGACACTGCCTCATTGCGCATGCATAGTTGGAGACAACTATTCGTAGACAACTACGCGCGAGGTTTTCGATAGACTGATGGCGAACAATCGGCGTTCCTCTAATTTACTCGCGCTTGCGGTGCTGGCGCTCCTTGCGGAGCGACCGACGCATCCGTACGAGATGGACTTCCTGATGCGGGCACGCGGCCTCGAACTGAGCATCAAACTCAATCGTGGCTCCTTGTACACGGTCGTCGAAACGCTCCAGCGCGATGGTCTGATCGTGCCACAGGAGACGCAGCGCGAAGGCCGCCGCCCGGAGCGGACAATCTATGCGCTCACCGACGAGGGGCGCGCCAAATTCAGTGGCTGGCATCGCGAGTTGATGAGCAAGCCGACAACGGAGTACACGCAGTTCGCGGCGGCGCTCGCCTTCATCGCGCACCTCACCCCGACCGAAGCGATCGCGCTCCTTGGGGAGCGCGCCCGCCACCTCGACGACGAGATCGAGGAGCGGCAGTTCCGGTTGGGTTCGATCATGGGGCGGCTGAGTGTTCCCCGGCTCTTCCTCTTGGAGGAGGAGTTCGCGCTGGCACAGCGGGAGGCCGAGGTGCGATGGGTGCGGCAGATCGTTCAGGAGATCACGGATGGAACATTGATGTGGCCGACCTTTCTGACGAGGGAACGGGAACCGGTCCCAGATGATCGGGACACAATACGTACCACGGCGGAGAGTGACGAGAGACGAAAGGAGACAGCCCAGGATGGTGCACCCCAATGAGCGCCCACACCCCGACGGCACGATGATCGAGACACACGACCTACGCCGCACCTTCAAGGCCCGCCGAGGCGATGTCGAGGCAGTCGCCGGTGTTGACCTCCGCGTTGAGGCGGGCGAACTGTTCGGCTTCCTCGGCCCGAACGGCGCAGGCAAGACGACGACGCTGCGCATGCTGGCGACGCTGCTGCCGCTGACGGGTGGCGACGCGACGGTGGCCGGGTGCGACCTGCGCCGCGAACCTCAGCGCGTGCGGGAGCGAATTGGCTACGTCGGCCAGCGCGGCGGCACCGATCCCGCCGTCACTGGTCGCGCCGAACTCGTCTTCCAGGGCCGCATGTACGGGATGAGCGCGACGGAGGCGAAGCGGCGCGCGGCCGAGTTGATTGTGACGCTCGAATTGGAGGAGTGCGCGGATCGTCGCACGGGCAGCTATTCGGGGGGGCAGCGCCGACGCCTCGACATTGGGCTTGGCCTTATCCATACGCCACAGCTGCTCTTCCTTGACGAGCCAACGACCGGCCTCGATCCGCAAAGTCGCGCCCACTTGTGGGACGAGGTGCGTCGGCTGCGCGACGGCGGCACGACGGTCTTCCTCACGACCCATTATCTGGAAGAGGCGGACGCCCTCTGCGACCGCCTCGCGATCATTGACCACGGGCGAATCGTCGCCGAGGGGACGCCCGACCAATTGAAACGACAAATCGCTGGCGACATCGTCACGCTCGGCATCGCCGGGGACCCGCAAGTCGCGCTCGATCTGCTCGGCGGCCAGCCCTTCGTCCGGGAGACCGGCATCGAGGATGGCGCGCTCCGGCTCTATGTTGATCGCGGTGAGACCGCCATGCCGTCAATCCTCCGCCTGCTCGATGGCGCGGGACTCGAACTGCGAACGATCTCCCTCACCCGGCCCAGCCTCGATGATGTCTTCCTGCGCCAGA
>JAABUO010003498.1_pt1 | contig 18694 bp, 28 predicted proteins | sample 5559291 | NCBI WGS metagenome assembly JAABUO01 (sample SAMN10711878, study PRJNA513372) | rock metagenome | isolation source: Antarctica rocks | place: Antarctica: Victoria Land, Finger Mt sud | reverse complement strand
AGCCAGGCAAGGCGGTGGACAGGGCGAGCCATTCTATCGAGATCCGGAGGGCTTTGAATTGTCTCTGGGCTGGTTGATGGACCTTGGCCGAGCGGTGTTTTCCGAGAAATGGGGTAGGGACAAGTGTGACCTCAGAGACTCAGGGATGGTGGCTGGAGACGCATGGAGAGTTATTCTCGACTGGGAGAAACCTGATGTGCAGAGAAAGTACTGGAAAGACAAGAATCGGGAAGAGAAAGATCGAGTCGCCAAGGAGAAGGAGAAAGAGAAAGAGAAAAAGGAGAAAGGGGAAGCGAAAGCTGGTGCCATATGAAGAGGTGGATTCTGTGCGTTTTGATCTTTGGGAAGCATGGCGTCTGGCGTCGCCTTCTATACCCAGGTAGACAATGGAGTTGGATCAACATAGGAGGCACGACTGGTAGGGCAAGATCACATATAGGGTTATGGGTTGACAGTATCAGAGTTGCCGGCGGAATGTCCATATTGCTTACACTTCGACGGAGTACAGAGGAGTGATTTCGAGGGCCTGCAACGTACGTCTCTCAATCATATGCCTTGCCAAAATCGTTATCTCCGCTCGGCCCGTTTGACTTGGCTACGGCAGGGTGTAACTTCCGGATTCGTTGACGTCGTCCGGAGGTGGGGAGCTGCGGTTCCTGTCTACACGAACATTGAGGATCGAGACACTCACTGTTCTTCTCCTCTACATCAGCCAATTGATCCATTATTGATTACTGACCATCCACCCGCTTACCGACCCACGTGCCATCATGTCTACTACACTCTTCCGATCATCCACCGCTCGCTCCACCCTCCGCAACCTCACTACCATCTCCAAAATAGCGAAGCCAGCCAGCATCCCTTTCACCCGCGGCAAAGCCACTCTCCCAGACCTACCATGTAGGATACCTTCCCCTCCAACATCATCTCCAACAGCTAACCAAAACCTCCACTAGACGACTACAGCGCCCTCGAGCCCGCCATCTCCGGCCAAATAATGGAACTCCACCACTCCAAACACCACCAAACCTACGTAACATCCTACAACAACGCAACCGAGCAGCTCGCCTCCGCCTCCTCCAACCCCGCAGCCCAAATCGCCCTCCAACCCCTCATCAACTTCCACGGCGGCGGCCACATCAACCACACTCTTTTCTGGGAGAACCTGGCGCCGCGGGGCAGCGGGGGCGGGGAGCCGCCAAAAGGAAAACTGGCGGAGGCGATTGAGAGCACGTTTGGCGGGGTGGAGGGGCTGAAGAAGGTTATGAATGCGAAACTGGCGGGGATTCAGGGGAGCGGGTGGGCGTGGTTGGTCAAGGATAGGGAGACGGGGGGCATCGGGGTGCGAACGTATGCTGTAAGTTCTTCTGCGCTGTGCTGAATGAGCGGGGTTGTTTTCCGGGAGGGGGCAATGGGCTGATGATTGAGGGGCGCAGAATCAAGATCCGGTTGTTGGGCAGTTTGTGCCGCTGTTGGGGATCGATGCTTGGGAGCATGCGTATTAGTGAGTTCGGACTTGTGGTCGAGACACGTTTATGTTGGTACTGACTGCTACAGCCTTCAATATCAGAACCGGAAAGCGGAATACTTTGGTGCGATTTGGGATGTCATCAACTGGAAAGCGGCGGAGAAGAGGTTTGAGTAGGGGGGTTCTCGTGATTTAGCTATCGAGGATTCGAGCAGCAGAGCTTGATGTGATCAGTGCGTGGTGTAAGCTAAAGTTTGAAGTACCTCATCATATGTGGTCTGAAAATCTCATTACACGCCTAGTTCTTGTACAATATCATCATTCTCCCCCGTCGATAAGCCAGCCACTCAGAAACCCATCGAATAACCGAAACCAGCACTCCAACCAACTTCAAACCCCCAAAATCTTACCACAGCACCATCGTTGCCAAAAGACCGCCCGATTCTTGCCTTGATGATGCTTGGAAATCAAAGTGACAGACAAAACCCTTTACATCGAAGAGCACAGAGAATGAATACAAGAAGAAAAAGTTTCACCTTGTTGTGTTTTGGAGAGTTAGAGTGCGAAAAGTAACATTTGTGTTGTTCTTCTGATTGATCCTTTAGGGTTGTTCTCTGCCCTTCTAATGCGCTACGACAATCGTACGATCTTTCGGTCTTCGTAATGCCCATCGGTAGAGCCTGATGAATTACGTCCTCGACAGCTATAGAGATACTGCCTCGCGCAAATTACATAAGGCCACCCGGGTGTATTTCCAAGTCAGAGGATACAGTGCCTTGTCTCGCGTCCGACTCGAATCTCAACGCAGTGTTTTTGCGGAACTGCACCTTGAACGACTCGGCACCCATGGTTGTTACACACCTCAAGCCATCAGCCAGCCAGCCCACTCTCTCGTACGAACCTGTCGCAAAGTCGTGGAGCCATTGCTCCTTACTCTTCTCGGTGGTTCTCCAGGTGAAGAATCCGACATAAGTGTCTATAGCGGCCTCGTCTCGAAGGAGTGAGGGTTTGCTATCACTGTCTATGACTTGACTCCGAACAGTCTCCGTCTTCTCTATCCAGGCGCCGGGAGAATAGATTTTGCCGCCCGTAGTCCGACTCCGAGAGATTTCGCGAATTCTTTCAATTCCAGGTACCGAATAATACGAGATTGCGTAAAACTTGAGGAAATATTCTTCGAAGAGAGATCGATCATTTTCTGTAATCATTGTTCAGAAGGAATAATCAAAACATTAGTAATCGACTTGAAGCAAACATACCGCAGGCAGCAAGACGGAAAAAGACTAGTTCTGCATAATCACTAGAGGGATTGCGGTAGTGTTCTAGTTGGTGTGAAAGGTAGAATATCTGAATTGGTCTTGTAAGAGTACTTGCGAGTGTCGAGAACGACTCGTAAAATGCTTGTTGATTTGCTTTACGAAGTTCTTCGGTACTCCAGTCTGGGTGGTAGTCAGCAGTTTTAACTTATCAACATCTTGAAAACAGAGAGCGATTACACACAAAGAAGCGCAATGACAGTGTCAGGATGAGAATCGCAGACTCCCCAATATAGTGCTTCGGAGCCGCGTAAATCGAAGAACCGTCTGCGCCACTCTTTGAAAGCTGTCACTGTCGGATGGAATCCAGGTTCTATGTCGGGATGTGAGGGACCTATTCTTCCAAGCCGATCCTCTTTGGACAACTTGAAGATTTCCGCAACCTCCAAGGGAAATACCATATGAGCCACATCTAGAACTTTAGAGTCCGAGCCAGTAAGAGAAAGCTGTCGAGCGAATTTCGGGCAATACTGAAGAACAACATCCCCCATGGACTTCCGGGAATACTGTGAAACAATGTCTCCCATGGGCCAATGACCACCTGGGGGCTTTCTGAGAAGACACTTTGCTGTTTCTGAGATAGAGGGCATAGTATCGGCGGTTTCTGCATAGCTTGATCGTCTATTGGGTAGTCTCACTATAAGTGATGCTAGTGATTCGGGGGCAAGAATTGGAGGATCTGGTGATTTGGGTAATTGTGCTCCAGGCTCGGCTTTCAAATACAAGGTTCGGGAGTCGACGCCGAGCGTTGCTTGATCCGTAAGTCCCATCAGCGAATCATCGACATTTGGAATTGATTCTTGCGTTATCTCGATGACAATAGCCTGTGATCTTGCCAGGCTCCGTGAAAAAGAATCTTGTCCCGCCACATGGCTACCGCCACGGTTTGTAGCCCTTGAGCGAGGGGTGTCTTCAGGGTACGCAATTAATGCAACGAATGTGTTGATAGAGAAAACAATATCATCCTGGGGTATGCTACTAGCAGGATCTTCATATTCCAGCCAACCTCCCTGACTTAAATAACCGGATTCTCGCAGTAACCTACCTTTGCTTAGAAAAAGTCATTTAGTAGGAGTAAGAAACTTACGTCTCAGCCTTGGACCAAGCCTCCTCAAACTTGTCTCTCTGGTTTCCTGTAGCAGACGGGCAGAGGCGATATGTCCTCATATTCATCTTACGTCCGTGGCCGAAAACATTGGTAGACCGCAGACGCATGAAGCGATAGCTCGGGACATCTGCAAATAATCCGACCGCAAGACCTGCCCCAAGGGATTTCTGAAAACTATTGTATATATCAGTCCGCTGTAGTTCATCGAGAGCCAAAATTGTTACTTTTGCCACCATGCCATACTTTCGAAGGGTAACAACAGCTCTATCTCCACAAGATCAGAGTTCTCCGTTGTACGGCTCCAATAAAATTCTTGACAACCAGGTAACGTTCGCAAATAGTCCAGAACCGCATTCCAAAGCCTGCCGGCGGGTGCCGAATTGTCTTCTATATTCATAGATGGCTTCATACGGAAACGTAACATGCTAAGCATCGATACACCAACGGTATCTATAACTGCTTCGCTTCGCCAGCGCTCTTTGCCGTTTCCCCGGTACTCTGTCTCACGCAAGGGAATCCTCATACTGCAAAACGCCATGATATAAGAAAGGATAAGGATCGATCACGAAAATTTCGTGATTTTGCAACGAGATGGGCAGGAAAGGTGTCTCTGATGCTGCTGAGTAAATCAGAATGTAGAGTGTTCCTGCAGGTCAGCTGGCATGGGGGCTTGCATTCGTGACGGCGTGCGTGCCTCTGGAGCTGAGCACACTGAAATGATGGGAATGGGATACGTGTCATCTCTCTTTTGCCTCATTGCATAACTCTAGCGAGGCAGTAGGATTGCATGTGCCGCACCGTAGCCTCAGGTTCCGGTGTGAAAGAGCTCAGCGGAGTACGAGTGTAAAGAGTGAAAACTTTGATAGATTTATCTCATTGAGTCATGTCACAGTTCTGACCTCAAGTATCTACTTCTATTTGCATCGATCATTTCGTAAAGTGATTGAGCGTCCGGGGTCCATGGTTGGGTAGATTTTACAAGAGACTGCTCGTATTAACCCCCTTCCCGCGCAAACTTAGCTACCGCGCATAACCCTAACCCTAGGCCTATAGAGCTACTAGTTTCGACTACTCGCATTCACCCCTTACCCGAACACTTAAAGTGAAAGACTTTGATCCGCCGTTATTGTGATGAGTAATAACAGCTACATTCATTCTCTTCTATTTGCTAACTTGATGCACAATAGGGTATCCAGTGTAATTGGTGTATTGGTATAAAGCTTAGGGAAGCAGAACTATCTAGGAGGATATCTATGCTATTATATGTTGAGACCGTGCCTAGAATCTAACCACACTGCGGTGATGTAGTGCGTAGCTGGCTAGAATGTTTGATCAATAGAGGTACTATAACTAGAATACTAAGAATACAGAAGGAAGAACGGGATTCCGAGCTGTATCTATAGTAGGGCAAACAAAGGGGCTGAGCAGGCTAGTGCCGGAAGCGCTCGGATGGATGGAAGGTTCTATTCCATGCCGACACGCTTCGTAACATTATAGGGGGTTGTTGTATACGCGGCCTTGTGGCGAAGCCAGCCCTAATTTCAGTACCTCGGTAATGACCTTAATTCCAACTTGCTAAATAATTTCATGACGTTTTTTTTTATTTTATTTATTTATTCATTAAGTGCATGCAACCTAAGGTTATGGCAACTATATAATAAATACAATTTTCTCAAAAAGATTTAAGACATGTTAGAACTAGACTGGCCGCGGCGGGTCGGTACACCGAGCTCGGGCCGGGTCATGATGTTGGTACCGAGTATTCGGGCCGGGTCATGATGTTGGTACCGAGTATTCGGGCCGGGTCATGATGTTGGTACCGAGTATTCGCGCCGGGCCAGAATGTTGGTACCGAAACCCCGCCCGGCGATCAGTCTAGTTAGAACAAAATCTTACTCTCTTTTCTTTTGTCAAAAACGTGTATTGCGCCTGTTTGCCTGTAAATCAACCTTGTACATCGGCAGTTTGTAAAGGGTGACAGAGACAGATTTTAACGCTTTATGCGGTTAATATTTCAAATATTCGTTAAATCTCATGTCTCAGATTTTCGTCGCATTAAGCTGGGACATATTTATAAATGCGTTAACATTCACAACATTCATAAAAGCGTTAACATTCATCGAAGCGCTGACATTTCTAAAATATTCATGAGCGCAGTATTTACTTTTGTTTATTAATTTAATAAACTTAAGTTTAATACTTGTAGCATTAATAATCGCAATGTTAAATATTATTACTAAAGCACGCAATTTACTTTCATGAGTGACTAAAGTCCATGAGATGGGTAAGTCTTTCATATCCGCGGCTCGAGGACATTCTAAGCCAACAGCCTCATAACATAACTGGTGCTAACGCCGGAAGGACGGCTACCGAACTAAGTCTAGATACGACTGATATATCAAACCAAGTCGTCACATCAAGGCTATAGCTACTATCGAGCTGTTTCTCGTTGCAGAGCGCGCTACTGTGACAACTTTAGCGTCCAAGACATCTGGCTGCAGCCAATTTCATCTCCTACAAAAAGACCATCAACAATGCTAGCTTGTCCATCATGTGGATTCACATCCAAACGCCCAAACAACCATCACCTCCCAAGCAGGCTGCTGGGGACACGGAAGACTATTTTGCCCGTGATGCCGGCATGGCAGCCACTCCATTCGACCAGGCATTTTTGTCAAGATACATAGCTAAGGAAATATGGCATTAGCGTACACCAAACTGCTTGACATTGTTTAAACTTACCAGTCGCAAAGTATGCAATATTTTCTACCACGTGTCAACAATCTATTAGCTTTAGTTCAATTACACGGATTACTCACCAGCTCCTGTAAGGGCTATAGCTTGGTTTTCGAAATCGCCCTGAGGACCTTTGGCTACAGTAATCACACCCTCGAACTCATAAGGGCTACCCGTCATGCTAGCGACGCTGTTTGTAGGATAACTCTGGAGATTAGGATCGACGGCTAGAGGGAGAGATCATCAGACGGGTATACCAAAGGTGTGTCTGTATAGAGTCTTACTGTTCCTAATTGGCGCGCCCTTCATAAACTCTCGAGAATGTGATAGCTCATGGAATAGTAACACGCTTGGCACATCGTATTTGAAGTCGTCCATGTCTTTTCCATCGGGAAATGCCGTTCCTTTGCCAGCAGTAAGGGTCTGAGCAGCAGCCTTCCATTCGCCCCATGTGCTCGCACATAGCATCATAACATCCACGTCACCGCCGACGCCGCTGGTGTGCTGGAACATCTGTCCTTGCAGTGTTGGGTCAATCTTACAAGATCCCCCTACATAGACCCACCTTCTTTGATTGGGTTGGATGTGATCTGTCCGGCTGTCCCAAAAGATTTTTCCAGGGGCACCTGTACGGGCATCGTCAGGCTTTGTGCGTGAATAGCAGACAGATGATCTTACTGCTTGTCTTTCCATTATTGTCCTTGTCTTTGAGCCAATCATCGGAGCAATAGAAATCTAGAGCTACTTGTTGACTTTGAAATTTTTGGACATTCTGGGCGACTGTCTTGCCGATGTCTAAATCATTGTCAATACTACGATACCGCAAAACATGTAAGGAGATTGATGCTCATACCGCTGATCTGTTGAACGTATTTGATCCCATCGCCGTCAAAGTTGCGCTTATAGGTCTTAGGGTCGTGTGGGGGCCAAAGGGTTCGACCAAACATCGCGTGAAATGTCTTGAATGTAGTCCACAAGTTCGCGTCGACTGGACCCTCGATAAATGGTACAGAAGGATCTTTAGTTGCATCCTTTAGCCATTTCACGAGATCATCACATTTGGATTGCATGGCCTCCGCCTTTCCCCAATGTCAGCGAGTGTGGACGAGTAAAAGAGCCCAATATTACCATTGCTTTCACTTCCTTTAGGGCATCATTGAGGATTAACTGCTGTCCTGAGTCGCACGACGACTGGATGATATCTCGGAGGACGAGAGTTCGTACGTTTTGGATGGGCGAGGCCTGAGCAGGAAGACTGGTAATAGTGATCACCGCGCAGAGCGTTAAGATGAACTGGAAGAATGACAACGACAACATTTTGATCGATCACCAATGCAAAAACAGATAATAGTATATATGGTGAATTGTTTTGACTGGAAAAAGATCTTGGCTCCGAGGTGGTCCAATTGTATTTAAGGCAGTCACATCTCGTCCGGTTGATCCTGTCAGGTTTGTGTTGTCATCTAGCCTCTGCAGTGCAAATACTGTGCATCCTGTAGGACTACTTCCGTCTGACCAACAGAGAGACATGGGGCGTACCATCCTAAGGTATCCCTTAATCTGCTATTAATGGGTACTAGAGAGGTACAGGAGATGACTAACCAGGCTAATGGGAAGCTGGAGATTAATATTTAGATTTCCTAGCGCGGGATAGAAGAAAATAGGGGCTTCTCCGCAACAATCCCCAATCTGAACAGCCTTGGGTGCAGCGTCTGATACGGAGAGAATTACTTAGCGGCCGTAATCCTGGGGTGGCAGCATTAATAGCAGATTAAGGGATAGCATTACTTGGATATGATGATCAAAGTTGCAACAGTGGAGACTTTCTCAATGATCAAAGTTGCAACAGTGGAGGCTTTCTCAATGATCAAAGTTGCAACAGTGGAGGCTTTCTCAATGATCAAAGTTGCAACAGTGGAGACTTTCTCAATGATCAAAGTTGCAACAGTGGAGGCTTTCTCAATGATCAAAGTTGCAACAGTGGAGACTTTCTCAATGATCAAAGTTGCAACAGTGGAGGCTTTCTCAATAATCAAAGTTGCAACAGTGGAGACTTTCTCAATGATCAAAGTTGCAACAGTGGAGGCTTTCTCAAACTTCCTAGTAAAGGATTGACCGAAGAAGCGAAGCTGACAGAAGAGAAGCTGTGCCATTGACTTCAAAGTAAGCAGTCACTTGCAATGTTGGAAAAAGCCGCTTTGCAACGTAGGTACGACAATCTTTGAAGCTGTTGGACATGATTTGTAACAGTCTCACCTAGATTTCTACGGGATCGATGAAGGATTAAAGGAATCCTCCTTGCCTTATTCCGTTAATCGATAAGTCGAGGAACGTTTCATCTAGATATATGTCAGCAAATCCACTGTGAGTCAGAAGGAGGGTCTTCTTGGAGGAGGAGCATCCATGCCGCACGGTTATTGCACGAGTACCTTAGCCGAGCTCGTCAAGCCCTGACGCAGTGTTGTTTGCTATCTTCAATGCTGATAAGCGTCCCCAAACGTTGAGGTCTTTCAGATCCTGTAATGGCAAAGCTATTTCGAAGATAGCTAGCGGTATTGGTAGACCTTCGCTCGGCTTTGTAAACGGTGGCTGTGGAGTTGTTTTAGGCGGCGATACCACGATGAAACGTTCAGCTGTCTATGACATCCTTCTGTATTCCTTCTTGCTGGGCTTACGTATTCCTTCTTGCTGGGCTTACCCAACTCATGCTAATAAACAGGACTATGGGATTGCGCCTAGTGATGAAATTTAAGATGAAACAGTCCATTCGCTCTCTTTGGTATCCACTACATTCCTTCCTGCTGCGCCTTCACTACTGTCTCTTTGCATAGGATCTTTGGCACATTTCACTTGCTCACTTGCGTTTACCCTCGGAAACATGAGGGTATATCAGTCCACTCGCCCGTTCGTTCGAGAACAGTCTTACAAACGTGAGACTCGTCGCAAATTATCCAGAATCGAAGAAAACTGACACCGGCTTTTCTGACTTGATCGAGCTTTTATCCATTTCTTCAGAGACTTCAATTTACTTCTTGTCTTAATATGATTCAAAACTGGACTCTGTTTGCGGCCTTTCTCCTTCTTCGACAAGGAGTCTGGACTCAGACTACTACCCTAGGACTCGCATACCATGGGTTTGTATACCTTGCACCCAGGACTGTACTCAGCTGATCTCGATTCCCATGCCCGCAGAAACTCGGGGGCACCTGAATATGTGCCTAACACACTTCCAGATGGATCAGTCACCATTGAAAGTATGTCGTACTTCGTAATAAATTCGCAGCTTGCAGTACGTGCTTACATGCCCAACGTCAACAAGTAACTGAAACTAAGATCCACCTAGTATGAAGTGAACACAAAACCTACGGGTGCTCCAACAGGATCCCCTCGTGTTCTATCTATATATACTACAGCGATAGCAGGTGCTTCAGACTCGGTCTCTGTTAGTCTTGCCGCATACACCACTTCACCTCTAAGTGTTCCCATACTGACACCAATACCACTTAGACTATTGTTACTTTCGTACCACCACCAGGTCATTCATCCGGAAGCCAGACCTCAGGCATCCCACTTTCTACAGCTTCCTCATCTGGAAGCCAGAGCTCAGGAAAATCAATTTCTACAGCTTCCTCATCTGGAAGCCAGAGCTCAGGAAAATCAATTTCTACAGCTTCCTCATCTGGAAGCCAGAGCTCAGGAAAATCAATTTCTACAAGCTCCTCGCCATCACCATCTCCAAAAACCAGCTCGTCAACGACGGACACCCCACTTCCGATAATTACTTCCATGAGTACGACACCAGAAGTGATAACAATTCGAACGGGGATTTCATCCGATACGCATACAACAATTCACGGCCATGCGGCTCCAGTATTCTTTGGCAAAAGCTGTTTCGTGAGTTGCAATTCATTTCCAAAAGACTTGACCAACATTGACCTCCCTCCGCTAGCTCTTTTGTCCACCGGGCTGCGCGCTCTGTGGCTTTAGCCTCGACATTGGGCCAGGCATATACCCGCCGGGTGTCATTAGGCCTCCTGCAGGCTGGAAAGGTCCTTTACCGCAGATAACCGTGGGAGTAGACGGCAAACCTCATTATGATTCATCGAGCCAATCTACTACTCAAACGTCTAGTTCTAGCACATGCGCTACCAGTACGGTTACTGATACAACGTACTACGTCAGTTATGCAACAGACACCGCGGGATCCACCACAGCAACATCTACTAAGTCAACTGCTACCTCGGATCATGCAGGCTGCCCTCCTATCACACCGGTCACAACAGATAAAACGACCGCCTCTGGCACAGGATTTTCAACTTTGACTGCTTCGAGCTTTCGGTTCGAATCTGTCACCGCTCAGCCATCCGACTCAGCAGCCGCCTTGAGGAGCAGTTTAGCATTACATTGGAGTACCGAGCTGGCCCTGCTTGCCGGTAGCTCGATCAGCGGTAAAGCCTCAAGTTCCACCTCTTTAACAGGGAGTAGTTCCACCTCTTCAAAAGGGAGCAGTTCCACCTCTTCAACAGGTGCTCCCTCAAGTACATCTAATGCACCTCCACCTAATCGAACTCCATGGTGCTATGGCGGCAATGGCCTCCACTTTCCCGTGTCAGTGCTGAACCCGGCACCCTCGCAAGGCGCAATCGCCCAATGGTGCGGCTTCGCCGGCAACAGTGGTATCAGTTCATTCTCAAGCCGAGGCTATCAAGGCTCGACGCCAGCGACGCCTTACATCGATAACAAGGTCTCCGCCCAGATGAGCATGTACCCTGCCAAGGGCTGCGCCAAGACGGGGAAGTGGAACGAGACTGACTGCAACACCATGCTGTTAGATATCGCCCATGGTTGCGATACTAGTAGCCAAGACAAGCACGGCGGCACTATTGACAATGGAGACTGCACAATCTTCAACATAACCATGTTCCCGCAGGCGGATTATCGGACTTACAGCACCGCAGTGAATTGGGATTGGAGCAGTTCCAGGACGGCTTTCCCAGCGCAGTGATTACGCCTCTACACTGCACAAAAACGAGCAGTTAACAATGCAAGGATTTTCGGTTTATGAAGTTCGGAGAAAGGGCTGTTATTTTCCAGCAATGGCTGAAATTCTGTACGTTGTCGTTGGGCACCCATGGAGCACGTTCATGATCTTGTCCTAGTGCGTGTGAACTATGAATATTTTCCGATCCTTAATCAAGTCTCGTATCGCCGTATGCAATCGGTAGGTCCGATTGCGAAATGACAAGTTCGAACATAGCGAGAGCCTCATCACAATGGAATGAAAATCTTTAAAAGTCGTAGAGATGATTATAATCAGTCACATATAAGGCTTGTATAATATTGCACATACGATTATGTAAACAGCTGATACAAAGCTTTCTACTGCAGCAGCGAAGAGACCCCCGGAAAACCGGGTCCACGCTGCCACCGTAATCTTCCCGCCCTACTGCACCTCGGTCGCGGCTCCTCCCGGAAGCTTCAATCATCTGCCCGCATAAATCCGCGCCCGAGGGGCCCGGGACCATTCGCATTGCCGACCATCGTATCGCAACCGCTAAAGTCAACATCTCCGGGAAAACCACTCCGGATCTCATTTTCGTGTGCGTTAGGTTACCTAGGGCAGGGAACTTCCCCACCCAAGGACTACCTTTCATCTTCTTCTTCTTCATCTTCTTCTTCTCCGTCTTTCGGATCCCAAAAATCGCGCCTGCGTCTTGGAGGGACTTTGCAGGTTGACGAGGCCCGGTCCCGAATTTCGCCACTCGCCGAGGTTTTTGAGAGGGGGTTGAGAGAGAAGAGGCTTTCAAGAGGGTCGAGGGAAAAAGAGGGAGAGAGTGGGAGTTCGATGCCTGAGGTTGCGAACGAATAAGGCGGATGGTGGGGAGTCATGGAGAATGGAGGACGACGGAGATAGAAGGTCGTTGGAGCGACTGAGATGCCTTTTGCCGATGTTAGGGGGTTTTTATTCTGTCCGCGAAGCTCGAGGCCCCAAGGTATTTCTCGACTAGCTGGACCGATTCCGGCGTTCCCTACACCGTTGGATTACCGGCCGGTAGACTAACGCTGGACTGTGAATTTGGAGCATAGTGGTCGCAGGGACGAGGCTGACGCTACTTCTCGATAGAGTGCCACGCACGCTGGATTTGTTGGCGACGTCCGGAAAGCATGCTATGTGTATCCATACATCTCTACGTACAACACATACATCTACTGTATCAGTTCATCATCTATACGTTGCCCTTGATTCCTCCCATCCTTCCCTCGGTCCCCAAAGCCCCTCAAACCGCTCATTCCAAACTAGTGAAAGAACAGAATATGGCTGCAGAAAACCTTACTCGCCGTCCAACTAATCGTGATATAAATCACACAGTTCCAGAACCCCATCAGCGGCAGCACGAGCGCCGCGCCGTAGTTGAAGCCAAAGTTCTCCGGGTCGCGGTTGATGAGGGTGTAGACTCTGTTGATGGAGGAGGGGACCTTTCAAAACATATCAACATCACGTAAGCGAAAGCGGAGAAGGCCCGAAACTCACCCACGTGATCAACAACGTCGCAAAGAACAACAAAGCACACCGGATATACGCCCGCGCCGCAACACTCGAATTCATCGCATTGCTCCTCGCCAGCGGCTGCCTATTTGGCCCCATTCCCAATATTGGATTGGTCGAGTCGTTTGGTCGCTGGCCCTCGATCTTTACACTGTACGGTTCGTAGCCCATGACGCCCGCCACGCGATTCGCTTCTAGATCTTCGGCGGCGGTGGTGGCGGAGGTGGAGCCGGGGGGATCAAAGTTGGAGGAGCATCCCTCAAGGGAGGCGTTGCGCTCGTAGGAGATGTGCACGTTGACGACCTTGAAGCTGTTGGCAGGGTGCTCGGCGCGGGGCTTGGGCCGCGAGGGGAGGCGGTTGAAGAAGTGCAGCTCCGAGCGCTTGGCGAGGATGCGTCGCCCGACAAGGATGTAGATGAAGAAGCTGGCGGCGATGCAGAACCTGAGGGATGTCAGAAGGGAGAGGCTGATGTTGGGAGTGGGAGAAAGGCAAGGGGGAAGGATGAACATGGGAGAAGGAGACTGACCATGCCGGGGCGTAGCAGGTAACAAGGCGGATAAAGTCCCACTCAAGAGAGATCCAGCACCAGAGCCCGGCTGGTCCGTAGACTTTGCCGCGGGCGGAGGTCTCAACGAAGCAGTAGACAAAGGCGGGGACAAAGGCGGTGCCATAGACAAGGGTGAAGTATTTCCAATCGAGTGCGCGGAGTTGGTCGGCGTTGTAGTTGCGGTAGAGGGTAAGGTAGAGATTCCAGGCTATGACGAGGTTCCAGAAGGCGTCGGCTGGGAGAAACCTAGACATAAGAACATATTAGTAGGAGTATCCAAAGGCGACTGGATGCAGTACGAACATTTGAACCAGAAATCCTTGGAATTGACATAGCGACGAACCCTGACCTGCTCGTACACCGTTCAGTGAGGTGAGAGTGGCGATGTTCATGGCGGTGTTTCCCAAGGAGGCATAGACGATCAGTCGGTTGAAAGGTTTCCGAAACGTCTTCGAGGATAGAAACGTCGCGAAGACGAAACATGATCCTAGTAAGGAGAATACTGAAGATACTCTCTCTGTCACCTCCAGGGCACTCTCCTGACTATCTGTGAAAGGCATGGTGAACGAAAATAGAAAGGAACAGCAAAACCCACGAAGAAACAATGAAGTCGTACACCTGAGAAAGGAATGCGTCGAAATAGATGTGCTCTACATATGTAAGGCTCTAGGATCATGGCTTTGATGACTACGAGGTCGTGGGTAGGAGGACTATCCTGATAAGAGGATCAGTTAGAGAAGAAGGTATTAGGACCAAAGGTGCCTACAGACCTCCCTCCAGCAGTCAGATCCCATAGTCTGATTACGGAGGTGAGGGGCTTTCCTGGTGGGGGATGCAGAACGCTTATCTCTTTGTATGCACTGCAACCCTTCGAACTGCAAGACAAACATTGGAACGGGGAGTGATGCGCCATACTGACCTATCAGCAGGCACCCTTACCGAATCCCCATGTGCTGAAACCGTTGGCCCCAAGTGGGTGCATAGTGTAGAGTGAGCATGCGAAGGTCGTGCTGCAAGGCACACAGAAATGACTGACAGAAATTCTTACATACATGCAGGTTAAGTAGCCCACTTCGCTTGCATGTAGATGATCGTTGCCGATTCCTATACGAGCTCAGCCTATCACCTTGGAAGACATGTTTAGCTGGAAGAAGCCGTTCAAGGTCCTAGCATTCAGAACCGAAGTCCTGTACACCAATCGTTGATTTTCACCATAAATGAAATGGACTTCCCTCGTTCGGCGAATTCGAAGAAGTATTGATGTGGCACAGTGCCTGATGCGTAAGATAATTCTGCATAAGTTATGCACGACGACGTCAGTTCAATAGTGTCTGCACAAGCTGAGATGTACCTCAAGAGTAGTCCAACACATGTGATTTCTCTTTCTCGAAAGCGCGCAAAGTTGGTGTAGACGGAGAAGAAAAAGGTCTGCTCAAGCTGAGAGGTAGAATGTTTGTTCTATCCACCTCCACTTCGGCTAGAGTTTCCGCTTTGCCGGCACGAGCTTCCAGTACTGCCGAGGCTGCTACCGGCCCGACCCTGGTGACCCCAGCTTCTCGATTTGCCGCAGTGCTGTGTATATGTATCCAGAACTGACCTTGTTCAGTACCACGCTACTGCTGCTCACTCGGCCAGCTATGGGATCCACCTGTACGTGGTGCTGGCTACGAACCTCCTACTGTCAACAGGAGAGCCAAGAGGTCCCATCGTCGTCAATAAGGCGAAAAATCGGGTTCTTTTTCGCGTTATCGACTACCAAAACAGAAGAGCGTGCATTTCGGATTAAATGCCCGAGCGGTTTTTACGAGGTCATACGGATGTTCGAATTAACACAACGAACAGTACGAAACGGAGGAAGATGTTGAATCGAGGGTTAAAACAACGCACTCCTGCGCGTAAAAATCGATAATGGCCTCGAGTTGTACGACGGCGAGCCTTATCCCTCCCATACGACATGACTACTATTATCTCTTCGACTTTACGAATCGATTGTATCTTTTTTAGATACGACATCTGAATCGAGTTCTCGTCTCGTGAACACGAAGTTCTTTTCAGGAGTAGAATCAGAAAAGAGAACAGGCTTATGTGCTCGGGTTCAATAATCTCCTTGCCTGCGATGTTCGTAAAGACAATCACGTCTATACTTCACAGACGCAGTTTAGGAATACACTACTTCTTCAGCTTATCGACGTGCGTTAAGGCCTTTGAATAAGGGAACTGGAACGGGTCCTCTTATTCTGATTCAGTAAATGCTACTTTTCTCCCTCTTACGTTACGATAAGCCGTTGATTTCAGCGTTTTATGCAAATCGCAGAAATAGATCTGGGCCTGATCGCAGTCACATCTTTCTTATATTCTACAATGTACTTAACCGGACATGGCCATTAGGCCGAGTGGAGGCTCCTACTAGAGGATAAAACCCCCACTCCGAGTAGGAAATACACACACACACACACACACACACACAAAGCTGCTCACCCATATCCTCCGTTTGTCCATCTGTAGTCTTTTTAAACTGGTAATCAAGTCTCGCAATCATGAAAAATGAATCATAGATGATGCTCAACCTTTTCTCGGTTGAGAATGCGTCGGAGGCAGATACACATACTGAATGGTATGCTAGAGAGAGAAAGGGAAAGAGAATGACTCAAAGCTCTTTGAACAACACAATACGTAGAAGTAATTGTAAGCTGTTTAATGATTGCAAATATTTTACTTTGCAATTCTCTAAACGACAGTTAGTACAGTAAAAGCGAATTTTCTGAACAGAGTAGATGCTAAAGAAGGAAGAGCATAGACAGAAGCCATTTCAAAGTTTGCCTGCTTTCTATCAAATCCGATCAACATATATGCCAAACGTCCAGCATGCACACCTTGATTGAATTACGTTGAGCTTGCTGCAACTGACTGAAAATAATATCACCTTCCATCTCCCACAGCTTCAGCCAACCCCCGAAACCACACAATGGGCTCCTATTACGACATCGACGCTATCCTAACCGACGCCCAGAAAGTCCCCTGCACTTTCGAACTCGAAGCCCCTGGCCTGGGTTACATAGACGACAATGCGGGCGGTGACGTACGTATTCTACAATGAAAATCCGGATTCTACTTCCCTCTCCCCTCCCACCAAACATCCCCATTGACAACTCCCCCACAGATCAAACCCGGCACGCACCTCTCCCTCCCTCTCTGGCTCGGCGAACTTCTCGCCGTTCAGCGCCTCGGCCCCTCTCCCATGCTCAACCTCGATCTACCGCCCTCGATCTCGCCCCGCGTGCTCAACGCACTAAAAGCGGACCCTAGAACCGTCGATCTGCGGGCGCTGGCGAGCCATTTCTATGAATTGGCGGCGAGGGTGCTGGAGCTGTTTGAGGAGGACGAGGTTGTGGATGTGTTGAGCGAGACGTTTAAGAAGAGGGCAGCAGAGATCGCAGATCATGCACATAATCCCAAGGGGGCGTTGGGGGAGGGGGCGGAGTTTTTAAGGGGGTTGGAGGAGATGGAGAGGCAGTGTAGGTGATTTTTTATGCTTGTGGGGGAGGGAAGGGGGGTTTGGGAAAGTGAGCTGATGGTGGAGCAGTGTTTAGAGCGGCTCATGATAGCTCGAAGGCTATGAGGATGTGGATGGGTGAAATGAAGAAGAGCTAAGTGAGGAGTTTCTACGTTGAGAGTAATCACTTCACCACTCTTGTGTGGGACTAGTGGGCCTGGTACGATTCCGTGACCGGAAAGCGTAATGAGAAACCCTCTCCGGCCTAACAACAGACGCTACATATACTGAAGTTATATCAATACGAGGGCTAGAAGGCTATGGCCTTATCTACCAAAGCGAACATCATCAATAACCAGGACAAACCGTCTGGTTAGAAGGCTGGACAACTTCTCATCTTAGAGACACCTCGAGCTCAGCAATACGGACGGCCAAATTCCAAGGTCACCAAATTTTATATCACGCTCCAGGACAAGACCTACCGCGAAAGCTAGCTCACGGGCTCCCTTCAGACCAGAGAAGCTGCCTGCGTCAGAAAACTCGCAGCAACTGCTGTAACTCAGGCTGCCTCCATTAATCGAGTCTGAGACCCTCGAAAACTTCTACCACCTACATGTCAAGTCAACAGCGCTGGAGATGGAAGGCTTGGATGAAAGTTAATATATGCAGCAGTCTGCACACTTCTCTTAGTATCCTACCGCCAAGAGCGTACATCCAATTCACCCCATCCTTCTGCGTCATCTCAACCGCCGGCTTCTCCTCCCTCAGATTCATACCTCTAATGCTCGAGCCGTGGTACGATACACCGTCCTACGTACCGCTTGGTTTCGATATAAACCGTAAAGAATTACTTAGCTTATACCACCCTCTACATGGTGCAATACCTCAAACAGGAATTCTTTCGTTTCCACATCCCTTCCAAAGACCTCGAACGTGCACCCGCTACAGTCGGAAGCATATCACTCACTCGTATCCACCTGGTCGAGTCGAGTGAGTGAGTCCGTAGCGAGTATGCTGTGCAGTTCACTCTACCTAATCGGCGCGTTGGGACCGACGATTGTGGTGTGAGCTTGAAGTACTCGTGGGTAGTAAGTTTCGATGTAGAGTAGAGGTTTCTACATTGTACCGAGCCATCCAGTTTCACCTTTCGCTATGAGATATGCTATGCAACTCAATCTTATCAACCCGCCATCTCCCCCCCCCCCCCATTCACACTACCCATCTAAAGCGCACGCAACAACAGCCCCCCCTCCCCCCCAACACTCCTATCTCCGCTCTAGTCACCATTCCACTCAACCCTACCACAACACCCCGTCTCGGTCAAGCACCCTCGCTCCTTCGCCCGCCACCACCCCACCCATAGGCCAGAATGAACCCCTTTCATCTTCACGTACGCATTCATGTAGGAACGCGCGGTTGTGAGACCTGGAATATTAGAAAGGCGGCGCTGAGACGAAGTATAGGTGTTCTGGGTTGGG
>JAABUO010003496.1_pt1 | contig 18697 bp, 30 predicted proteins | sample 5559291 | NCBI WGS metagenome assembly JAABUO01 (sample SAMN10711878, study PRJNA513372) | rock metagenome | isolation source: Antarctica rocks | place: Antarctica: Victoria Land, Finger Mt sud | reverse complement strand
TGAGCGCTTCTTCATGGCTGGTCTACAATCATGGATGGATGGTTGCCTCTGAGCTATGCAAGAGATGCATGAGAGTTGGCACTGTAGACGGGCGTTACCTATGAGAGGAGATGCAAGAGATACAAAGGAGGCTTCCCCAAGCCCTACCACCATACGGCATGTCAACAAGCTGTGGTATCCTGCAGGCTGAGCATCAACAGTCTTGATGCTTCCTCACAGTATTTCATCTGGAATCAAGTGCATTGCTCGTGCTTTGTCCATTAGTATCAGCTTGGACTAAGTGAAGCTGCTTGAAATGAGGTGACGAGATGCACCTCAGGCAGAGTCATGCAGCTGACCACAAGCTGAAGGCATAAGCGGGCTGGGCTTGTGTTAAAAAAAGCATAACAGCTCGGACCCAAGACTGCATCACTTGCTAAATAAGAGCCTCTCTGCCTGTCAGCTTCTTGGTCAGCAAGTGCTGCAGTCTTTGGTCTAGGCTGTGATGCTGATTCAAAACAAGCCCAGCCTGCTTACAAGAGGCTTCAAGGGTCAAACACAAGCAGGCCAGGCAAGAGCCTGGCAGAACTGACCGATGGTGAAGGCGCAGCCTGCTGTTGACAGTATCCAGGCTGCTAGGCCCACTGCCATCAGGCGCAAGGCAGGGTAGTGCTTGCTGGCTTCAGCAAAGAGGGGGGCAGACACCAGCAAGCCAACCTGTCACAAAGCACTGTGATTCAGAGCACACCATTGGTGGACTAGACAAAGAGATGTGTGGAGATGTATACAGTCCTGGAATGGCAAATGCAGCTGCAGCAGCAGCAGCATCAACAGCTCGTTTATTTAACAGAGCTGTTGGCTTGCATGTAGATGCAATAGCTGCAGCGATGAAGGGGGATCTGACCATGAAAGCTGTCGCCAAAAATCCATCCTGAGTCAGCGACAGGCCAAATTCACCCTGCGATAAATGAAACACATCAACATGACAACCCAAATGCAATCTGGCAGGCTGAGCAGCTCTAAGCAGCAACCTGCCATACCATACCACAATGCCATAAGCTGCTCTTCCCTGAATGCTGGCTTTGTCTCCGTTGACACCATTGCTTGCTATGATGCCTGCCAAAATGGGGACAGTGGTGCTCGCATGGGGATCGTATGACCATGATCAGCCTTGCCAGCAATTTTGCACGGAACTGTGTTACCTCGATCTATGTATACGAGCATATTCATGGCACAGAACAAAAGAAGCAGCCTGCCCGGCGTCAACCAGGAAGAAGTCATGCTGCTTGATGCTAGCCAAACCTGACGCCCTGCCTTAATTGTGCTCAAATCCCATTGCTGTCACATCTGTTTGATGCAGAATACGACCAAGTAGGCCAGAAAGCAGCAGAGCGCAGCTGCACACAGATCACTTCCTCGTCAGGCCGACACCGGTACCGCGCAAATACGACATTTGCACTTGCCAAGTAGGCTGCTGGTCATACAATGAATGGTGACTGCACCACAGTAAGCTACCAGCACTGCCAACCACGCTGCTACAGAGCGACTGCGACATGTAACGCTCGCAAGCAGATTGTCATCAATTTGGGTCCGACAGACCCAGCAATCGCGAGCAGTGAGTTGGTGCCAGCGCGACACTGATTGTAGTGTTGCTGGCATATTCTAGGCATGCAAATGTTTGATGCCATTGCGTTTTCTTAAACACGTTTCATCGAGCTGCAGAGACAGACTGGGGAATTGTAGTGACCACGTGAGTCAAGCTGATCCGTGAGCATCCAAGAAATGTAATGTATGTATGTATGTATGTAGTAGCTCTGAGCCTTGTCGCAGCTGCTCCTCCAGACAGGTCAGTGCGTTTCAGATGCGAGACTAGCAAAATGGCTTTCAAGGTAGGGTGCGGACAACGAGTTGCTGGTGTTGAGCTTAAGCTTGGTCATTTTAACCACAGCAACTTACGTTGCGACAACTTGAAAGCTGCATACCATGGTCAGTGACGTTACTAAATTGGCCGATTGGCTCAAAGCAGATGCTGCTCCCGCAGGCTCTTCTGTTGCTGCTGCTGACTACTGCAGTACTGATCGAACTCACGGTACGTTTCGCGCTGAAGGATCTCGCTCGAACCGAATAAGCATGCTGCGCAGCTGTATACACGTTTGATCGACATCTTGCCACTCACGCGTCTTCTGCTGTACTGCAGCGACAATCATCAATGTGATCAACAGCTGCCCATACTCTATCACAGCGTTTGCAAGGGCTGGCAGCTCTGCAACAAATTCATATAGCCTTGGACCCGGTGCGTCGCAGGAACTAAACGTTGGTCCGAATTGGACGGCCGGGCTGGTTTTCGCTTCTGTCGATGGGAACGAAGACAATGCCGAGGTTTGATTCTCTCCTGAACGACTTTGAGCAACAAAGCCTGCCAAAGCGCGCTTGATGCTATGCGCCAAGCTCATCTTCGAGACAACACTTCTCGACTTATGCTCTAGGGATGTGCACATTACTCATTTCACCGGACCCTTGTCGTCAATTACGCAGTAACGTTATTAATTGGTCATATCATTGTACTATTTCTGTCCAACTGCCATACATGGCCGTTCTCGATTTTGAAAGCGGTAAAGCACTGTTCTTGCTCAGCGAGACGCGTCTGCCAAGTTTGACAAATGTAACCAAAGTTACACCGGCCGCGGTCCGAGACTGATGTGACACATGTTAGATACCATGTGACTGTTCTTGCCATTTGAATGTTGCCAAAAGCTTTTGCAGTACTGCAGCACTAGTGCTGCCAATCATTCGGCTGTACAGCATGCTGTACTATGCATGTACTGCGCAGTACATTCCTGCACCTTCTCCTTCAACTTTGTAATTATCAACCCGCAGGCGACTCAACTGGAGATGACTGCTGGAGCCAATGGCCTAGACTATTACGACATCAGCCTAGTGGTGAGTGTCATTTTGCTGTCAAGCTGTTCCTTGCCAAGTGTTGCACGGGAAGGTGTTTGCTAGCGCTACTTGCTTGCCAGGACTTGGCTTATGCTGTTGCCAAGACGTACTGCTTCGTCGGTGGGGACTTGTAAGCTGTCACTGATGCCTCCTTGCCTTTGTGCAGAATGCATACAACTTGCCAGCAGAGATTCAGCCATATGCAATTGTTGGAACTCCTGTGGATGGGGGCTGTGGAACACCTTCATGTACCATTGGCAACTTAGCTTCCTTCTGCCAGTCTCCCAATGTGGATGGTAGCAGTTACTGCACCAACACAGACGGTCCTGGACTTGTGGCAACATCAGGCACAGAGGCGTTCAAGTCAGCTTGCCCTGATGCGTATTCCTACTCAAAGGATGATGGCACTAGCACCTATACCTGCACTACAGGCACCAACTACAATTTTGTGTATTGCCCATAGGGCGATGCAGTGTGCACATATATATGTCCACCTGCTGCTGTTTGCTGCATGCATGTTCATGATATTACTTTATTTAATTTCAGCATGTTGTGCATTTGCTTGGTACTTGCAAAACTGTGGTGTCGATATGTGACCATGTTGTGTAGGCTAGCACTGCATTCACCAGCTTCAAGGGTGTGAAATACTAAGCCTGCAGTATAGCTATATACACGCTATTAGTTGAAGGGTTGAAGGAAGTGAGCAATTTTGCAGAGCGTATACGCCAAAAGAATGCAACTTGCAAAGCATACAGCAAACCCTGGCTGTGAGTATCTCCGTTCTTGCTTCACACTTTTCACTACGCAAAGCTTTTGGTAGTGTGCTTCTCGGTCAGAAGAAAGAAAACAAACTTGACTCAGGGTTCCAAGTTGGGCCACACAATAATTGAAGAACGTGACTGAAACGCGATCAGGCGATGACATCCGGACTTATCGCGCACGTAACGTTAACGTCGGCGTCCACATAGTCGCCAACACATTCGCACAATTTAATACCATGAAACTGTAATCGATAACATATGTGCTCAGATGTGCTGTTTCCACCCGTTTCAACGAGTGTCACTGACTCAGTGCGTGCCAGCCTAAGGGCGGACACGGCAGAGGTTTTCATTCTTTTGTACTGATAACAACATTTCCTGCGGTCTGTTTTTCGGTTCCGCAATGTGCTGCATAGCAGGCCTCAGTCAGATCAACTGAACCAGGTAGCAGAAAGGCGCAACAGTCACATTGCTGTGTAGACTAGTAGCGCTAAATCACCACCCACCATCTGACGCAGAAGATGGCAGACGACCCGACCCACAGACCTGCTGCAGGACTTGCACTCAAATTGACTGGCACAGCAAGCGGACAGTGAGCATATTGCGCAACTTCTGCCTCAGCCCAGGTGCAGGCCAGCACAGCTCCTGCAGAGAGTGAACAATGCATTTGCTCAAGCGTTCAGCGGGTTCTGCAAGCAACACACAGGTCTGGCAACCCACCTACCTTTGTTTCGTCTCCCTTTTGAGCTGCTACTCACAAGCGGCCAGTGATTCCAACAGCGTTTAAATCCTTCAGGTGGTGCAAGAGTTTGTAGGTTACAGCTCCTCAACTTTGGCTAGAAGCGTTTACCTTGTGGTGTGTGTACTTACCGGCGGCTTGGGGTGGCTGATCTGTCAGTATGTCCCACACTCAAGCCTGTGGACACTGCACCCATGCTCCATGTCAAAAGCACAGTTTGTGCTTGCAAAGGTAACTGGAGACCTTGCTTTCGTGCCTGACAAATGAAAGGCAAGGGCATGCAAAACACTTGCATGCCTTAAAAGCTTGTTGTAAGGGTTCCTGACCACCAGCAACAAACTGTTGACTAAGGCTGGGCTGCTATGCAACCAGCGAAGTTTCATGCAATGTGCATTGGGAACTTCCAGGTGCCTGTTCTGTTGCAGCTTGTGAATGGCAGACAGGAACTGGTGAAGGTGCGTGGTGCTCCTTTGCAAGCTTCTCATCAGGTAAGTACCTATACCTGTTACCAATCTGCAGTGCACTTTTGTGACTGCAACCAGAAATGCAATATGCCGAACAAGCCTGTGTTCAGCATGGCATTTCTGTATGTGTTTGATCTAATCGGACAAGATGGTATTGAGCGAAGGCTTTGTAATGTTGTCTTTGGCGGGACAGCTTACAAGTGTTGGCTGTGAGTTCTCATGATGCACCTGCTTCATGCAGCTCATGCACACATACACAAATCAATGTGCAGCCACTGCACATTGGGGGTTACTGCATTACACTCACTGCAGTGGTGTCATGTAAATCAATGTCAGTAAACTTTCAAGACCAGCCAAGTACAAGACAATGTGCTCTTGACAGGCGTTGCAATTTCAACATGGCTCTCACAGTCTTTCCTCATTCTATTAACATCAGACCTGCAGGCTGCATTGCAGGGTCATGGCAGCAGCAGCACTCAACCACACAGGACTATAGAGCTGCTGATGGTATTATACCTCTATGATGCAGAAGCAGATGCTTTTCTGCCTGTACCAGACATGCCACCAGAGCTTCCACTGCAGTTGCATAATGCAATTAGTCAGCTGCAAGCCGTTGTAGTGTCAGGCAAGCTTTCAACATGCCCCTCTCTATTCTTGGAATCGTCTTTATCACGCATGCCTCTATCCATGGTTTTGCTTTGATGTATGCACTCACCTTGCGGTCAGCCTTCCTGTTGGCCATCACCTCTGCAAGACCAAATGTCTGGCACTGCGTTTGCTGTCTCCCCTTGGACCCTCACATGTGCTGTCTCAATACTAAAAGGCAGATCCCTGCAAGCATTCAATGAGCATGCAGCATCCTTTTTTCCACCATAGATGGATGCACAAGAGTTGCAACTAGACATCTTCACAGCCTGTTTTTGTTGCAATCTGCATGCATGGTGATTGTGTTCAACAAGGAGTGAAGGACAACGTAGGTGCTGAGTGGAACCAGTTCAACCCACCAACAGCTTGGCTGCGTAAGAACAGATGTGCCTTGTACGGGCACAATGACATTACCTTTGCCCGGCGAAACATGTTTCTGGTGATTGCTGAAACCCTGAGCTACCCTATATTTGTGATCCAGGTATACGCTCAACCACAAGCTCTGCTGCCTACCATGAAGTATACCATGCATGTGTTTTCTGGACCACAAAGATTTGCCGAGTTGTCCAATGTTTCAATACCATCATAGCCAGACTTGCCTGGCACAAGAGTTATCATGCGTCGACTCCAAATGTGCATGCTTTCACTGAATGCATGTGCTCACTGCTTGCAACATTCTCTGTCATGATTGCAGCACACATGTCGCAATGTAGGCCACATCAGAAGGCGTGCGTGGCTGACTGTGCCCTTCATGTTGTGCAGTACTTGGAGCTGGCATTTGAGGTGTATGAGAGGTGGTATGCGTATGCTGCTGTGCTGTTCTTCATCACTCTAGCAGCCTGCATGGCCTCGTCAGTCCGCCTGTACATGAAGCGTATGCAGCTGTATAGAAACGTGCACCATCAGTGTGTAGTGCCAGTTGTGACAGCTGGGCGTGTCAGGTAGGCTAGACATAATCATGGCAGGCACATGCTGCATTTGTATGCTTGTTCGCCAAATCAGCTCAGCATGTGGAGTAGTCATAGTCAGCATGGTTTCTATGCAATGGCCTGATGGCTCTTGCTGTCTGTGTTGACCACCAGCAATGCTGAAGATTCAAAGCGATGCTGACAAGCTTGAAGCACTGCAAACGAGGAAGCAAGCATGTTGTGGTAATGTTGCCGTTTCAGTGACCACTTTTGATGTACAGAGCGGTGTCCTCGCGCCGTTTGGTGCCCGGTGATGTGGTTGTGTTGCTACGTGGCAAGGCAGCTTGTGACATGGTGCTGATCAGAGGAAGCTGCTTGGTTGAGGAATCTATGCTTTCAGGAGAGGCAAGCTGTGTTTCTGACTGAGGCTCATGCTGTCCAGTGCTGCATGTGGACATGGAGAGTGTACTTGTTGATTCAATTGTGGATTAAGGTCACACTTTCCAAATCTGTCAGCCAATCATTCACGCTTCCCATTTCACAATACATGTATGTTTTGACTGAAGATTGCACTTCCATCTCTGCTTCTCTACTTGTTGCTCACCCAAGATTACACTCTTCATGTCTGTGTGTGTCTACGATGTGCTCCCATCGGCCCATGTGATGTCCTCTTGGGGTCCCCCAATTTGCCTGCCTGCCAGTGTGCCAGTCAGTCTGTTCAGACATTTCCATATCTGTCTGCCTGTACAGCTGTCAGATCAGTGAACATATGTGCTCAAAGTTGGCCTGTGTTGACTGCATGCAGACAGCCCAAGTCCGGAAGTCTGTACTTCTGCCAGGCCCTGGGCCTGGGGGACAGGGGTACCACCCTGACACCCACCCCAATTGCACCATCCATGGAGGAACCTTTGTGAAGCAGGTTTGCATGCGAACCTTCTGATTTTCCCTTCCCCGAATGCGCTGACATGCACAGAGTCTACAAAACATACCCTGCTCCATTGGCATGCATGTACCGTAAGGCCCGACAGAGGCTGGGTGTGCAGACTGAGCTGGGTGTTGGACAAGCTGTGCAGACAACAGCTGTAGGGTTTGTGCATGCTTGCATCCAGATGCCCCCATGCCTGCATGCTTGCACGCAAATGTTGCTGCATGCACGCAGCAAATCATTGGCACACTCACTCAGGTCATGCACGTGACCTGCCAGTGGCAAGGGTTGCTCCGCTACATGCTGCACACTTGTGTTTGATGTGCCAACCTCACAGTGTCTTCCGTGTTGCTTTCTGAGCACTCTTGAAGTAATGCTGCCACAGCCGGTGTAGACAAGCTGATGTTTGCATGTTATGAGAGCAAGGTGCAAATACAACAGGTATGGAATGAAGAAGATAGTGAAGATGAAGTGCTGGCCATGGTGGTCAGGACTGGCTTGAGGTACATTGCTGCTGCACTGCAAGCGCCATTCTCGACAGAGTGCGCTGATCATCCCTGCAGCAACATCCTTGGAGCGATGTCCAATCTGGAGTTTCTCGCCACTTCTGTACACAAGCATGCTGTCCTGTTTTCTCTGCTTGTCCTCTCTCTTCCCAAACATTTGCCAGAACTATTCAGCAGCACTCTCACCAAATGAACCCTCTCTGCCAGGACGTAACTAATGCTCTGTCGCTCATGGACTCTGCAATGTTCGTGCCATTGATAGTGGCACTGAAAGCCAGACTACTCATACAAATGCATCATTCTTTCTTGCATTTAGTCCACCATCCATGCATCCACTCAGTCACTCATTCATTCGTTCGTTTGTTCGTTCATTCATTTGTTTGTTCGTTTGTTCGTTCCTTTGTTTGTTCATTCACTCATTCGTTCATTCATTCATTCACAGCTTTGTTCACTCACTCATTTGTTCATTCATTCACTCACTAATTCATTCGTTCGTTTGTTCATTCGTTCATTCATTCAGCAGTTGTCTTCCCCTCAAGTCAGATACATGCAGTCCTGGATAGCTTCCTGTACGAGGTTCTGGTTTGACAGTCAGCGTACCAACAATCGCGCTACTAGAATTTGTATCACGATGTGTGTGACAGGTCAACAATGGGGAACATGCTGCGTGAGGTGACAAGCCCCCTGCATCAGGAGCTGCGTCATACGGACACCTTCCTTACAGTATGTTTCTGATGCCAAAGGGCATCACACAGACCATGCCATATGCTTGTTGTGCTCATACAGTGTAATGAAGACTGACCATTTTGCACACTGCCGTGTGCACAGCAAGTAAGAATTTGGAATCTGTACAAAACGGCAGCTAGACATGACTGTGATCATCATGTTTATGTACATTGTAGCCAATGCTTACATCATGGTCAATGCGACAAATGATCAATAAGTGACATGCTTACATGGCTCCTGTCACTGACGCACCTCAATTTGCAGAACAACATTCATAACACCTCACAGTCTGCTCAGACAGCAGACCAAATTCAGCATTATGCAAAGTTCATCAGTGTGCTGTATACAAAGACGCATGCATGAGCTGCAAGTCTGTTATTTTGTGACTGCAGGATCTTTACAAGTTTTGTGGGTTTGCTTTGTTACTCCAGATCTGCCTGTTCATGTTGTTTGTGGTCAAATCAAGCCAATATGCTCATTCCACAGAAGACACCACACAAAGGGTGGTCAATATGCTCATAGCAGCAATGCCCACAGGAGCACCAACAAGTGAGTCTGCTGCTGTTGCTGCTAGCATTGCTGCAATTACCGCTGGACATGCCTGCTGCTGTCACCTGCCCCTGCCCCTGCCCCTGCCCCTGTTTCATTCAATCATTCCAGTGTTGCAAACATTTGTTATTTATTGCGTCTAGCAATCTTTGAGCCGCAGAGATGACCCATGACACACATGCCAGAGTTGTAGATTCTGTTTGTACCTGTTCCTTGACAGGACTACTGCTGGCTTTTGTGACACATCATACCAGCCTGGCCAGCCTGGTATGATGTGTCACACCAGGCTGGCTAGGCATGCATTGCTGACATGCTAATGCATGTTGTAGTGCCAAACTAAGTTGCATGGGTGCACCCATGCAAATGTTGTTAGCAGGTGTTGGCGCACAGAGCTAGCTTTAGGCACGCCTAGTTACCTAGCCAACATGCCTACCACACCAGGGCCTGAATTGATTAGTCTTATTGTTTATTATGCTAGTGCCAAAGCCACATTATTTTGGTGCTGCTGTAAGTACTTGAACCTAGAGGAAGATACATATCTAATGAAGGCATGAGTGAACAATGTCTTGGTGCAATGCAGTGCTGTTGGCTTGTAACGCTGCAGCAGCAGTCCACCTGAAGACAAAGCAGATCAACATGCTTGTGCTGCCCAAGATCAAGACTGCTGCCAATGTGGACATGGTGTGTTTTGACAAGACAGGGACGTTGACCGAAAGTGAGGTGAGAATTTACGGTGTAGAAAAGGCAAAAGCTTCTGCCATGTGTCAGGTCTTCTGCTCTAGCAACACCAAGGCAGAGCTATGTGTTTTGGCTGGAGCTATGACAACTGTCTCCTGGGACAGCGCATCTTTGCTTCCAAGAGAGTCTGGTGCAGTTGAGGAAATTGCCAGATTGTGTAATGACAAGCAATGCCAACAGCCGCATGAATGAGCCACACAGTGACTCTGTGCTGCTGCCTTGAGCACGATTGATATGTATAGCGCACGACTGCAGCAACGCAAAAATGCAGCACGACGTAGTGGCAGCAATACGCTCAAATCAACCCTTTGCAGCAATTTGTTGCAAATGCAGCACATATCACAGACTGCCCACACGATAGAATATGTCACTGCTAAACTTGTGCTGCATCATGCATAGCAGCCATTGTTTGAGAGCATTCAAGCAAGGACTGACGCACGCGCACCCATGTGGGTTTCACATGGTGCGGATGAGACATTTGCCATAAGGTTGTGCCATTTGTCGATGCAGTACTGAGTGAAGTTTTCTTGCCTGCTTTTTGTAAAGACACACATTTAGCCTGCCCAAAGCTTTCCTTGAGATGCATGAATGAGAGAAGGAATGAAGCTTCAGGTGTGGTGCAGCCTGACTTCCACGGAATGGTGCCAGTCATCTGTAAAGCATTTGCGCCCTTGCAAAAAGGGGCGGTGATCTGGCCAAACAGGCTGAGGCAGGCAGCGGCAGTATGCAATGCCCTCACATATTTGGACAGACGCATCACTGTTGGGGACGCTGCACAGAAGACGCTGTTAAAAGTTGTTGAAGCCCACTTCCTGGTGACAACCCCCCCCCTCTGCCCCTGCTCAGCCCACAGCAACCCATGCTTGCGCTTTGACTGCTGCTTTGCAGCATATCTCCTGCTGTGCTTCTGTGCGCCTGCGCTCTGCTTCTCTGAGTCATCAGTTGCACTCGCCAAAACACTCCAGATCATGTACTGCTGATCCGCAAACAGTACACAACTCAATCAGTCACTGGTGAGCTGCAGCCCATGCTCAAATGTACAATCCAGACATACATTTCGTTGCCCAGATTGACAGACTTCATGGGATCCTGCATCACAGGGGCGCAACACAGTCGTCTTACCTTCACCTCCAAGTGGCAAGGGCAAAGCCAAGATGTGCACTCTGAGTGTGCTGAGGCGATTTGGGTTTGAGGCTCCACTGCTGAGGTCTGGTGTTGTAGCTGTGGACAGCGCAGCTGCGGCAAACACAGCTGTGCTCTTTGTGCATGGGGCCCCATCAGTCATTGAACAGCTTGTCAGCAAAGACACTTTACCATCCAACTATCGTCAGGTGATCGAGCTTGACAGCAGCGTATGCAAGACACTGCAAGGCTGTGGGCTTTGCATTCTACCAATACAGCCCTACTACCGAAGCCCACCGCTACTGTGCTGTATACAGCCTGGACCCCCTGTTGATAGTCTCGTGTATCAGCATCAGGCATGCCTGCTTTCATTAGAGCCCAGCCATGTGCTCACAGCTGCAAGATTGTGTCTCCTTGAACTACCTCCGGTGATGCGTTTGCATGTGCAGTCAAGGAGTGCTTGTGGGCTGCATGTACATGTAAGATCCCAAACACATGTGCAATCTGAGCATGAAGCTTGAGTAGATCAGGACAGTAAGCAAGGCTGGTTGCGCAGGTCATTGATGATTACTCATCCCGCAGCTTTCGAGTGTTGGCAGTGGCAGCAGGGCAGTTGCGTGGGTTGGATCAGGTGGACGTGAGCAGTGCAACTCTCCAACATCTGGAGAGCTGCTGCAAGTTGCATCTGCTGGGATTGACTGTCCTGAGTAATCACTTGAGACCAGAGTCCAAGGTCACTATCAGTCAGCTGCAAGACAGGTTGAGCCCTCCCCTCTGCAGTAGGCAGATGTACCTTGCAGCATCATCAGCTGGCTCTCAGAACTGTGTCACGGCATCTTCCATTGCGGCCGTGCGCGGCTTGACTTGAACCGCGTTTTGTTGCTAGACTGATTGTGTGGCAATGTACCAGGGTATGACAGGGCTAGCCCCCACATAGACATGGACCTGCAATGTGTGAGGTGATGCTGTCATAGTCTTGCATATTGCAAGCACTTGATTCACCCTATTGCATTGTTAGAACATGCCCCTGTAGCATCATGCAACCAATCATGCTTGAGCCCATCAAGTCATTTGTCCTCAACAGAAACATCAACCAGTCATCTTTCAAACAACCAATTCATCCGTCAGTGAATCAACCCGCTGGTTTCACAAATTGGTCAACCAAACCACTTCACAGATACATATAGCCAGGCAACCAATCAGGCAAGCAATCACTCAAGCAGTGACCAAGCGGTGAATCAATAAATCAATCAGGCAACTCATGAAACCGTCAATTGGTGACTTGGACCATCATTCAGAGGCAGAGAGTTGTGTTCACGTGTTCAGGGGTGCCATGAGAACCATGATGATCACCGGGGACTACCACCACACTGCCATTGCAGTGGCAAAAGGTGCTGGCATGCTTCCTCCTGCTGGCAAGCTTGTCATCATACAGGCAGCATCAGAAGCTTCATCAGCAGCTGCAGAGCCAAGTAGACAGCACACGACGCCTGAGCATCATTCACATGAGAGCAAGCAGAAGCAGGCAGTGCCACAGCAGGTGCAGCTACTCACAAGCAAGGGGTTTGAGGCAGCAGCAGTTGCTACTTGAGCAGAGGCAGAGGCGTCCTGCCCTCAGGGTTCAGTTTGTTGCGCAAGCGGCATCAAGCAGTCATGCTGAGCAGTCCTCAGTACAGCAGACAACTTCAGGGCAGGGCTATCCTGTGTTGCCCTCAGCAGTCCCTGATCTACTACTGCTCATGCAGCTTGAAGCCCAGGCTTCTTCTTCAGTCCAGTCTGCCAGTGCTGACCCCCCAGCACGGTGGCACAGGCAATCGGCGTCCAGTTCAACCCAGGAGGTAGTCACACAGCAGCAACCTCATGGCATCCTCAAAGCACAGCACCACCAGTCGATGGACACACAGCAGAGCAGCTCTCCTGGGGGACTGTCTGAAGGACAGGGAACACAGTCTGAAGGGCAGGAGACACAGTCTAAAGGGCAGGGCACACAGTATGAAAGGCAGGGAACACAATCTGAGGGGCAGGAGACGCAGTGTGAGCAAAGAGGCATGTTGCAGATGCCCCATGATCATCTTTCACCCCTGGTGATCACAGAGTCTGCACCTCACTCCTATGCATGCCAGCATGGCTTACCCCAGCATCAGCTCAGCCAGTCGCAGTCCAGATCAGATGATCCTCAGGACCCATGTGCCGGTCTGTGCTTCACATGTGAGGGCTACAGCCCTCAGGATGAGCCTCAGTCAGCCCTCCAGGCTCTGCAAAGCATCGCTCAGGGTCAGGCACAATGCTGTGTCACCGGTCAAGCCTTTGACCACATGCTGCAGCATGCAGAGCCCGCAGCACTGGTTCAGACAGTCATGCAGAATGCTGTGGTGTTTGCTCGCATGCACTCGCACCAGAAAGGCCAAGTGATGGAGCTGCTGAGTAGCAGAGGGCTGCATCAGATTGTCGATGACCAAAAACGCCACATTCCTGTGAGCTGCCCGTCAATGCCATATGTTGCATGCACGGCTTGTGTCCACTCTTGGCAATGGCTGCTACAGTCCTGGCAGACCTATCTCATTACATAGCAAGCCTCTCTCTTGCATGGGTCACTATCTTGCACTGTAGTGACCCACACGAAACATTTAGGGATTGGCTGTACACACGTTGATGTTCCCAGATCTTGCGTTGCCTGAGTCAGTTTTGTTTCTACAGAACCCACCTGCACCATCATGTGCATCATTATCATTGAAAGTTGCATGTTGTACTGTATGCACATTCAGTGCAGCAGCTGCATCCATGCCCAATCTGGCTTGAACACAGCATGGTGGAGGCCACCATCCTATTGCATCAGCAATGTTGCTGGCAGCCAAACTGTCGCTGCCATCATCCACGATGCACAGCTGGTGCTAGCAGCAGCTGTGCTCAGTGGCAATGCAGCCTGGACAGCAGCTGATGACTGGCATAGCTTTAGGATTACGTCCGAAATAATGTAGGGTTTGGGGAAGACGTGCATGTACTGTGGGGACGGCATCAATGATCTTGCAGCCCTAGCAGCTGCAGATGTTGGTATGGCCATTGGATCCAGTGATGCCTCTGCAGTGGCCCCCATCTCTGACAGGCATACCTCCCCTGCAGGTGGGCATGCATTGCACGTGCCTTCAGACTGAGGTATGCAATGTTGGTGCAGCCCAAGAGAAAAATTAAAAAAAAATGCATGCATTGCACATGCGTTCAAACTGCAGAATGCAATGTTGGTGCAGCCCACACCTTTTTCCTATCGTGAACAGCACTCAAGCAGAGGCAGTGATGCACAGGACCAAGCATGCTGCTCATGTTGGTCGTGTGTTTGGGATGAAACAAAGATGTTGGAGCCATCACTTGTGCAGAAATGCCTCGTGGTCCATCAAGCATGAGGCCTGCTATGCGTCTGTGTAAGCAACTTGTGACATAACGCGTGCGTTTCAAAATATGCTGTCATGAAAAGGGTTGGCTGTGCTTTTGGGACAGGGTAATGCATCATGTAATTTGCACAGAGATCTTATTTGCAGGGCCGTTTTTGGCTGACAGGATCTTTCTGACCATTTTGTGGTGTTGGGTCTGCCTGATGCACCATGAGCAACCATGTGAGGTTGTGATGTCTTGAAGCAATGCAGTCTACAGAACTAGAATGGCTGCCAGCACTTTGACAAGGGCTTGCTGTGTGGCTCGCTGTGCAGGAGTGTGTACAGTCATCAGACAGGCAAGAGCATCACATGCCGTCAAGGTCGCAACCATCAAGGTATACTCTTCTGCACATCCTAGCTCAACTTTTCTGCTGCCCCCCCTATCTCTAGACCGCTTGTCTGTGCACAGTCGCACTTCTGCCATTGCTGCCTGTCATCACCATCACCTGTATCAGCAGACCTGTTAGTTAGTACAGTTCATTGGTACAGTATATGACTAATGCAGAGAATGAGAGGTACCCTGAGGGAAGCTGCATTCTGGCCTGCACTCAAGTATAGCATGGCATGTTGGCATCCTGGTCAGCAAGTTGGATTTGTACCTCTGCCACGTGTGTTGCAGTACATGGTGGTGTATCAGCTGCTGGTTTCTCTGGCAGTCAACACCGCGTTCTTCATGGATGGCTCCTGGTTATCTGTCACTCAAGTGAGCTCTTGACCTCTCTCACTCAAGTCTCACTCATGACTGACTCACTCACTTGCGCTCTCACTCACTCAAGCCTGTCATCTTTTAAGGCTGAGTCAAGCTTGTGGTCAGTTGCCATCTCCTTGCAGTCCTATGCTTACTTTGACCCTGATAATAATAATAACAACAATAACAACAACAACAACAACAACAACAACAACAACAACAACAACAACAACAACAACAACAACAACAACAACAACAACAACAACAACAACAACAACAACAATAATAATAATAATAATAGTAGTAATAACAACAATAATAATAATAATAATAATAATAATAATAATAATAACAACAATAATAGTAGTAATAATAATAATAATAACAAATTCGCTTTCCAGCTCATGTTGAGCTAGGTCATGATGAGACCAGAGTAATGCATGTGCCCAGCAACAATTGAGTCCAAGTACACTGCATGTCTTTCAGCCAACATACTGGTCGGAGCCAAACTGTTGCCGTAGCAAACTGTCATTGTAACAAGCTAGCATTGCAGTGGTGCATATCTGACTGTGACCGGTTGTAATATTGGGGATGTCATTGTAGTGGGTGTACTGATCAAGAGGTGAATGTGTGCTGGCTAGCATACAGTTCAAACACCGCTGATCTCCGCCCATAATAGCCAATCACAAAAGCATTACCACACTGACTCCACTCCTTGATGCTCAGCAGTCCCCCCCCCCCCGTCCCCCATGCGATGGGGCCCCATGTTCTGCTCACATTATTCTCTGCTGTGCTTGCGGTCTTTGACTCCACAGTGTCCAGCCTTGGGTGTGCAACTGGGATTGGAAAGCATCACATGTGATGACTGATCTGCATAGCTGTTGTGCTTACCCCTGCTGCTACGATGCTTTCCCACTCAAGCACCTTTTGAGCAAGCTCCTGCTGCTTGTATCCATGGTCCTGATAGGTCCAGTATTTTAGTACTGCAATTCTTCGTTCGCTTCATGATCTCACAAGGTTTGTTGCTGTCAAGTGGCTTCACATGTAAGGCCCCTCAGCTTGATTGCAAATGAAGTCAATGATCTGCAGCCTGCTGTCAACGCCTTGTGATGTAGCCAAGAGTGTGCCATGAATTGCAGCTGCGTGTGTTGGACTTCCTGGCATTGTCGCTTGGGCTGGTATCAGCCCTGCGGCCAGCTGCCACACAGCTTCAGGCCCAACGACCTCCACAGGGTCTGTGCACAGTCAAGACTGCTGTGTTGGTTTTGGAGTCAATCCTGGTGTTTGCAGCATCAGAGGCCATTGTGCTGCATGTCATGACAAAGCAGCCTTGGTTTACTGGCGGCACAGGGCAAAATATTGAGGTGAATGGCATCAACTCACTGCTTCTGGCATTTTGCCTCCATCAGGCCCACATCTACCTGGCTTTCTGGCGCATGCTCATGCATGCAATTGAGAATGTTATGTACATTCATCTTGGAGTCTTAGAACTTGTGTACAGCGTGCTTCTGCAATCAAGCCATAACAGAGGTGTTCAAAGCTTGCAGTGGAATTACTGCAACCAGTTTCAGTCATGTTTGATCCTGACGGCGCATGAATTGTGTTGCAAGCGTCAGTTGCTGCTCGAGGCATAGTGGTCTATGTCAGATCTAGATGTAAGGACAGGGAGCCACATGCCCAAGTCACATGCCCTTGTCTGGTGTGCAGAATCCAGTGGTGTTCACGTGCTGGTTTGCAGCAGTCTGCCATGCGCTGTCCCCAATGGCCAGTATTTCAGCAGACTTGCGCCTGTTCTGTGCAAGGATGAGTGCAACTGAAATTGGCTTACAGGCTATCTACTATATGCTGGCTTTTCTGCTGGGCCTGTTGGGTCCTGCCGTCTTCTTCATGGGTCATGATCCCCTTCACTTGTTCAACATGCCTTTTCACTTTCGTTGGCAGTTGAGCCTTATGCTGACAGCTGGTGGGGTTGCGTATGGATGTGTTCTGGCGGTTACCAGACGTATTTTCGCTCGTTATGATCAGCGGAGGGTCCAAGTCTCGAGCAGCATTGCTATGGCAGCCACGTACAGTAAAACACAGTAACTAAGCAAGGTTGTTGCCAGACGAGTATTGCAGGGTGGTCAGCCTGCTGTCCCTTGTTTTACTCTCAAATTGATGTTTTGTCTTGCTGCACTGTTCCTGATGCCTGCTATGTTATTCTTGATGTACAAGTGAACAACGTTGGCTAGCACACGACACTGGATGTGATGTACAACCTGTGGACAGACTTGGACGGGTGGCCTTGAGCATGCCAGAACCTGTTTGGGCTGGATTAATTATGTAAACCAGGTCTGTTGAAAAGAATCTGATCTGATTAAGAACATGATGTGTGCTGACAGACACAAAATTGGACGTTACAAGCGGTCACTTCACCTTTCTGTTTAAAAAACAGCTGCATTGTGCAGTAGCTTCAAGTCAGATTGACTATATTTTTTACCAACCCAGCTGGAGAGACTTGCTAGCACAATGTGATGAGCTCTAGGCTGCCTATGCAAACTTGGTGTGGACATGGCCAACAACAGTCCTTTTTGCTCCCTATTGATTGTAGGTGACACCCTTGATGCAGCAAGGTCATCTTGCACTAGTCTGGTGGTTGTCACATTCCCTGTTATCCTGCCAATTTTGACATACTCATGTATTGTACAGTGCCCTCAGACAGAGACTGGGCCTGCCCAACACATCCCTGCATGGCTGTGTGTCATCCTCCTGTCTCGATAGGCGTGTCTTGCCGGCTGCCCCACTCTGACCACGACCCATCATAAACTGCTACCTGCAACCCTCACTTTGCATGAAAAGAAAAGAAGAGTTTACGCTTTTCAGCGATCATCACGGGGGCCTCCTGAGGCGGCAGCCCGAAGCTCTCACTTTGCATGACAACACACAATGCTAAATGGCCAATGCCATGAGCTGTCTGTCTGTCCATGCTTACTGATTCAGACGCTCAGGCAATTCTCTTTAGGTTGTGTGTTTGAAGTCGCTGAATGGAACGCAGCAAGCCATCTCATATCAACATTGTTTGCAGTGCAGGGAAGTTACTGGTCGCTACAAGGGACCTGCAGGCTGCCTTGACAGACTCTCCAAAGCAGCATGCCAGATTGTAATCTGAAGGGGAACACTGCAAGAAGCGTTTTTTGCACGGCTATGATGTTGCCCAGTCACTGCCCACATAATTCCCAGGGATGTAATTCTGCAAAGTCAGGGTATTTTGCATGTCATGTACCTGGGGGCTGGGTGAGAGCTGGTGTAGAGCCAATGCAAGTACACTAGCAGTGACGCCTGTGCCGCAGCTTGTCACGAGCGGTTGCTTCAGGTCTACGCCAGCTGTCTGGAACACAGTCTCTATCTCTTCAGGACCCTTCAGCCTGCCATGCACACAATCAGCTTCATACCAAGTTGCTGACACTGTGGCAAATTGCCTTGTGAGTCTGTACAGCTTCAGCTGCTGTAATTATTATCTAATTATCTAATTATTATCAGGTGTGAGGTATGTGTGAGCTCTAAAGCACTCAAAAGCTTGCGTGCACTACTGCCCTTTGTCCA
>JAABUO010003495.1_pt1 | contig 18699 bp, 17 predicted proteins | sample 5559291 | NCBI WGS metagenome assembly JAABUO01 (sample SAMN10711878, study PRJNA513372) | rock metagenome | isolation source: Antarctica rocks | place: Antarctica: Victoria Land, Finger Mt sud | reverse complement strand
TCCCATGAACCATGCCTGCAACGCAACGGCTCACAAAACCAAGATCCGGCGGTGGACTACTTTTACCCCGCCGCAAACCGCCGCTCACGCGGCGCTCTGTGGCCTATTTTTGCTCCGGCGAGCATAGATCTGCAGGATGGAAAAGGCTATGTCCTGACATCGCACACCGTAGACGTCAATCCATCGGCTACCGTCTTCGCTCTGCTGCACAATCGTGTTTTCCGCGAAGAGTCTCAAAATCTGTCCTATATCGGCGTTGCTGCATGGACACAGCCTGCCGATACAAGGAACCCAATCCTCCGTGCTGTCTCGGGACCAGAACGCAGCGAGCTGGTTCCCCTTCCAGAGAGCAAGAGTGAGGTGGAGACAATCGCGAGAGACTTGCCGCAGTCCAGCACCATTCTTGAAGGGGCAGACGCGACCGAGACCCATTTCAAAAGTCTGCCATTGGGCAACACTGAGGTCATCCACCTCGCTCTGCACGGCTACGCGGATCTCGACTATCCAGACCATTCAGCCCTCGTTTTTGCGCCAGAATCAAGTGGAGCAGACGACGGACTTCTCCAGGTGCGCGAGATTCGAGAGATGCATCTCAAGTCAAAGCTCGTTACCTTGTCCGCCTGTGACACTGGCGTTGGTCCAGTGGGAGAAACAGGCGTCTCCAATCTCGTAAACGCATTCATCGAAGCGGGAGCCGATTCTGTTGTCTCGACACTCTGGGAGCTGTCAGACCGACATACAGGGCGGTTGATGAAAGATTTCTACGCGCAACTTGCGGCCCATAGCCGCAAAGTTGACGCGCTTCGCACAGCACAGCTTGACCTTATGAAAGAAGGACTTCCGCCGTACTTCTGGGCCAGCTTCCAGATCGTCGGTGACCCAAACGGCAGCTTATGAAAGGCGAAGGAATGGATCTCAACAAGACTCAGCGTAGTGCGTTGCTCGACAAGATCGAGGCAACGGTCGCGGAGAAGTATTATGACCCAGCTTTTAGCAAGACCGCATGGCAGGCTATCGTTGGTAAACACCGTCAAGCAATCTTGAGTGCCTCAACGACTGAGGCGTTTGAGAAGGAAATTACAGCCATGCTGACGGAGCTTTCTCCTAAGACTTTGGGCCTGCTGTCAGGACGAACGCCGATCAATCCCCGAAATGCGATCAACGCAAGTTTCTCTGTTCAGGAAGTCTTTGATGGACTGCGCTGGGTATTCCAGGACGTGTTGCCCGGAGGCGTCTCGGCGCAAGCCGGTGCAAAAACAGGTGATGTTCTTCTAATCGCTGCAGGCAAGGATATGCGGCCAGCGTCACCGTCAGCCGCGGAACCGCCTTTCGAGATGCAGCACGCTATCCCGCTCACCATTCGGCGTGGGGATTCCGAACAAAACCTCTCTCTACGAACCGGCGATCCGAAGTACAAGGACAACCCTTACTCGGACTTGAAGGCGATCTCTGCCGACGTTCTCGAAGGAGAGGTCGCATACCTTCGCATCAGCCTATTTCAAGGGAAAGTCGGCATAGACTTCGCGAATGAGATCGACAGCCTCTTCTCCGGCCGTTTCGCCTCAGCGAAGCGCCTAATCATTGACCTTAGAGGCAATCCAGGTGGCGGTATCGGCGGCCTCGCACTTATGAGTTATCTGACCCCAGACCGCCTTCCAGTCGGCTATTCGAAGAACCGGAAGATGGCCCAAGAGGGAACTCACCCGTCATCCCTCCCCGTTTTCGACAAGGTTCCGCGCTCTAGGCTCGCAATACCTGGTCTCGCCCTCAAGTTTATGCGTCAGACTTCCGTCTTCCTGAATACTGAAGCTCTCGGAAGCAAGTCGTTCCGTGGACGTGTAGTCATTCTCGTCAACGAACATTCGACGGGCGCGACTGAGATGCTGGCGCAATTCGCTCAGGAGAACGGTTTGGCAACCATCGTCGGCACTAAGACACCCGGGAGGCTGGTTTCCAGAAGCGCAACCAAACTCGGGTCGGGCTACCGTCTCATAGTGCCAGTTGCAGCCTACGTCAGTGCGAAAGGAAAGCAGATAGAAGGCAGCGGGATAACCCCCGATGTTTCTGTTCCGTGGTTGTTCTCAGAAGCGCTTGCAGGCAAAGACAACCAGCTCTCAGCCGCGATCGACGCTGTAAAGCAGTAGAAAGGGATTCCAGCCGATTATTTCACTTCAAGCGGGTAGTAGTACGTCCCGTTATCAGAGCCCCGCACCGTGGCAAGGAAGTACGATCCCGGCTTAGCCGACCGCAGATCCAGCTTGACCGATACGAGTACCTTACCCTTCGTTTCAACGGCTTCTCCCAAGCCTTTCGCTACGGGTTCGTGGCCCGCACGGTCCTTGGACACCAGGATTTGATATTCTCCCGTTTCGCTGTAACGTGGCAGCGTCACGTGTAAGTTGACGACTGCCGCAGGCAATGACACCTGCTGAATCGGAGTCGCACCGTCACCAACCCCTCGCGTTGTGATGGCACTAAAGAGATCAACTTGGATATCAACCGGCGTCGAGGAGGCAACGAGGACGCCTGAAGGGGCAGGCGCTTGCGCGGGATGCTTCGAATCAGGTGTTGCGGATGCAACCAGAGCGCCTGGCGGCGCAGACGCTTGGCCGGAGTGCTTCAGATACAACGCCCCACCGCCCAAAAGGATAATTAGTGCAGCGGCAGCAGCGGCCAACGGTCCGGCCTTAAAACGAGAAGGGAAGGGAATAGTGTGTTCTGTCCGAGCCACGCTAGCGACTGGCACCGGAGCAGGAACAACAGCGGGAGCCTTGCTATGGGCAGGAGAAGCCTTCCCGCTACCGGCTTCTTCAAAGTCTTGCCGGAAATGCAGATATTCGGCATAGCACTCGGAGCACGACCCAACGTGCAGCAAAGCCGGGTGACTGGGTGGTAGCCGATCCTCAGCCAGAGCTTGCAAAGTGTCCTCGTCGGGACAGCCCTTTCTCTCCGGATTGGGGAAGGATTCCATTAGGAAATCCTTCATCAAATCACGATTCAATTCTTACCCCTTCGTATCGCAGAGATGCGCTGCATCATGACCCGGTTCGCCTTTGTGTCTCTTGCCATTCGTCGCCGCTGACATACGGTCTTTTACACGCTGGATCGCCTTCGCTGCTGCGGCATAGGTTGTAGCGAGATACGTTGCAATCTCTGTTGTGGATTTGTCTCGAAGAAGCAAGACGAGAATAGCGCGGTCCCGTTCGTTCAACGTTGTCTCAAGTTGTTCAAAGAGAATTTTCCTATCAAGTTGTGCCGCGAAGGAATCGCTTATACCTCCATCGCGTTCCAGATCCCGACCGATTCCTTTCAGCTCTTCTTTCCCGGTTGCAGTGCGAAGCCAATCACGCACCTTGCCCCCTAGTGCAACGTAGGCATAGCGCTTCGGTGAAGCAATGGCACTTCCGCGTAGATGCATCGAGCCGCCTACTTCTTCGGCCCAATCAGCGATTTGAGCTTGGTCGAAGCCGGGGTAATCGCGAATGACCCACTGAAAGGCTGTCTCTACTGCCAGTGTGATTCCGGAACTGAGAGGCGTTCCTTTCGCGTCGACGAGATGTAGGTGAGCCCGGACCATCTTTTTCCGTAAATCAGGATGCAGGGGTGTCAAGAACCCCCCCGCTCAACGCGCTTATAAGTAGATGCCAAAAAACGCGCTTGCCAATCGGTCAGGGTTGTCGGAAGACCCGTCCGCAGGCATCGCGAGGAGGACTACTTCTTTGACGTTTCTGACCCCTGCTCGACAGCTTCCACCATCCCCAAACCCGCGACCAGCTTCTCTATCGGGACCTGGAACGTTTCAGCTAAGCGCAGGAGCGTGGGAACCGAAATCCCTTCCCCAGACTCGATCCTTTGGATTTGCGTCAGGTGGTAATCGTGTTGCTTCACCAAGGCGCGGAAGGTCAGTCCGCTCTCCTTGCGGAGCTGTTTGACCCTCTTTCCTAACTCCACTGCGAACGCTTTGTAGTCGTACCGGAGAACAGGGTTGCTTTGGGTGATGGTTTCCTTTGCCTTGATAAGAGCACTTCCTTGGCTTTTCGGTACTTCCGGATCTTAGCAACTCCAAAACACACACACAAACGTGGTAATGCCCCTTTGTGTCTAGTTCACAAAACTGTGCATAACCTTGGGTGTGTTGACACAGTGCAAGGATGCCGTTATAAGTGATTTTGTTGGTAGGAGCTACCCACAAGTTTGCGGTTACACAACAACGTGAACACGGCGGCGAAGGTACCGCGTGTCCGTGGGGTCGTGGGCCGCAAAACCCGTAACAGACCTGCTCTCCCGAGAGAGCGCAACCTTCCCCTCAACCTCGTGGATTTACAGGAGAACCCCGTTGAACAAGTCGATTGCTTCTCGTTTCGCTCGCCTTCAGACCCTCAACATTGATCGCCAGCAGGCCAAGCAGAAGGCCCTGTTATTCGGTCGCAGCCTCGTTCCAATTGCACTCGGCATGGCACTGTCGGGTGTTGCCCACGCTCAATCGGGCGGTATGGACTTCAGCCAAGCCAAAACCCTGATGCAGAGCTTCCAGACGTTCGCGGTCTACGCGGGCGCAGTTATCTGCTTCGGCAGCCTCATCTTCGCTGGTATCCGGCTCATGGGAGGACGCTTTCAGGATGCAATTCCCGGCCTGTTTGGCGCTCTCTTCGGTGCTGGCGTACTCGGCTGGGGTGCAGGCTGGATTTCCTCCCTCACCGGCCAAACCCTCTAAAGGCTGCTAACCATGACCAAACGAGGAGAAGCGCTAGCCATCAACCAGGCGATGAATCGATCCAGGACCAAGCTCGGATTAGAGCTGACAGCTTGGATGGCCATCGTGTTCGTGTCAGTCACGGTTTTCCTCGTTGGCTTCCGCCTGCTCGCCGTCATCAGCTTTCCACTGCTAGTGACGGCGGCATGGTTCACCGTCCGCAACCACCCCAAGATGTTCCAGCTCTGGGGTCACAGCCTCTACCAGAAGAGCTACTATGATCCTCGCAAAAGCGACCAATGACCCGCAGCGCACGCCCTGGTACACGAAAGCCGGTGCCGCGTGCTCTATCGTGCCGATCTCTCGGTTTGTGACTTCGACCATCTTTGCTCTCAAGGGTGGAGGGTATGGCTGCTTATTCTCGCTCGGAGGGGCGGACGAAGAGAGCCTTACTGATCAGGAACTAGAGTCGCGCGTGCGAATGATCGAGGGCGCGTTGCGCGGAATGCCAGAGCAGTCTTGCCTCTACCAGTATTGCCGGGTTCTGAACGGATACGACCTCCCCCGGCAAACGAAGTATCCCAGCTCTGTCACCGACCAATTCGTGAAAGATCGTCACGAATTTCTGAACCAGCGAGCCGGGTTCAGGCGAATCGACCTGCACTGGTGCCTCACCATCGAGCCGCCGAAGTCGGCATCGCTGAAGAATAAGCCGCAGGAGAATGCTGGTGAGAACGCGCGGATGATGGCGAACCTTCAGAAGTCGGCCACGATCCTTGAGGAGCATCTTCGGAGCGTTCTGGAAACCCGTTTGCTACCCAAAGACGAGGCTTTCGCATTCTTTTCATATCTCTACAACCTTGAGCCGTGGGCCAACTTCGACAAACTTGGAGCTGATACCGGGGTAGATCGCCAGATTGTGAAGAGCCCGGTTAGCTGGCACAGCGACCATCTGCAAGTAGGGAAGCGCTACGTTCAGATGTTCTCTCTCATGATGACGCCGGACACGTCTCGACCCTGCCAGTTCGCGGGTCTAGTGACCCTCGACTGCGATAGCGTGCTGTGCACGAGCTGGAGGCCGAAGTCAGGTGCGGCGGCACGCAAGGAGATTGAAAACCAGGAGAAGTTCATCAGCTTCTTCAAGGTCGGAATTCTAAACCGCGTCATGAGCGGCAAGGACACAGCTTCACTGGAGACCGGAGCCGGAGCCAAGGCCGCGCAGAGTAATGTCGAAGAGCTGAGCGAAGTCATCAACTCGCTCGATAGGACAGCGCAGGGTGAGTACACCATGCGGCTGCTGCTCGCGGCCAGGAGCAAGGACGAACTTCACAACGCGATTCCAGCCGTTCATAGGATCTTCGTGGACGCGCGGAGCCAGGTGATGGAGGAGACACTTGGTAACCTGTCCTCGTTCTACACGATGTTCCCGGGCAATCAGCGGTTCAATGTCTTCCTGCTCTGGCTGGGCGAGGATCATCATGCCAGGCTGTCTCTCGCCTTCGCACCGCATATCGGGCACCCCAAATCCGAAGATCTTGATTCCGAATACCTGAATGTCTTCGAGACCCGCACCCGGACACCTTTTTTCCAGGACGTATACGTAAACGGCGTCCGCGTCATGCTTATCCTTGGACCCCCAGGATCGGGTAAGAGTGTTCATGGTAGCAACCTGATTGCGTTCGAGCAGAAGTACAGCGGCTTTACCTACATCTTCGATATCGGCAACAGCTACGAGTCCGTCGTGGAGTTATACGGAGGCCGGATCGACAAGGTTGGCAAAGACGGCCCGCGCGTCAATCCTTTCGCACTGGAGCCGAACGACGACAACCTGCAATTCCTCCATTCCTTCATCAAGCTACTACTCACGAGTGGTGGAGCCGAGCTCTCCCCCGAGGATGAAGACACGGTGTTCAGCGCCGTCAAGGGGGTCTACCACCTTCCCCCGGAACTGCGGCGGCTCTCGGCGATCATGCTACCGAAGCATATTCAACGCTATCTCTCCAAGTGGATTGGAGACGGTCTGTACAACGCCGTCTTCGACAACGTGGAAGACAGTCTCTCGCTGGGAAGACTCCAATGCTTCGACTTCCAGGGCATCACCAACCAGCACGCCGACCTAATAGAGCCGTTGATGGTTTGGCTTCTACGCCGGATCAACGAGGTTCTTGTCAATCCCGAAAACCTCGGGGTCCCGAAACACATCATGATCGAGGAGCTATTTTCCTCGATGAAGAACAAGCAGCTTCTCGACGCTGCACTCTCTTCCATCAAGACCGTCCGCAAGAACCTGGGCGGTGTCACCCTCATCGGCCAGAGCGCGAATGACCTCGGCGAGAACGCAGACAGCATCGTGAACTCGTGCACCTCGTTTCTCTTCCTGCCCGATGCGACCTTCAACCGGAAGTATTACGGCGAGCTTTTCAAACTCACAAAGCAGCAGCTCGATTTGTTCGAGTCGTTGCGCGAGAGGGAAGCGCTGTATGTACGCCGTGATGGGATCACCAAGGTGGTGACCCTGAATCTTGACAACCGCAGCTATGCCAAGTTCTCCACCCGCCCAAAGGACCGGGTACGCCGGTCCAAGCTGGTCGAGAAGTATGGCCTCACCGAAGCCATCGAGCGCTTCGCGAATGGAGAACAGGCGTAATGACAATCGTATCCAAGAACATCCTGACCGCGCTCCTCCTAAGCGGCGTCGCTGCCCCTTCCGTGAGCCACGCCGCAGATAACAAGCCGCATCCCCAGGCGACCGCACCCCGCACCATCGTGATCGTCGAAACAGAGGCACCGCCTGTCATTCGGACTGGTTTGCTTCAGTCCACCTTGATTCTCTTGCCCCCCGAGGAGAAGGTTGCGACCGTGTTCGGAGGGGATACGTCGAGCTGGGTTTTCGACGGTGGACACGTCGCCAGCCGGTTCATCTCCATCAAGCCCAAGGTGGCGAACAGCGTCACCGACGTGCATATCGTGTCGGACCACGGCAATGAGTACACTTTGCAGCTCCGCGAGGTTTCTGCTGACGCAGATCCCCGCTACGACTCCAAGGTGTTTATCTCCCCAGGCGACCAGGCAGGGAAAGACAAGATGGCATCTCTCCCCGTCTTCGTTCCCGCCACCGAGCTGGACAAGGCCAAGCGTGAGACTGCCGAGGCGGAGGCGAAAGCGGCCACGGAGCGGAAGCAGGCAGAGGCGAAGGCAGAGAGCTACCGGAGCCAGTATCCCGGCCAGCTCCACTTCGACTACGCGTGGGACCACAAGAAAGCGGATGCTCTGGGCCTTCAGCAGGTTTGGCGCGACGAGAAGTTCACCTACCTGCGTGGCAAGTTCCAAGAGACGCCAACGCTCTATGAGCTGAAGGACGGCAAGGGAAGCCTCATCAATTGGGACTACGCGGATGGTCTCTACACGGTGCCCAAGACCATGATGCAGGGCTATCTAACCATCGGCAAGCAGCGGGTTGATTTCAAGCGCCAGGGGGTCAACTAGCCATGGCAGAAGAGCGCAACAGCCTCCCAGTACCAGAGCACAATCCAACTGTACCCAGCCAGCCGGAAGCCGCCGCTCCGATAAAAACCTCCAAACCTCTCCTTATCGGGGTATGCGTCGTCGTCGCCATTATTGGGATTGCGAACGTCGGCAACATTGTGAGCGGTCATGCAAAGAACCAACCCGCGAAGAGCAACCTTGCCAGCAAGCCGATTGTGCCTGATTCCGGCCAGGTGAATACCTTCCAGGCGAACCAGCAGCGGCAGGTCCAACGCGACCAGGCGGAAGTACTACGCCAGCAGACTATCGCGGCCCAGCAAGCTCAGCTCCAACAGGAACAGGAGACCCCTGGCCCTGAGTCTGCGAACGCTCCTGCTATGACCCCGGCCCAACGCCAGGCGATGTACGGCAGCAACAACCCCAACGCTCCGAAGAAGACCTCTGGAGTGTCCGAGGCCCAGGCTCAAGCCAAGCAAAGGGCGCTTGCACGAGAGCAACAGCATCAGCAGGCCCTTGCAAGCGACACGGTAGCTATCGACTTCCAACGCTTAGAAGGGCAGGGAAGCACAGGGAAGGGCAGTGCAGTGCTTGCCGAGCGTGAACAGGGTCAGGACGTAGCGCAAGGTGAGTCCGAGGCGTCTCCAGCGGCCTCGAACGAGGCCGGCAGAGCCGCCGTAGGTTCGACCAACCGGGATCAAGGCGTCGAGGCTCCAGCAAGAGTCCAGAACGTGGCGGATCAGTCCCGTACGGCCCAGCACGATCCCATGGCTCGCTATGACTTCGATGAGTTTCAGGGCAGGCTTTATCGCGTGTTCGAAGGGACCGTGTTCGAAGGAGTCGTGACCAACCACATCGACGGCGCGATGGCAGGTCCCATGATCGTGATGCTCACGACGGACTACTACTCCCACGATCACCAACAGCTCCTCCTCCCCCAGGGAACCCGGCTTATCGGGAATGTGCAGAGCGTGGGGGCATCAGGTCAGCGAAAGCTCATGGTGACCTTCAACCGGGCCATCTGCCCAGACGGGTTCTCGCTTGACCTCAACCGCTTCGTCGGCCTAGACCCACTCGGCACCACAGGACTTGCGACGAGCGTGAGCAATCACTATCTATCCAGCTTCGTCGCCGCCGCCGCAGTGGGCGGGATCGGCGGGCTCGCTCAAGTTGGAAATTCAGGGAGCGTGCTCGACTCAGGAACGCAAATCCGCAACGGCATCTCGGCCCAGACAGCCGCGGAGTCCGAGCAGATTCTCAACAAGTTCCTAAGCCGCCTGCCCGTCATCACCGTCAAGGAAGGTTCACGAGCGAGGGTCTACATCAACCAGGACTTCCTCATTCCTTCCTACGCAGAACATCGCGTCGACCCCACCCTCTAACCCCCCGGAAAGGAGACACCATGACACAAACCCTCACAAGCGAAGCGATGAGAGCACACGATAAGCAGGACAAGCGCCGGGTCGTACGTAATGGGAGCAGTGCTCTTCCTCTGCGTTGTGCTCGCCCTCAGCTTTGATCGTGAGGAAAGCCGGTTCGACATCAAGCATTGCGAGAACGTCATTCTGCCGCTAATGCCTTGGAGACTTTTCACCAGGGCCAGGGAGCGATGGGAAGAGAGTCACGCCAACTTCGAACTCATCCGTAATCGAATCTGAGGACGCTTTACTTTCCATGCGCTCGACTCACTAAGAGGAGGCTATTCCATGAATCTCAGCTACACCGCAATCAAGGCGTCACTTTCCAAACGGCGTACTCGTTGGATTGTTGGCGGAGCTTTGTTGCTGGGAACCGCAACCCCGAGCTTCGCTATCTTCGGACTGGGCGATATCGTGTTCGATCCAACGTCCTACGCCAGTCTCATCTCGCAACTCTCAACCCTCACCGGCATGTACACAACGGCGAAGAATCAGTACAACACGACCCTCGCCAGCCTCAAGAACTTCTCCATCAAGACGGTCTGGAAGACGGAGCTAAACCAGCTCAAGACCGTCAACGTCGCCAATACCTTCGGTGAGACTAACGGGCTCTCCGCCGCACTCAACTCTGACTCGGCCAGCACCGCTAACGCGGCCTGGCAGAACGGCAACGTCTCTCTTTCGTCAGATACCTCCAGTCTCCTTTAGGGGCAGACCGTTGGTTCCTCCACTCAGCTCTCCCAGCTCGCTTTGATCGAGGCGTCCGATGCAGCCTCACCGGACTGCATCAATGCCGTCGGTTCCTATCGGGCTTCGAGAGCAAACACCAGCACCGCCGAGCAAAACCTGCAACAGCAGCAGCTTGACGGCAGCCAGGACACAAATAGCGAGGTGCAACAGCTCAACTTACTCAACGCAGGGCAAGCGCAGCAAATGAACGATCAGCAAGCCCAGGGATCGCTGCACACTTGCATCGCCACTCAACTCGCCATCCAGAATATGCAGCAACGGAACGCCGCTGCACACGACCTCAACACCGCCGCGTACGTTCGACAGCAGAATCTCACTGCTCCGAAGCACCCCGAGAACCAGGGCGATACGTGGAACAACTACCTACCCTAACCATCTCTGCGGGTCGCTTCGAAGCCTAAACCGTCGAGGAGGAGCTACCGGATGCTCAAAGCTATCAACACCAAACTTCTAATCGCGATCCTTGCAGCTCTCACAGTAATTGGAGGGTTGTTGGTCAGGCAGAACAGCATCCGCAAGGAGCAGGCAGCGGCGGCAGCACGCACCGCTGCCGTCCTTGAACAGCAACAGCGGCAGGCCGCGGCGGAGCAAAAGTACCGCGAGGATGAGGCCAAGAAAGTAGACGCCATTCGCCGGTCAAAGAACAACATGCCGGACAAGCAGGGCAAAACGTGGACCCACTATCTCCCGTAGGGTTCCTGAGAGTAGTCAGCACTCACAGACAGAGGACTTCAGACGATGATGCTCGCAATGTTCCAAGCTCCAGCCCAGGGTGTTGACTGGCTCTCTGTCTTTGCACAGAACCTCACGAATCTCACGACTCAGAACGGTGGCGTGCTCACGAGTGTGGGTCTCTCGCTTCTCAGCTTCGTCGCAATCATGATGTTGGTCCAGATGGTCATTTCGATCAACACTGCCAACTGGACCATCAGCTTTCGGCCCCAGAGCGCGGACGCCGGAACCGTGATGCGGTTCCTGCTCAGACTGGGATTCTGCGCTCTGCTGGAGCACTACTGGGTCAACCCTCTCCCAGGAGCGAGCTTCGGGTTCAATCATCTGTTCAGCTATCTCTCCGAAGCTCTCACACAGGTCTTCGACAATTCCTCGCTCAACACCCTGAACACGCTGATGAAGGACGCCTCCGCAAAGATGGATACACCATCGCTGATGGCACCGCTTGAGCTGCTTTGCTACGTCATCGTTCAGATCCTTTTGGGTGTCTCCTCTGGCATTCTCTTCCTTATCAACATCAGCTCGTTCATCCTCTACGGCGTGTCGGCTCTCTTCGGGCCGGTGTTCATTCCGCTCTATCTGACGAACACGTTTCGCGGGAAGTTCTTCCATTACATCGACGCGCTTATCGGTTTTGCCATGATTCGCGCCGTCGCAGCAGCCTTCCTCTTCGTGTGGGCAGGCTTCATGACGACCTTCATCCAGCAGACGTTCAACGGCGACTACTCGATCCAGATGTGGCTTGCAAATCTCATCCCGGTAATCACCATGTTTGTCGCCTTCATTCTCAATCTGCTCTTCATTCCAAGTCTCACGCAAGCGATCTTCGGCGGAGCGGCGGGTATGGCGGGCCGGGCGGAGTCAGTCGGCTCCCAACTAATAGCGCTCCTGGCGGTGTAGCAATGTTTCGTCCACCTTTCTACGACGAACACCCGGTACTAATCCATCCAGCCGCGCCGCGGAAGCTGCTACGTCTTTTCCGCTGGATTCTTCTGGCCGCCGTCGTCGCCGGACTCGCCCGCGTCCTTCTTCATCACACCACGCACCCCGAAAGGAATAAGTATGACAACTCACACCGCACCAATCACCGAGGCAGCGTGGACACCACAGCAAGCGATGCTCACTGACCAGATCGGGAACGAAGTCTATGCGTCTCACTACGCCGAGCGGAAGCTAAGCCGGTTCGTGATTGCCGCCCTCTCCGTCGCGCTGCTTGGATCGTTCGCTACCATCGCTTCGCTTTCTAAGAAGCCCCTAGTGAATCGCTACGTCCGCATTGACGAAATGGGCCGGGCGCAGGCCATCCAGTACAGCGACCTCCAATACAGCCCGCGCGAAGGTGAAGTGCGGACGTATCTCACAGATTGGGCGAACTATCGCTTCACCCTCAACAAAGAGACGGTGGCGAAGAAGTACCCGCTCAACTACTACTTTCTCTCGCAGACCCTCGCTTCACAGTTCATGGCTGTGGACAACAACGATCACAAAATCTCTCAGGTCATGTCCGGCCAGACCGAACAAAGCGAGGTAGACGTACGCAACGTCACCATTACGGCCATGAGCGAGGAGACGGTCCAGGGGGTGACCCTTGCGCGTGGTACGGCGCTCGTTAACCTCGACAAGCTCTATTCCAGCCACACATCCCAGGCTCCGCGCACGGAACATTGGATGCTGGCCGTCACCTACTACATCAACCCGCTCCAGGTGAACCAACAGTCGCGCGTCTTCCCTCAGTTCGAGACCATCAACCCGCTCGGCCTCACGATCACGGAATTTCACGAGAGCCGGATCGGTTTCGACAATACGCCCGCGAAGCCGGCAGGCCCGGCTCTCGCTCCCACAACGATCATCCCGGGAACAGGTTCAGGGGTGAGAGCCGCACTGCCGCAGACAAACCCGCAGGGAGGTCAACAGTGAGCTACGACCTCATTCTCCCGTACTTTCCGAAGGAGATTCAGGTGCTTCTCTTGGACCCGTCCATCTCGGACTTGATGGTGAACGGTACCAGGGGTGTGTTCGCGGTCCGGGCGGGTCGGGTCGAGAAGATCGAGCTGCCCGAACCGTACACAAACGAACGTCTCACCGCAGCAATCGAGAGAGTTGCGCGAGTGCTCGGACAGGATCTGACGAGCCAGAATCCCATCCTGAACACGCGTCTTCCCGATGGTTCGCGCGTTGCTGTTGTCGGCCCACCCGCTTCGAAAGATGGACCTTCGCTAACCATCCGCAAATTCAATCAGTGGTTCACCACCGACCAGCTTGTCGCGTCAGGCAGTTTGCCCGAGAAGGTTCGAGACTTCGTGGTGGGCCTCGTGATGCAGCGGAAGAACGGCATCATTGCAGGAGGAACCGACAGCGGGAAGACCACGCTCATGAAGGCACTGCTAGACCACATTCCCATGACAGAACGCCTATGCGTGATCGAGCAGCCCTCAGAGCTGCGGATTGCTCACCCCAATGCTGTTCAGTGGGAGGCGGTCGATGCGATCCCTGGCCAGGTTGCAGTAACTCCAAGTGAGCTGCTGGCCGCAGCTCTCCGCCACCGCCCCGACCGCATCATCATGGGTGAGATTCGCAACGAGTGCGGTTATGACTTGCTCCAGGCCATGAATACCGGTCATGGAGGAACCCTCTCCACCATTCACGCGAGCAGTGCCCTCGACGCACTAGGAAGGCTCGCGAACCTTGCCTTGAGTGCTCGCCCCAACCTCAACCATTCATTCATGCGGAGCGAGACCGCTTCAGCTATCGACTTCGCTCTCTACTGCGAGCGTGCACCGGACGGGAAACGTCGAGTCCGCGAGCTAATTCGCGTTCGGGGTTATGACCAGAACACGCACACTTACGACCATGACGTGATCTATTCCACGTCTGATTTCAGCCACGCAGCCTAACCAGTTCTGAAGAGGAGAACCCACCCATGCCACTGCTGAGCATCCAGACTTCCAAGAAGATCGAGACCACCATCAGACTTGAACAGTCAACCGCCAAGCGGGTTGACCAGTATGCGCATTTCGCCAAGGCATCTGCCGACGATGTAGTGAACCAGGCGCTTGAGTATGTCTTCACCAAGGACAAGGACTTCCAGCAATACTTGGAGACGCATCAGGGCGGAGATACCCCCTCCGCCCTTCGCATCAAGAAGCCCGTTCCCACCCCAGCCAGCAAGAAGAACGGTGCTAGCAATGGTGCGACGAACGGTGCGAGTCCTCATGCTGCCAGCTCCAAGTAGCTGGTAGCAATCGGCCTCGCAGAGCATACGCGGCAGTACCTCCCCCAACGCCATTGCCGACATAGAAACCCGAATGTGCTGCGCACATGGTGAAAGATGACACTCCATCCCTTCCAGGGTGGTGTTTCAGAGCCGAAAAGTTGCCGTTCGGCAACCGGTTCATAATCAACAGTTTGCAGCACACAGGGTTCTAAGGAGAACCCTGCGGGTTGCAGTTAGAACCCTTAGATTGGAGAGCCACAATGAACGAGATTACCGCACCAATGCCTTCTGACTTCGAGTCCAGAATGCGCCGGTCGAAAGGGAGACTTGCGAGGCGTTGCGGCGCAAACGTGAAGCTCACTCCGGACGAGTTAGCGGAGCTGGAGGGAGTGGCAAAACGTGAGGGGAAGGCATTGGGAGAATGGGGCCGGGAGCAACTTGTCGCAGCTGCCCGGCGACCGAAGGACGACGTTCTACTCACAGAACTTGTCGGCCTTCGCATGATCGTGGTGAATCTTCTAAAGCCGATTGCGTTGAACGAGGACTACACCGAGGAGCAGTTTCGCTCCCTCATGGACTACGTTCGCAACGAGAAACGCAGAGTCACCGGCGAATTGGTTTCGCAGTACGAGCAGACAAGCGAGAGGGGCTAGGAATGGCGAACAATTGGGGTCGTAAAGAGACGTTGGTGTTCCCGCCGCATGTACCGATCTACACCTATTCAGCAATCGCAACCGCCTTGTTACTCAGCCTTCTCTTCGGCTGGGAGCACCTTCGGTTTGGCACCACGCCGCTTGAAAAGGCTTACAACGGAGCTTATCTGCGGGCTTCCATTGGCTCCATATTCAAGGCTCACGGCAGCTACAGTCTCGTGTATCTCGGAGGACCGAAGGTCCAGCCGCGCCGCGCAGTGCCCGTGGATTTTGAGGAAGGGGAAACGGTCTTCCCGGACGGGCACCGGGTGCCCGTCCAGCTCTCCGCATTGCCTCTCTCCCAAGGATTTCGGGGCTTCTATAACGGAAGGCCAGAGACCTTTACCGATGCCGCGATGAGCCGTTGGCTTCGCGGAGCCATCTTCGAACGCGATAGCCTTCTAGGATCGTATTCCGTGAGCTTCGCGTGGTGCGGTGTATGTCTCGTGGCTTTACTCTGTCTGAGCATCCCGGCAGATATGAAGCGCTTCCGCATGATGAAATATGGCCGACTTCTGAGAGGCCCGATACTGCTCACGCCCGAGCAATTTGCTAGAAAAGAGCAGGGAGATGGCATCGGTTTTCAAACGACCGAGATGGGCAAACTGATGCGCATTCCGGCGAAGAAGGAAGCGCAGCACTTCCAGATCATGGGTGATACCGGCGTCGGAAAGACGCAGCTCATCACCCAGATTCTTGTCCAGATTGCGAAGCGGGGAGACTCCGCAGTGGTTTACGATCCGGCCTCAGAGTACGTCCAGCGCTTCTATAACGAGTCGCGAGGCGATGTCATCTTGAACCCGCTCGACGCACGTTGCCCCTATTGGGGACCCGCTCAAGAGATGGAATCGAATGCCGAGGCGGACGCCATCGCCGCATCACTCTATCAGCCAACGACCGATGCCAAAGATGAGTTCTTTCACTCCACACCGGCACAGATATTCGCTCACCTCTTGAGGTACGGACCGACCCCGCACCAGCTCGCCGATTGGCTTGCTAGTGACGAGGAACTATTGGCGAAAGTGGAAGGAACGGAGATGGCGTTCTACATCGACCGGAACGCTGGACCGCAGCGAGCAGGTGTGCTCTCCTCCCTCGGCCTGGTCGCAAAATCCTTCCGTTTGCTTCCCAAGAAGACCGAGGCTAAAGGCACATGGAACGCGCGGAGCTGGTCTAAGACTAGGGAAGGTTGGGTGTTCATAACGTCCCGTCCACCCGAGCGGGATACCCTGCGTCCCCTGCATTCACTCTGGATTGATTTACTCGTTATGCGCCTACTGACTGAGCCAAAACCGAACCAGAAGCAGGTTTGGTCTGTGATCGACGAGCTGGCAAGTCTTCAGCGTCTCCCACAGCTCCACACCGCTATTACGGAGAACAGGAAGTCGAAGAATCCGATGGTGCTGGGCTTCCAAGGTAAAGCTCAGTTAGAGGTGATCTACGGCCATCTCGCGGAGGTCATGCTGTCCCAACCAGCCACGCGGATCTTCATGAAGACCGCCGAGCCAAAGGCCGCCGACTGGATTTCAGAAGCCATCGGGAAAGTTGAGATCGAGCGAGTTCGCGAGACGAAGTACGACGGCTCAAAGCACGGTCGCAACTACTCCCTTGATCGGCAGATTGAACCCCTCATCATGAGTTCAGAGATTACCGGCCTGGACGACCGGCACGCGTTTCTAAAGCTGGGAAACAACGCCGCCCGCTTCGACTTTGACTACCTCGATCTACCAAAACCGACCCCAGGTTTCGTGAAGCGTGGCGGCGCAGACGGCGAGTTGAGCTTTGACCCTGACACCTTGGAACCGCGACGTCCAGCAGGCAAGACAGCCCCAGCAGCAGGGACGGCGCCGGCTGCACCGGCCCCGCCCCCACCGGCCACTCCAGCGGTCCAGATAACGGAGCAAACAACAGCAAAAGCTACCCAGGACGGAGAGGTGGGAACCGAGGAGACGGAACACAGGAAACGTCGCAGTAAGCGGAAGAAGATAACCTCCTCCGGGGTCGAGCCGGAGGCCGAAAGGGTTCCAGAAGTGATCGAGGCGGAGTGTCTACAGGGCGACAATGACCACAGAAAAGACCTCATCGACGAAAAGCACGCGCACCAGCTCCAGCACCACGAACTGAGCCGAATGTAAGCAGAGCTACTCCGCTCAAATGCTCGCATATTCGTCACGCCAACTACCGGCCCAGAGCCGGAAGAAGGAGCCGACCCCGCTCAAATGCTCAGCATCTCCGCACCCCTAAATGCAGGACAGGCAGCTAATTACCACAAACTGGACTACGCCTCCTCGACCCAAAGCTATTACCAGCAGGGCGAGGAGGTGAAAGGCGAGTGGAAGGGTGAGCTGGCGGCGTCTCTCGGACTTTCCGGCGAGGTCAGCCCGCTTGCCTTCAACCGGCTGGCCGAGGGCCAGCACCCCGAAACCGGCGAGCAGTTGGTCAAGCATCGTGAGGCTCAGGAGTACAAGAATCCAGACGGATCTACCACCGAGGCGGTCGAGCACCGCGCCGGTTGGGATGCGCAGTTTGCTCCGTCCAAATCCGTTTCTCTGACTGCTTTGGTGGGCGGTGATGAACGGGTGCGAGAGGCACACCGGGAGGCGGTCGGTGTCGCTTTGGGCGAGCTGGAGACATTCACACAAGCTCGCATCGGTGGCAATAATCCAGCCGAGATCACCGGAAAGTTTGTTGCAGCAACCTTCGAACACGACACTGCCCGCCCGGTGGATGGCTACGCTGCACCCCAGCTCCACACGCACGCGGTCATCTTCAATGTCACTGAGCGAGCAAACGGATCGACCCGAGCTTTACAGGAACGTTCTTTCTTCGAAAGTCAGAACTACGTCACTGCGGTTTACCAGGCCGAGCTTTTCCAAAGGCTCAAGAATCTCGGCTACGAGATGGAGACGGGAAAGAGCGGTGCGCCAGAGATCAAAGGCTACTCCGCGGAGTACCTGGAGGCATCCAGTCCGCGCTCCGCCCAGATCAGAGAGCACATGGCGAAGGCAGGCGTCAGCGGGCCGGAGGCCGCGCAGATCGCCGCACACGCCACGCGCGAAGGGAAGCAAGACCTATCGCCAGCGGAGGTTTTAGCAGCTCACCGTCAGCTCGCAGCGGACTACGGAGACCAACATCAGACGGTCATCTCAGCAGCTAAAAACCGGCAACTCCAGCAGCAAGAAACGCAGCCGGAACGTGTCAATCACGCCCGCGAAGCCGTCACCTACGCCAAGACACACGCCTTCGAGCGTGAGGCTGTAGCTGACGAGCGAATCATCATGCGCGACGCCCTCCGCCGAGGTATGGGCCAGGTCACTTCCGCCGAGATTCGTTCCGAGTTTGAGACCCGGCAGAAAGCGGGGGAATTCCGGTCCGTCGAGACTCCGAAGTACGCCTCCGCTCGTCGTTTTACGACGCCGGAGACCCTTGCGCAGGAGCGGACCAACATCAAGCATGTGCTTGACGGGCGGAACACCGTCGCGCCGATCACGACAGCGGCAATGGCCGAGAGCCAGGCCAAAAGCCGCGACTTCCTAAACGCGTCACAGCGCAGAGTAGTGGAGGAAGTCCTTAGCACAAGGGATCGAGTACACGGCTTACAGGGTCTCGCCGGAAGCGGCAAGACGAGCTCTCTGGAAGTCATCCGCGAGGGAGCAGAAAAGAACGGTTACAAGGTCGAGGGGTTCGCCCCGACTTCCAAAGCGAGCGGCCAGCTTC
>JAABUO010003493.1_pt1 | contig 18708 bp, 18 predicted proteins | sample 5559291 | NCBI WGS metagenome assembly JAABUO01 (sample SAMN10711878, study PRJNA513372) | rock metagenome | isolation source: Antarctica rocks | place: Antarctica: Victoria Land, Finger Mt sud | reverse complement strand
AATCACTCACTCACCCCTCTTTGCCAGAAACTAAACTTTCGTGCCAAAACGGATCAAACATCCACCATCTCCTCATCGAACCCAAACCCCCACTTCCCGCCCTCCACCACGCTCCTCGTCTCCAATTCTGCTTGCCAGCTCTTACGCACATCCGCTAGCGTTATTACCGTCCTCTTCTTCCCTGCCTTTCCGCTTCCTCCAGCCACGATACCACCACCACTTCCTCCTCCTCCTCCTCCACCACCAGCCCCAGCACCATCGCCTTCGTCCCCCCCGCTAAAAAGCCATGCCTCGTCCTCGCCCGCGCAGGCGAGTAGATTGATGATGGCGAGGTAACACTCTTCTATGCCACGGTCACCGAGGTTCGCTCTTGCGGTTTTGTTGTCGCGCGCGCACTGGAGATGCTGCCAGAGGGCGGCCGCAGCGCCGCGGAAATCGTGGTGGTTGAGGCGGAAGGAGGCGAGGAGCGGGGCGGCGTCTTTGGAGGAGGATGAGGAGAGGGAGGGTTGAGAAGAGCGGTGGGTGAGGAAGGAGTCGATTTGTGGGATTAGTAATGGTGGGAAGGGGAGGGAGAGGAGGGTTGAAGGGGAGTGGATGAGCAGGGATGCTAGGAGGTGAGGCAGGAGAGAGGATTGGGTGGATGGCGGGAGGAGGGTGAGCGCTGAGAAGGCTTCTTGGAACGAAGATGTGGAGAGGGAGGCGTGGAAGAGGGTGGTGAGGATGGAGGGGCGCTGAGGGGAAGACGGTTGGAGGAGTTGCAGGCCGAGGTGGCTGAAGGAGGCCGTTTGGGAGGGGCAGGAGGGTTGGAAGAGGGTGGCAATATGGGCGTAGTAGGCTGGGAGACCGGTGGAGAAGAAGGCGGCTTCGGTGGGGGAGAGCAGAGAGGAGGATGCGGAGGAGTAGTCGAAGGTTGAGGTGGGGCGAGCTGGAGTGGTAGTGGTTAGCGATTTTTCAGGGGAACGGGGGGAAAGGGTTGTACAGAGATTATAGGCAGCCTTTTTGAAGTAGATGGCTGCTTCTGTGAACTCATTTCGTATGAGGTATAACCGGCCCTTGACGTATGTTGACCACGCTGTGGACGGCTGGTAACGTAGGAAGTATGAGGCTAGGTCAATGTTGCGATTCACAAGTAGGTTGCATTGAACGTGAACCAGGACGCTGTTGAGGGATATGGATATGTCGTTGCCACCGTTTACCCATTGCAGTAGATCTTGTATAGTGTGTGTCAGCGCCGCACTAGGAGGTTGCAAGTCATACGATTGTGGCTTTAGGTCGACAGCGAACAGATTTTCGAGAACTGTGGACATCCGGTCTTCGTCAGAGCTGGCCGGAAATTCCCCGACGACGCTAGTTGGGCTTGACGTCTCTCCTCTACTTCTCGGCTCCGTTCTCGTGTTTTTTCCCAGCCATTGCATCATCTGATACCGTTTCAGCTGTTCAAGTAGCTCAAGGTATATTTCTGCTGCATCGAAATCATCCATAGGCGTTTCTTCCGGGTCAACATCCATTTCGACAAACACAACCAACACTAGCAAGTCAACAAGAATCCTTTCGTGCAGGTCTACCATTTCTTGAGCACCCTTCACCAAGACTTTAAGACCGAAATCAGTGGACAGTAAATCTGATTCTTCCGTAGACATCATTAGGTCTATTTCATTGAGAATGGCTTTGAACGAATTCGTCTCTAAACCACTGAAACCACCTAATGGATTAAGCGTAGCTAGTAAGTCATCAAAAGCGTTATCGCTTATCTTATTTGAGAAGTTGCACTGATCATAGAAGCTCTGTATGCGGACTGGCACTGAATATGAAGGGTCTTGCCAAAGCTCAGCAGCTAATACTCTCTCGCAAGTTTGCCGCAGAGAGTGACTAAAGCTCTGTCTCAACGCTGCGGCTGCTTCCAGGATTACAGAAAGTTCATCAGGAAATTTAGGCTCCATTCCATCAGAGTCAGCTTCTATCGACGGAGTCTCCAATAGCTGCATTGACTTGGCGAGATCTCCGTGCTTGTTTTGAGACATGATCTCAATCTTGCTGCTATCACGTATTGCAGAACACCCATCAGCAAAGAGCAACCACGGCATGTCTGCATGATCGCCGTAAGTCAGTGATAGTATATCCCACTGTGAGCTATCAAGATCTTGAATCTCTTGGTGGTAGATGGTCCATTCACGATGTAACGCAGCACGATAGCCCTCAAAATCCAGGGCGCCTGCTTCATTGCGCACTAGTTTCACTGAGGATGATATGGCAGAGCACATGCGCTCCTTGAGAGAGGCTTTGGCATTGGAAGATATATCAGCTTTTCGGGCTGCTGCGTACATTGACAATGCCGTCTCCAGGATGACCTCAGGGGATTTTCCGGGACGCAAAATGAAGTCAAGCCATTGTTCCGTAACGTCTTCGGGCTCGAGATCTGATGGTTGTGGTTGTGGATCTCGGTAAAATATCTCGGACGCCGTAGTAGACCAGTGATCTCGCCAGACTGCATTCGCTATATCTTGAAGGTCAAACTTGATGTTATACAATTTATAGCGCTTATTCGACCTCATCAGAACCCACATCTCCAGGCCGTTCGTATTCCCTTCACCCTTCAACTGAAAGTCGGCGACTTTCCATATAGCTTTGCTATCCGGAGTTGGATCCGGATCGGGTGGCCTGAGTGTAACTTCAGGGAAAAGATCACGAATACCTCGATTCCCTTGATCTGCATCTCGTATAGCCCAGATCTTGAATTGTCCTAGGTCATGAGGCGAGAAGGTTATAGAGTAGTACTGGTCTCCTTCTACAAGCGGTTCGGTTTCGAAGACTTGCAATACTTTCGAAGAACCAGGATCAATCATTACCTTTGGAATTTCGTGCGGCTCACGTTGCAGGCCAAGGAGGTCGGTGGCATAAGGGGTAGTCTTGGTGCCTTCAAGATTCCACACTTTCAAGGTGTGGTTCAGACATACACAGTATACATGCTTCTTATCAGGCGAGAGCTTCAGAGATATTGCTGTGCTCTGATCCAATATATTACCGTCGTATCGCATAGTATTGGTGCCCTGCCACCGGACAAGTCCGCGTAGGGATGAACCCCATTGCCCATCGTTATAGGTCGTTTCACGCCAATTGGACCCATCCCCCTCTTTGCCCCTTGTTAACCGCAATAGCCTGCCATCACTCAGAGCGATGACCAGGAGCAATGAGCTTCCTGCAATCAAGCGGTGGGGTGTGCTGAGACTGAAGGAGGGAGGCCTGAAAACCTTGCACCACTTTTCAACCTCTTCTTCCGAAGAAGCTGCACGACAGAAGAAATCTCTCCGCAGGCTCAGTGTAAATAGATCATTCCCTTTCGTCAATACGAACACGCTGAAGACGTCCTGATCTTCTGTTTCCGCCAATGCCACACAATCAGGTCGTATCGCGCTCGGGAAGCTAAACCGTATGACATGTGTAGCCGCTTTACTATCCCTGTCGCTCTTAACCAAATCCACAGATCGTAGCTCTAGCACTTTGTTGTCCTCCAGAATGCGCCATAGGAAGCTTCGCGGGTATTCCCTAGACTGACCGAAAAAGATGGAGCTCAAGCTCGCAAGGCAGCCTCTCGAGAAGGCTTTTTCGTCTTTGTAGCTAGGCAAGGATTTAAGAACGAGACGTCGAGAACGTGAGCTGCGACTGAATGCGCTGGGTGAGGGGAGCTGGATTTGGATCACTGAACCTGAGTTTTTTGGTTCGAGATCAATTCTAGTCTCTTTGAACAAGCACAGAGACGATGATGGAGCCTTTTGAGCCATACACTTTGTTGCCAGCGACTGGCCGCTGCTGAATCCTGGTGCGAGCGTTTTGGCATGGGTCGCGTCAAGCTCCACAAGTCTCGCGCTTAGTTTTCAGGCGAGCACTTTACACTCGTAACCTTACTGTCTTAGTTAGAGAATAAATTACTATTGCAGGTTCAATCAAGATATGTGGGCAGTGTTTTACAAATAATATAATCTGAACAGAAGACTCTTGGTTGACATGTGCAATAGTACTCCGTAAAGTATCGCTCTTTATCTGCGCCTATCCCCCTCCCAGCGCCGTAGCAATGCAACCAGCCATGCTCCATCGTCTCTCATCAAGCCTAGCAATCAGACATGGAATCGACTCACAAAGAATGATGCATCATCAATCCTTCTCTAAATCTTTAGGACTTGGATCTCCAATACCATCCTCCTAACATGCCCATCGGGTTAGCCATGGTTCTACTTTCGAATATCGGGGTTGGCTTACCTTGATCGCAAACAAACAATCACTCTCAGGCAAACATGGACTATCATAGATTTTGCATATCCTCGTCTCGCCTCTTCCCTTCTTCAAACTCAACCTCGTCGTGCTAGCATGAGCAATTATATTGCCACCGATGGGTTTCTTGGGGTCCGGATTAAACATCGCACTGGGGCCCCCGTCGACTTGCGCTACTACCTGGTTTGTAATGACCACCGCTATGCCAAACTCATCTGCCAAACGTTGTAGTGTACGCATGAACTTTGCAAGGTGTGTTTGTCTTGAAGACAACTCCCCTCGGCCGGAGAAGTCCGTGCGGTAGAGGGAGGTTGCGGAGTCCACGATAAGCAGGGAGAACCGAGTCTCACACATCATCGATGATGCCTGGTTTAGCAATTGAAGCTGGTGGTCTGAATTGTAGGCACGTGCATATGCGACATTGTCGAGCACCTCTTCTCCAGACAAGCCGTAGCGATTCGCCACTGCGAGTAGACGTACCGGGCGAAAGGTACCTTCGGTGTCGATGTAGAGGCACTTTCCCTCTCCGCCACCCATATCGAATGGTAACTGACAAGTTACTGCGAGCGTATGACATATTTGACTCTTTCCCGTTCTGAACTCGCCGAATATCTCTGTTACTGAGCCTGTTTCAACTCCACCAGCCAGAAGGGTGTCCAGTTGTTTCGAGCCAGTGGTGATCGAAATAAGCTCGCTCCTTCGCTGGTGCATCTCTGTAGCCGTAGTAAAGCCCATGGGTACCAGCTTTGAAGCTGAGGGTCATCAGCGATAGCCTTCACGGAAGCCTTATCACTATGTATGCACACCTTCAGCCAATATCTTGGTCGCCTTCTGCTCTGAAATGCCTTTGATCTGCTCCAGAACCCGCCTAGGTCTTTTCCCAAAGTTAGTTCAAGTCTGACTGATCTTAGGAGACTGTCTACCTACGTGTATGCGACAGACTCGACGGTATTGAAACCACCATCAACGATAAGCTTGATGTCTCGCGCCGAAAGACCAGCAACTCCCTAGCAGTTTCATTAATCTTCCAAACCACACCACGACGACTCGCTATGGTTTCCCATTACCTCGAGCACCGATAATGGTGTAGGCGCACCAGGCCCTCCAGCCCCGCCATCTCCATTGACCGACTGAGTCTCCTCAGCTTCCATCGTACTCATGACAATGATTCGATTGGGGAATTTACTTGGAAAGGGAATGGAGCAGTCAAGATTGTAGGCAAAGACCAATTCTGGTGGCAATAAAGTAAGGTAACAGCTAACTTCTGGAAACAGCCTGGCGAGTATGGGAAGGTGGGAACACGCGACGCAAACGCCACAACACGAAACCACGTGATCCAACTTTTCAGCAGAGCTAAAGTGCTTGTTTCGAGACCTTATCTTACTTTGCATTCCTTAAACAGCGGACTACTAACAAGTATATAGTAATTGCCCGTTTCCACCCTACTGCAAGATGGGTAAGAGAAGCCATCTCTATGGAAAATTTGCTATCCGAGCACCCCAAGCAAGCAAGCAATTTGCCTCTATTCCTTCGTCCATTTGAGTAACCGTCCACACAAAAGACTAACGCCATTGGTATGCTCCTTTGAACATGCTGCGCACAGCGTTCTCATATGCAACCCGATCCCTTGGAAGGTTAAGCTCTGAATAGCCCCAACCATCAGCCAGGGCTTGCTCCGCACATGGCCCTCCCCTAAAAAGATCTTTAAAAACATGATAAGAATCCGAAAGGCCATCAGGTGAGCTCTTGCAATGCGCAAAGCCCATATCGCTGTCAACCCTTATTCCCTGGTATCGCCGACGCCGCTTTTTACTGGAGCAACCTTTTCACACTTCCACTATGAGAGCACAATATTAAACTTCTTCAACGAAGCGCGACTCGGTCGCGTTCAAATCTCCTCTCTTCCTCTGCAAATGCCTGGACTGGCGCTTATTTCCTGACTCCAAGTCCTGCCTCCAGTCGGCAATATCACTGCTTTGACGAGATCTATCTAGAGTTCCAGGTCTCAGAACCTCAAACCCTGAGTTCGCCTTTCGTGCGGTTGAATTCCCTTGAGAATGGAATGTTTCCGCATCATCCATGAGATCGAAACGATTCCTAGGAGGGGCTTGGTGGACGAAGTTTTGAAAGGAAAGCGGTTCTTGGCTCTGCTCATCCAACCCCGGGGTTGCAAATGGATCACGTATGTCATTATAGGGTGATGAATGTTGACCAAAGGTGTATTTGTGTTCGGTTGGCGTCGTGGCTTCTGCCCAGTCCCCACTTGTACCGCCTGCTGGGCCCCGGCGCATCAGCTGGCCCGTCTCCGCGGCCTGTGATCGCCGCTGGCTTGGGAGTGTATCCAGAGCACGACGTTTTGAACTAGAGACGTTGCGAGAATAGGCGTCGGCAGGATTTAGACGGTCGTGTGATGTTTTAGTCTGGGACGGTTGACTGAAACCGCTGTGGCCCTCATTGCTGGACGATTCGGACGACGACTCAGCACTGCTTAAATTCTCGTGTCCTGCGTCATGGTTAGTTAGTTACCGGTACTGACAGAGGAAAATGATGAGCTACCTGTGGAATTGGATCCTTCTGGCGTCGTGGCCGACTGCCGTCCTTCAAGAGCCGCCAGGGCATCACTGTTGTCAAGTTCATGTGAATTACTATACCGCAAATGCGAAGAGCGGCGAGGTTGATAAGTGGGTCGACCACGAGATGCGGACTCTGATGAGCCAACCCGGGATGGGATAATCTCTGCCGAGACAGCTCGATCGAATGATGAGCTTAGAGGCTTTGAGGAAGTACTAGACCTACCAGGACCAGAACCAAGGGTTTCGTGGTGAGCTGGCTGTGGCATCTCTAACCGAGGAATGTTGAAGGTAGAAGTAGGCCGCTCCGAAGACGCCATGTGTTGGCCCGTGTTTTGTTCAGATACTGAAAATGCTGGGCTGCCTGGCATACTAGACCGAGGAGTGTTTGACCGGGAGATCCATACCCCATCCACTTCGATTCCGCTCTCAATAGCCCGAATGCCAAAAGGTATCTCACGACCCTTTCGTTGCCTCGCACTTTCTGTATGCTGCATTTCCTTTCGTTGGGCTTCCTTGGTTGCTGCAATGGCTGTATATTTGCGAAGCCTCCAACGATTGTACCCCAATTTGACGCATCCCATGGCAACAACTCCAACCTAGAACCGTCAGTTGCCTTATATCTTTAGGCGCCTTGAAAGGAAGGCCTACAATGGAGGTCCCCAGGACCTAGAGCGTGGCCTGGTCAGCATGTTCGAAATTTATTGTAAACGCATTTTGTTTGACTTACGAAACACATCTTCTCCCATAGCTGCCATGAGTTCCAAAACGACATGATTACGGTAGGTTCCTTCCTGTTTAGTGTATAATACGGTGAATAGTGTCGAAGTTTTAAGAGGTGTATCAGAATGTGGTGGGGTTCGTCATTAGGATAAGTATGATAGTAATATTAGTAGGTTGGAAAGAAGGGGGATGCTCGTGAGGCTTAGGATGTACCAGTCAAGTGATGAATGGAGAAGAAAAAAAACGAGGACGAGAAAGGAAGTTGGCTGTGAATTAGGTATTTTTTTGCAAAGGCCTGATTCGCAAGTGTTTCACTTTTGCTGTCCCGCCGTTTGTGTCCGATTTCAAATGGTGCACTAGAGAACCTTGTCTGTTGCCAAAGTCGAGCTGAGGTCATCGGTCTCAAATCACGCAACCAACAGTTTGTTAACACTTGTCCAACATGCGCGATGGTACGGGGTATGATAGTTGAGTAAGGGACATTGGTACACGTAAGTTAAGGATGGGAGGATTTGGGTGGGGATTGGATTTTCCCACTTTGCGCGTCATTTCTTTTCGTTTGTGTACCTTGCTTAATGTAGCATTTTCCACCTTGTCACTCCTGTGTTACATGCACCAGATCTTCGCACGACCTCCATGCTTCAGCACATTCATGGTCAGAAACCAAGGAGTCGGCTGTGGTGAGCTGAGGAAGCGCCCCACGCATACTGCTCGATTGTGCGATTAAATGAAACTGAAAGATTCTACTGATGATTTTGTGATTTCCTTCTTCCCAATTGGGCATCCTCGCCAATTTTGCTCGCTGCGGCTGTGAAGTTACATGCGATGATTCAACAAAATCCTTGGGATTGAATAATCCCGCGCCAATGTAGCCCTGGCCTCCCCACGATCGAATCATCTGAAGCGTGGTGGATCCCGAGCATGTCCTTCGCCTCGTTCATCGAATCCCATAGCTCATTCTCCACTCTATTCCCTCGTGTTCCCTGATCTTGCATGGCTGCGCAAGTAGCCGGATTTTCCGCCGGCCAACCTTGACCTCAATTTTCGCCTCTCAAAACCATGGATCGCTAAGGTACCCGCACGATATTGACATAAAACTTGTATCCTACGCTCTTGGGTACTGGGTCGAAACTTGAAAATTTACCAACGGTACGGTACTGCCAACCCCGCGATAGTGACGCCCTCTCGGCACCTCATCGATAGACTAATGCGTGATGGTGATGAATCTTTCCGAGGCCTAAATATAGACCTGGAAATAAGGTATTGCTTGGGAGTTGGGAATAGTAACAACATTTCACCAATTCAATTTGCTTTGTAAAATTTCCAACTGAGCTACCCGTACGGAGGCGCTCTCTCCCAAGCTGGTAATCTACTTCTCTAAAATCCTTCGACTAAGCTTCATGCTGCCCACAAATCTTACTGCAAAGGCCGCATGGAAATTAAATCAATTCCTTCCATTACAATCACTCGTTCGAGTCGTTCAATTACATTAATTCCTTCCGCCGGCTGCCTCAGTTACATATCTGTCTTAGCATTCAAACCTACTTTGCAAATTGCAATGTGAAGATCCTAAATTCCAGCACCGATGGATCCCATTTTTGAGTCCTTGACGCAGAGACTACGAAAGAGATCATGCGATGCCAGGCCAATCTATAAACCAACAGTCTGAAAACAGCGAAAGCGTTTCAGGGCAAGAGCCTCATCATATAACCCCAATTGAGAGCTAGATAATTTATAACGTCCGCTAACACGATGGGGAAGGCAAGCGATCACTGGACGTCATTTCAAGAGCTGGACCGTAAGAGCGAACACGCTCAAAAGATCGATCAAGTTCTTAACGCGGCAGATTTCACTGATCTACGTTTGGTAGCTTCACGGGCGCGATATGAGGACTTGAAGTCCAACATTGTTCCTCCTCAGTCGCAGACTTCTCCACTTACCTGGTCAATTGACTTGTCTAGAATTTGCTGCCAGTTACTACAATGTAGTAATAGAGCTTGAATTCTCTGATTCCTCGCGATGGATTGCTAGAATTCGACGGCCGGACGACAAATCGAACGACAATGATCAAGTCGAAACCTCCAATCTAAGCGAAATTGCTACCATAAGACTTGTCGCCTCAAGGACCAGCATTCCAGTCCCGAAAATCTACAGTTTCGAGTTTCGTTATGTCCTAGTGCAAGCCGTAGCCGATCGCCATCCAAATAACGGTTTATTAAGATTAGTTCCCCGGGAGTGCTGGAACAAAGTCGCCGACCAGTTAGCAGACTACTGGTATCAACTCAGCCGTCTGCGGTTCGATCGCATCGGACGTCTCTGGTGTGGGGCGTACTGGCGACGAAGAAGAGCCTTCTATCATCCCACTACCCGGGTCAGGAGGACCCTTCCTGACGTCCCTGGAATATTTCTACGCTGTTCGCAGAAGTCATAGCCGAGAGATAAAAGCAGAGCACGCCGAGGACGAAGAGTGGGGAACCTCTTTATGGATTCTGAAGCAAGCTCTGTCATCAGTGATAATTGAAGACTACATACATGGATTTTCCCGCTCTGCCACATGGGCTTTCATTATTACAACATCCTCATCGACGACGATTTTAACATTACCGGAATTATGGACTGGAGCGACGCGCAGACAGTCCCAACAGAGCGTTTCATCATCAATCCCGAGTTCATTACATTTCCCGGACTGTCAGCCGAAGAGAACGAACCGATTATCGCCTTTCGTGAGAAATTCGCTTTCGCACCGAGGAAGAGGAAGGTCGGGACGAACCCTGGCGATTGCGATGGACCAGAAGACGTTCCGTCGTCCTCGTCGTCGTCGCCGCGCCTTATCTTAGATCTACTCGGCACACCGCTATGGGAAGTTGTGTACCGTTGCACGTACAGCTATCGATAGAGGGCGAAGTCGGATGCGAGGTTAGTGTTGAAGCAGATTCCGGGGAAACTGCCAAGCGGGAGGATTTTGCATCGTACCATGTGAATGGTCCGATACACCATACGCACGAGAAAAAGCGGACTGTGAGACTGAACCTAGAGGAAGAATACGGTGATGATTCTAGAATTGAAAGATCTTCCAATACTGTGAAGCCAGCCAGCCGTTCGCTCATCAGAATGCCTAAGGCGCGCTCATCTCTGTTTGAAAACTATATAATCTCCTGCAGTGCTATTTAATTCAGCTTTTTGGACAGGCGGTAATATTGTCAAGACTCTCAGCATGACTCCCTAAGTATTGCGCCATTCAATACCGCACAGTACAATGCCATGCTAATAACATTAGCCTGCTAAATTTTACTCTACCTACGAACTATGTGATAAGACCTCTACTCCGTGATGAGTGTGCCTACGGGCAGCAAGAAAGCTGCGCTCTATAAATTGTTACGACTGAGGATTGCACAGCAAAACTAAACCCCACCAAATACCACTGAACATCATAGATAAAAACTCACCCAAAAGCTGCAAAACAATCTCAAATACCTGATCTACGGTTCTGAGATTTCTGAAGTTACAAAAACCCGTGCAAGTTAATAGAATAAGACTCTTATTCGTACCTAGACATACCGTCTCGTCAAGCCCTATGGAAATGCACTAAGAGGCAGGGCGATCCTTACCCATTGGATATGCCCGACTTCGGGCCTCCGAACAGCTCAACAGAAAACATGCTTCACTTCAATGCGCAGTAATTACTCGGTACCATAATTGTATACATTTTACGTACTAATCATAATGGCACCTTTCCGCAATCCATTTGGCAAGAAGCCTCCAGTTCCCCATGGTGTTGCAGATGAAAACTTAGAGCCGAGGGCGTCCGATGGCACTGAAACGGCATCCCAAAGGTCGGGATATGCAGACTCAAGAGCATCGTCGTCATTAAGCATCAAGGCGAGAAAAGAAGAACCGAACGAATACAAGCTCAGTGGTACGTTCTTCGCGTTAAGGTCGCACTCCTACGTACCTGCACAAAATGTTGATTTCTACTAATGCATACTAGTGGTCAATGACAATGGCGTCTACCTTCCTGTACATCACTGGGTGCCAAACTCAAAGCATGCCAGAGCGCTAACACTATGATAGCCTTCACCTCCCGAAAGAAAAAGCTTTTGGCAGAGGACATCATCGTCTACCAGCTCATCGAATCACCGGAGTATGCTCAATGAGAACGAACCTTTTTCAATATCTCGAGAATCCTTTGACTCCTACCGTAGATCATTTGTAAGATGTTCCTTCCAACCGATATTATATGATGACCGCTCAAACGGTCTACAAGGATATTTCAGCCCGCTCGCCAGTGAATCAACATGACTCCCCCACACCCCGGCAAAGTCTCGATTCAAGGATGGCACGCCCACCGCGCTCAGCGATCAAAGCAAACCAGTTTGAGCGGCCACAACCAACAGACGAGGAAGCATTCGAGGAGGTGGGGCTCAATGACGAAGCAAAACAACCACCGAAGAAGCGAGGTATATTCTCACGCTTCGGCGATAATTCAGAGACTTCGGGTACCAACGACACTTCGAGACCAAGCTCAAGCCATAGAGGCTTTCATCTTCCTGGCAGAAAACGTGGGCAGAGTGGCCAAGGGGCGGAACTAGGCAACATTGATCGACCCACGAACGAAGGAGTTGACGACGGAATTATCAGATAATACATTCTTGCCAAGGGCGGTTTATTGCTATTATTGTATATGCTGGCTAATAAGGCATTGTCAGCAACTTGAAGCGAAGAATCGAACGGAGTTGGTTTATGAGACATTGACTGCATGAGGGATGCTGGAGAAAGCTGGCGTTTCTGTTAATTCCGGCAAGGCCGCAATGTTGGGTTTGCCGGGGCAAAGTATCATCAATGTGTATGGCCCACAAGTTAAAGGGTTCAATAGTCTAGTAGTAATATTAAGCATTCGCATCAATTACTTAGATGTATGAACAGCTTCCGCACTACAGGCCAGGGAGGCTTGTTTTCGATATCCACCCAATTGTTCCGGTTTGTGATTTTGATATACAGCAATTGCGATTGAGCCAATGACGTATCTACTCATAGAGTGAAATAGATAAGATAGACGAAATACAGCTTAGCTTCCTTCCGACCCTCGTTCTAAGGTACTCTCTATCTCAAGAAAATTCACAAGCGAAAACCCGTCGACAATCGCGAAAGGTGAGAGTGTCTCTCACACAACCACCCAATGGCCGGCATAAAGCGCAAAGAAGCGCCAATTTCAAACGCACAAGCTAGTTCGGTCCATAAAAAGACCAAGAGCAGAAATGCACAAGTCAAAATTTCGAAGGTTGAGCCTTTGGTATTGGAAGTAGAGACAGACTCAGACCCTATCATTGAATCAGATACCACCGAGCACAGCGGCGACGATGATGGTGTAAGCTGGCCATCCGATGAAGAGGTGGCGGAGACTCAACCCCCCGTAAAGGACGAAAGCTCTATAGAAAAGTCGGTGAGGGAGGATGGAATCGTCAAAAAGCCCACGGGCGCCAATGATATCAATGGTTGTAAGAGCAGTCAAACCAGATGCGATCGAAGGGATATAGCTGATACAAGTAATAGCCAATTCTTCCAGAGAAGCTCATGCAAAGCAAAAAGTCTTAGCTCAAGAACGAAAGGCAGCCAAACCCAACGCTGACTCCATAGCTCGGACGAAGAAAATCTGGGAACGCTTACGTAGAAAGTCCCATGTCCCCCCTGCGGAGCGAAAAGTGTTAACAGCGGAGCTGTTTAGCATTATCACTGGCCGCGTGAAGGACTTCGTTTTCAAGCATGATTCTGTACGAGTAATCCAAACGGCTATTAAGTATGGCAACTTAGACCAGAGGAAGATGATAGCAAAGGAACTTAAGGGAGATTACAGAGCGCTAGCTGAAAGCAGATATGCAAAGTTTTTGATTGGTAAACTTCTTGTTCAAGGTGATGAAGAGGTTAGAGACATGGTAGTTCCGGAGTTCTATGGCCATGTCCGGCGCATGCTTAAACATCCGGAGGCTTCGTGGATTCTGGACGATATATATCGGGGGATTGCAACCCCAACGCAAAAGGCCACTATGCTGCGAGAGTGGTATGGGGCTGAATATGCACTCTTCAAGTCGGAGGGATCGGGGCCAAATTCCGCAGACCTCAAGCAACTATTAGAACAGAATCCGGAAAAGAGGGCTCCAATAATGCGCGCTTTACATGAGTTAATTAATCAACTTGTGCAGAAGAAGACGACAGGTTTCACGATGCTTCATGATGCCATGCTCCAATATTTCATCAATGTGCAACGAGGAAGCGAGGAAGCGTCTGAGTTCATTGAACTATTGAAGGGTGACGAAGAGGGTGATCTTCTCAAAAATCTTGCATTCACTAAGTCTGGAGCTCGCCTTGTCTGCTTAGCCTTCGCGTATGGTACCGCAAAGGACCGCAAAAACATGTTGAAAGTCTACAAGAACACTATGCAAACGCTCGCATTTGACGCTCACGGACACAAAGTTCTTCTTGCAGCCTACGACGTTGTAGACGACACAGTCTTGGTCTCGAAATCTGTGTTTCCCGAGCTTCTCGGTAAAGAATCTGTGCCCGGGATTCAACAACCTGATCTTCTGACAGCTGCTTTGGATCTCAATGCAAGGATAACGTTACTCTATCTTTTTTCCGGCAAGGCGAAATCTATTTTGCAAGAAGACCTAGGTATTCTTAATGAAATCCACCAGATTCGAACCGCAACGTCAAAAAAGGATCCCAAATTGCGGCGCAAAGAGCTATTGGCTTCTCTATCGCCACCTTTATTATCGTTCATATCAGTTCATGCAGGTACCTTGATACAGACAAGCTTCGGATGCCAATTCATATCTGAAGTGGTCCTAGGTTCTGTTGGCGATCGCGAGCCAGCCTTGACTGCTATCGCAGCCCTTGCCAACGGAAGTCCAGAGGTTAAAGTCCTGTTGGAAACACCTGCTGTGGGTAGGATGCTCAAGTCTTTGGTTGTAGGTGGACGTTTCAATCCGAAAACAAAATCAATTGATCTTGCGGACCCACCACTTAGTTTTCATGATCGGTTGTTTGCCATAATCGAAGATAACATATCAAGCTGGGCGACAGGGAGAAATTCTTTCGTTGTCGTTGGTCTGTTAGAAGCAGAAGGGTTTCAAAAGCGGGAATCATTGAGGAAGGCGCTGAAAAAGCATAGAGCAGAGCTGATCAAAGCAGCAAATTCTTCGGAAATCGAAGCTGGGGGGCACAAGGGTTTGAAGTCTACAGGCGTTGGGAATAAGGGTACCAAGATCCTTTTAGAGAAGATTGACGAATAAGTAGGCAGGCCATGTAGGAAAGCTTATGCACGATCTTTCCAGACTCCTATACCTAGGTCCTTGCTCATTCCTCATCCCACATTCTCTCAATGCTTACCTTGGGGTCGCTCCTCAGCGAAGCCAAGACAAGATCTTTCCAGACTTCTATACCTGGTTATCCACCCATTCCTTATCCCTCATACTCTCAGTACTTACATCAAGATCACTTCTCAGACGCAAGGCAGACCTAGAAATTACCTACGCATGGCCAAATAAGTGAGATTCCACCAAGTTAGTCTAAAGAAAATCGTAAAGTCACCCAATATTCATGTATTCACAGGACTTGATCTCCATCTTCACAGTACCAATCCCTCCAAAATCTGCTAGGCGATAGCGGAAACTCTTCCATTCACCGTAGTAAATCTCAATTTCACGGCAGTCATCAACACCAGGTGAACATAGCGATGAGCACCGCCAACGGTACCCTGCGATCACTCGCGAGATATGTAACCTAGAGATACTGCACCCTTTACAACATCCGGCAAACAGATCTTGACTCAACTCTTCGGTGCACTACCAACACCAATAGCTATATAGACCAACGATTTATGGCAAGGTTGACTTGTACTATCCAGTCCTCCACTTGAATAGATCAATTGGATACCCATTACTTATGATATGACAGAGCTGGACTAGCCCGTCCTCTATTGGAATAAATCGATTGAATACAACAGTTTATAAAATAATGGACTTGGACAATCCGGTCTTCTACTTGAATAGATTGATTGTATACCCTAACCTTGTTTTATTTGGTCTTCGCAATCTTTCTACTGAGCCACTTAGAAATATCTGACTTTGGCTATTCTTCTTTTCACCTGGAATATATCTACCGGAATGTTCTATCCTCGAATTTACCTTCTACGATTTCTCCGAATTTGAGCGCCGACGAATAGCAGCGTCGTAAAAAAGCCCACAAAATCGCGTTCTTGCTATTTTCCTCACATTAAATATTGCATACTGTCTAGCTCACGTCTCATATCAGTACAATCTCATGCCTCTATCTACTCTAAATCGAACTTTAACGCACAAGTGCCTATCGATGAATTTAGTGCAAATACGAATAGTAGCGACCGAAATCCCGAGAAAATCATAATAACAACATCCTTCGCTCCTCCACTTCCTCTTCTTCTTTCTTTCATCCGTTCACAAGTCATCCTTACACGGAACCCTACACACTTTCCCAAGCAACCTAATCCAGTATCTCAACTTCCTATACACTTTCTAAAGCAACTTTTTCAGTGTCCCAATTCAATACATGTCGCACATACTCGGAGGAGCTGGCCAAGATGAGACCACCGGAGAAGGCAGGATGAATCAAGCCACCAATCGCCTCCTGTGCCATGCAGTGTTCGATCCGGCGTTACACAAGATCGTGAAGCGGTCAAAGGCCTCCAAACACAACTTCCGCCACGTCTTAAACCCCACTTCCTACACCTCAAGCTTACATGTTCTCAAAAATCCTACCATAAATAAAGCTCCGAAACTACACATTAGGCATCTAAAACTTGTTGGTAATGCTCAGGCACGATGCCACGAGCTCTTAGCCAAGAGCTCAGTCACAGGGGGAGCGCAAGGCGATGGTCTAGCTCACTCTGGAAACAGACATGAAGCGACTCTAAGGCATAGAATATCGCTTTCTTCTGGATTCGACGGTATTTGTTGGAATACTCGGCTTCTTGGCTACACGATCAACGAAAGGCTAGGACAAGAGGCTTTCAGCGCTGACAAGATGAGATTGGAACTATACGAGCTCAAGAAGAGACATCCGAGATGCTGTGAGATGGTTCGCCTTATTGGCGCGAGCCTCAACTCGGATCTGACTACTTTCACGTCAATCCCTTGACTCTCCGCGCTTGTTTGCGCTCTACACCAGCTAATTCTGAAGCGAAAAGTTTTCAAGGGAATACAACAAATCAAGGTGGCTATCACTCTCAATTACGAGGAAGAGATAGCGTGCGCGCTGGTTGATGGACCACCTTCGTAAAGGATCTCACTATGCTATCAACTGAACTCCCAAGCCAAATCACTATAGATCACGACATGGAGGCATCGTCCCCTGTTGCCCCGGACCTCCTCGAATCACTCCTAGCTACGGCCGGCGAGCTATTTAGCCAGTATCGGGATGAACCATTTTGATTATACTAGTTATCAGGCGGGCGGCACAATCCAAGCAAACATCACACGCTTGAATAGCAACAGTGTGGCGCTGTTCAGCAGCAATTTACATCCTCCCCATTTGCCGCTGAATGAATGGCACGCCGCGGCGATGGCACGCAAAGGGCGCCATTGGTTTGTGTACAGCAGCACCTTTGATCCGCGCATGATTCAAAATCAGCAGTCACCGCGAATTGGTGCAGAAGCCGGATTGTCATTGATCCATCATACTCTGCGATTAGCCTCATTATCAAGAAATGAGACATACGCGCCAGTTCGCAACACCATGGGTCAAGCGGTGAAGGGCCGGGGATTGAGAATTGATCAGATATGGCTGACAGGCAGTGCCAGCCCACTGGCGCAGTGCTTGAGAGAGGCAACGGAGTTTGCTTATCGAGTGGCAGGAGCAAGATAGCAATTCAGCCATCTCGATCAAGGCAGAAGCAAGCTCTGATGGTCTGCTACCAGACGACGAATACCTTCAAGCAATCAACAGACCATGAAATCCTTTTTGGATGGAGGAGCAGGGGCTTTCTGCCGATATCTACTCCAAGTGCACTAGCAAAACCGAGCTGGAAAATCTCTTTCTTGACCACAGTCTCTGAGGGTGATAAGTTTTCGAGAGATTACAAAGAGCTAAGAACGGCTGTTGTTGAAGTGAATTCAAAGAGGAACGCACATGGTGACAGATGGACAGCTTTATCAAAAGCCTAACGATGAATCTACACTTCAACTCTTAGGAGTTTAACTCAGAGTCGACCACTTTCATGTCAACACTTTCATGTCACCACCCTGCTTTCCCTGCTCACGAATGACCGGACAGCTCTCAATTCGGTCCGAAAAGCCATTTTCCATGGCTCCGCTTGGCTCGAGCCGCCAAATCTCTCCATTGAGAATTCTTATGCATTCTATAAAATTCTATTTGCGTTAGTGAAGAATGTCCGAATGGGACACCACAGTTCCCGAAGTAGAAGGACCGGCTATGGCCTTCCACTTCAGCTCCTTGAAGTTCATCCTAGAGTTGACCACTTTCATGTCACCAAACCAGCTTGCGTGCTCCAGTATGTTTGGACATTGTACACTGCTCCGACAGGGCATTGACAACTGTTCCGCTTGCCTCTAGTCACTGAACTGTAAATCCTATCAAGAAGTTCGATATAAAGTTCAAGTCCGGTACTCTCCCATTGCACCATTAGAATAGCACCATGACACCATCGATATAAATCGCTCCTAGAGAAGCACGCTCCTCAGAGTTCAACTCAGAGTTAATTACTTTCATTTCACTAATTCCGCTTCCATGCGCCTGAGCGACAGGGTCTCGCAGCTAGTCTAGTCTGACAGGTCATCGTCCACTGCTCAAATCAAGGAATTATGTTCCTCTCAAGGTGCTACCGGGTATAACAAAGACCTGAGACCCCATATTAGATTTCCCAAATTCTTTTTAAATCCACCACGTCCTAGTGAGACTGACAGCTCAGACGACGATAAAGACGACGAAGACGAAATTGGCCCTGCCCGGCTAAGCCCCAGAGGCCGTAGACCAGAATCCGTTCTCCAACCCAAAGGCAGCAAACTCTCCAGAAAGCCGCCGGCCGCCGTAACAACCTCCGTCAGATTGTACTCCGAAATAACAAGAGTCAAGCTAAAGACCGTGGTAAGGCCTTGTTCAT
>JAABUO010003492.1_pt1 | contig 18714 bp, 27 predicted proteins | sample 5559291 | NCBI WGS metagenome assembly JAABUO01 (sample SAMN10711878, study PRJNA513372) | rock metagenome | isolation source: Antarctica rocks | place: Antarctica: Victoria Land, Finger Mt sud | reverse complement strand
ACTGTCTCAGTGCTCTGCTCTGCTAAGTCACCAAAGTGCAACTGCAAAATACGTTTTGCAGCATTTTGTTCATGAGCCAGTGGTTGGTGGCCCTGCACCTTCAAAAGACCTGCAAGCTTCAGCTTTTGATAAGCCGCAGCAGTGCTGCTGCTTGAATAGCTACATTGTATTGCTTCGAGCACCTTGTGACCGTAGATTGAGGCCTGCTGCCAATTTTCCGACGTTGCATACACTTCAGCTAGCTGGTTGTTCGTCTGTGCCATCAGCTGATTAGCTTTGCTCAGGTGCTTGTGTTGGATCTGAAGGTCCATGTGTGGTAAACAAGTTTAGTACCATAATCTGAACATAATGACTTGGGAAAAAAGATCATGACCAAAATCCAGGCAAAGTCAGATCAACAACATGCGCAATTGACACGATGCAAAATATTGTAGCTAAAGCAGCAAATGCACTGAAGATGCTACAGAACACAAATCTCTTGAAAGTGGCTGGCTGCTGTGCTGGGTTGCTACACGCTATCATACTTGGCATCCAAGGCAAGCGAGTAAGCAAGCATGTAGCTACACTAGCAAAGGGCATGCCCACCTCTGAGACATGGAGTAGACGCTGAGTGGCTGCTGTCAAGATGCGCACATCCACCTCATTGCTGCTGTGCAGCTGAGACAGAGCTGAAGCATACTCAGATTTTGCAACACCAAGGGCACTCCAAACAGAGTGCGATGAATCTGCAAAGTCTTCATCCCAGCATTTCCTGCATCTGCAGCAACCATACAACTTTCTGAGGCGACTGAGCAGAAGTTTTGACTGCATTGCTTGGGAGGTTACTTCCAAATAAGCAAGACCACACTCATTGCAACAGTCTAGACAGCGACTGTTGCAATCAAACATCTTCTGACTCTAACACAAATGGCAAATGACTCGAAAGAGTGCAGCCCCCAATACTTTGGTACACACCTGTACATGCAATGATGCAGGCCCAGCAGGGCTGCATGCCAGCAGCTTTATGATCCACATGCAAGAGTGACCAACCTGTTACAACACCCATTGCCTATGCAACCGGGCAACGGCTCGATACTACACAGTCCTGCTGGAGTTGCCTGCTTGGGCACAACTACTCCACTGCATTTGCTGTCCAAACAGCACAGCCCCACCATTGCCTGCTCGCTCTCATCAAAGCCAGCCTGACAGGCTCGGCAGCCACAAACAAAGTGGTACTGCTCTGTTAGCTGCTGCTGCCGTAAGGGAGTTATGAGTGCACCTTTCTGAGCTCCGTAGCAGTGCAGCAAAGGCTCACCAGCCTGGACACTTTCTATCGCCCTGGCTGTGAGCTTGCACCCATCAAAGCACACGGCCACATTTGGCTGGCAGGAGTGGTTCATGAGACTAGCTGTAGGATACACCGCCAGGGCAATCCTGTCTGTGGCGTCTGTGTGTTGCTGCGGGACGACAGCCAAGCCGTTGATGTGGATCTGAAGCAGGGCTGTCAGTATGGTGCCAGCTGATGGGTGTGGGCCTGTGCCTTGGTGGCGGCAGCAGATTGCTGCTAGAGTGGCCAGTAGCGACAGCTCAGTGAGTACAGGCAGGCTTGTCTGCTGGAGGTGTGTCTGTAGGGTCTGGATGTGCTGTGCACAGCTGCTGGTGTCCTACAAGGTACACATCAGATGGCAATGCAGACTTGAACAGCCCCATTTATGGGGTGGAGCCTTCTGACATACACCTTACGCTCTGGTCTGGGCTTGAAATACCCAAGCAGGCGTCTGGTTGTTTCATGCCAATGCAGGGTGTGTTTGTCAGGCATCACGCCAAAATCATCAGACATGAACGCTATGTTACGGCAGAACAGAGAATCAGCACTGCTCCAAGCATGACTGCATTCTTAAAATTGTGATGCAGCTAAGATCAATCAAACGATTTGAGTTGTCAGCCACCTTGATATCCTGTCAGAACAATAATGGCAGTCAAACAACATCAAAGAGCCTACTTGAGCAAGCTTGGCAGCCATTCTTGTAGCCAGCACCACATCAGCAGGAAGCAGCACGCTCCAAGGCATTCCACACTCACTTCCTTTTGCTGTGTGGAATGGATCCCTTTGACAGCAGCTCGGGGAGCAGTACCGCACTAAGGGACATGCTGGGCAAGAAAAGCTTGTGTGAGCTTGCACAGGCTTCAGACACATGCTACACTTCTGCAGCAGAACTCAAGTCAGATGTGTCAGCACGTATATGGTCAACATGGTTTATTAATGTGCATCAGCCCAAGCGGTGTCCTGCTTGACCCTGATGTGAGAGTCAACCAAAGCAGTGATCTGGCACATTTAGCCACGCAGTGTTCTACAGATAGATGTGCCATGGCAGGCAAAACAGCTGCCAACTTGGTGTATGTAGATACATCCAGATGCCACAGAACTCAGTCGCTCCAGAAGCAGGGCATGCAGAGACAAACATGCAGCAGCCTATTGTAGACATTGTGTATGTGGTCAAGGCATCCTCTTGGAAACTTTAACAGTGTGTTACAGCAAGAACGGATGACATCACCTGCTTTCGATGTTGCTTGAGCAGCAGATGCGCAAAGGGTTCCTCAGTCCACAGGACACTGCCTGCCACAACATCATGAGCCCCAACTAACTGTCTTCCTGGTTCTGCACTGCTTTTCAATGCTAGCGTGGTATCAGGGAACATGGATGCGTCTGAAGTGACTTCTGATGACCAATTGGGAGGCATCCTGAAAGGCTGTTGCAGCTTGGCATCTTTGCATGCAGGACGATTGAGCTGGCTAAGGCATGCTGGTGAGCTGGCTTGCTGCTGAGCTGCCTGCAGACGTCGAAGGAGCTTGATGCAATCTTCATGCTGGGCCCCTCTGCAAACACAGCATGAGTTGGCTTGCAGAGTGCAGTTGCATGCAGAAACGCTTCATGATATGTGTAGGCCCCAAGATGCTTTACTGGATCTGACGAGAATACCATGCATTACCTCAGGGAATTGACACATACACATGTAGGCACATGCTGCTATTGATGTGAGTGTGATTATGGTGCAGGGAGAGCAACGGGAGGCATGGCACAGGACAAGTTCTGGGCTGGCTTGGTGCCTGGCAAGTGAGGGTGGGCGTGATGTACCTGGACAGCTTGACAGCCATTTCAGCATTGCTACATGCAGCTGCATAGTCATGCAAAGCTTCATGGCTACAAGCTCTGCGGTACCATGCCTGAGAATGCACAAACCAGAGCAGTGTCATGAGGTGACCTTGCAGTGCTCGCCAGGTGCCTAACAACTTGCCATTGCAGCAACTTGAAGAATCTGCATGTGTGTCACTGGCAAGAACATGACTACACCCTTGGCAATATCATAGCTGCGGCACTGAGGCCAAAGGTGTAGTCATGTTTTTGCCAGTGACAGACATGCAGATTTTTGATGTGTCCAGTATTCACCTTACTGCTGGTTTTGCTGCAATCAAGGGCAGCAGAGGCGTCAAGTAAAGCAGCTTCGGGTTCAGGAGGTGTTTGGCGGAGTAAAGTCAACGCTCGATTGCAAAGAATGTCAGTTGCTAATATGGTACCAGAGGGACTTGTTCTGTCAAGGAATGTCAAGGACTCTGCACGGCACGGCAAAACGTCCTAGGAAACGTAACGCATACAATGTACAGGTCGCTAGTAGACAACATACCAGTGTAAGACTCTGCAGCTTGTCTGTAGGCTGCTTGCCTAAATGATGTGGTACCTTCTTGTTTAAATCTCAGCGCTTCCGCGTGATCCGCACAAACACCCTACGAAGCGGGGATCACGCGTGAACTAGTCGGTTTCCGCCATTCGAAAGCTGTTTACTGACAACGTATACCTGAAGCTTTCTATCGACGAGCTGATCAATCAATGATGGCAGATGTGAAGAAGTTTCTACGCAGCTGAGGCAACAGTCGCACAGTCTGTTCAGATCAGGTGTGATGAGACGCAGCTGCTCCCGTAAGCAGTGCTGGAACAGTGAATTATGTTGCAAGGTGTCAATTATGCTTGAAAGCATACTCACAGGTTTTTCAGCTTGCTACGCCGGAACGCGCTCAACCACTGAGACGGGAGACTCGCCAGCGATAGGCTAGCGTTAAAATTAAACCCTAACCTATTGCCGACACCATAATCGAGATCAGGTGCATTTTGAGTCAGACCAGCGTGCGCGCTTCAGCATTCGCTAAACTCGCAGCTCGCTGCATCATGAATTAGTCTTTTGAGTGACATTACCCGTTGCGGACATGTCGCGGTCCGACAAGACTGGCATGGATAGCTGGCCCCCACAGCCTAAGAAGGTTGGCAGGGGCCTCGACGCTGCGACCAAAAGCCCCAAGGATCCACAGTTGCATCTCGCAGGCAGCAATCACCCCTACGCTCCCTTCACCGGCAATGCATTGAAATGGGAGAGCAATGTATACGACGATGGCACGACGTGAGACTTCAAAAGTTGTTGTGCAGTCCTGCTTTTCGCCACTAAAAGTGCTGGCAACCAAACGGGATCAGTGTCCATTGAAATTTACGCTCTGATGCATCATACCAGCATGATAAAAGACAAACAAAATGTGCAGGTTTGAGGGATTGACACGAGAAGGCATCCCGCATGGGAAGGGTGTCTTGGTCATGGGCAATGGCACAGGAGGAGGCTTCAATCAACCTGGTCGAGGAGACAGGTATGTCCTGACTGGTGCTTTGCATTTGGTTTGTACACACAAATCGCGACTACCATGCTGAGCTCTTGATGCACTGTCATGCAGATATGAGGGAGAGTTTGCAGCTGGCTTTGCACATGGGCTTGGAGTGTACACAGCAGTTGATGGTCAGGTGTACCGAGGGGAATTTATGTATGGCAGAAGGCACGGGTATGTTTTTTGTGGGCATGTGTAGCACATAAAGCTGATCAAGCGCCATTAGCTTAGCATGCATGCAAGTTAAGTCAAAAGCTTTTTGCTGTCAAGACATGCAGTACAACATCAGGCACTGGTAGCCAAAGAGTGCATCACATGCAGCAGTACTGGATGCTAGATCAAGTGTTGCGTGCTTGCTCTCATGCGCAGCATGTGGCCAATCATATGATTGAACTATTTGGCAACAGCATCCATGTGATAAGCACATGGCATCCTCCATATGTCTGCAATCTCATGCTGTCTCACCCTCACCTCACTGTTTCCCTCACCAACTCATGCTGCTCAGCTGCTTCTCCACATCTGCACCTGGCTACGCAAGATGTGGCGTATAGCCACCTGACAGTACCTTCTCCTCAGGTGTGGGTCTGTCTCCAACATGGCCCCATATCAGCAGAGGCTGGAGGAGGGCGTGGAGCCTACCAAGGCCTGGGAACAGAGCAGGGATGAGATAGACAAGAAGGTCAAGTATGGTACATGGAATAAAGACTACTTCCTGTCCAAGCCTGATGACGGTGGCCGCTTTTGCCATGCAGCGGAAATCAAGTCAGTATGATTTTTCTTCATGCAACTGTGATCTGTTGAGGTTCTGGTGATTCAATGCTAAGCAAGGGGTTCATAATCTGCTTGCAGCTCAGAGCTGTGTCAATAGGCACAAATTCTGTGACACTACACACCCCTGATTCAGTCTATACAACTGCTTTTGGGCATCCATATCGTAGGCAGCTGTGTTATAGGGGGTTTGCATCGTCAATTGCATGTAAAGGCAACATCAACTGCAAGTCAAGGTCAGGCAAAGTGGGCAAAATCATGGACAAACAAGTGATCATGTGCCCATCACATGCATATACAGCAAACGCAACAAAACGTCTCACCCACAGCTGACATGTACCCTGTGCGTGGCTCAGCATAGCAGACGTCCGAGCCACTGCTACAACCCCATCTGTGCTGTGCATGATGCTGTATGTGATGGTGCAGGGGAGTTTTGCAGGAGCTAGAAAGTGTTGTGACAAGAGCGCGACACTTCCAGTTCAAGCCAGATGGAGAAGTCACCTTCATGATGGCTCAAGATGCTGTTGGCCTGCCGGCCCCTCTCATGCAGGTGTGCAAAAGCTCAATCCTGAAACGCCTATTTCAATTCAGAAACGTCATCCCTACACTGGAAATCTAAACTCAGAAATGCTTGGGGACAGTCAAAACGCGTTGCTACAATGGGGAGGTGTTTTAGCTGTCTGCATACATGAGCAAGACATGCATGACTGTGCTGTTGCCAATGCACTCACACTGCATGTAATCAGTCACAAAACTGAACGACGTAGCTCAGCAGCCTTTGTAAGATTGCAAGCTATTTGATGCAGAATCAATTTGCATGTTGTTTCAAAGGCATACAGTCACAAATCTTGAAAACATAGTGCAGCAACTTGTGTAAGGTTGCAAACCATTTGATGCGAAATCAGCTTTGTGTGATCTTATGCATGCTATGAAAGCAAACATGCAAACAACATATCATGTGCAAGCTCACGGCCAGGCAATGGACTTGCCAGAATCTCATTCTGTTCTGGTTGTACTGAAGCATTCTTGTAAGCTCGACAGCAACATGACACAGACCAAGCTTTCACAACAAGCAATCACTGCATACTACTGTTGCATCGCATTCTCATCATCAGATCTGACTGTCCCTTCCTTGGTAGGATATTGCTCAATGACCTAATGATATTAAGACTACACACCAAAGGTGCCGTATATGCTGGTGCATCACACTAGCACACACACACACACTCACTTGTCACTCTGTGCAGGATCCCATCCACTATCCCCATGGGACCAAATTCATGGCCCCCGGGCCCATGGGCCAGTGCTTCCCCATCCCTGATGATGAAGACATCAAGCATCAGATGGTCCTCACGGCAGAGAACCAGCGCAAGATCTACAGGATGTACAACTTTGACTACGTCACCAAGGTAGCTGCACTGCACGTAGACTTTCTCAAATTGCTTCATTAGATAAACCAGATATGCCAAAAATGGGAGGTGTAGTTCAACTTTTACCTTTTACTTACGGTATGATGCTCATAGGCTCCTTTTTACTTCTTCTGTATAGCATGCTGGTAAATTGCTTGGGCAAGGTCAGAAGCATGCACAAGCCAAGCAACAGAAGCAGCCTCACAACACCATAGAGTTGTTTTACTGCAATGTTTCTGCTCAGCATTGGCGTGTCAGGTGCTCAGTGCTACAAGACGTGCTCATGTTTCTGGTGTCAACAAAAACCTGTACTGGTCTGTGCTCCTGTGTGTCTATGCAACAGACTTTGCTTCTGCTTTGCCGTTGCGGCCATGTTCGCAGTGACATGTCGGTCATGTGTCTACATGCTGACACCTTTGAGTGGTGCAGCCTGGCAGTGACATGGCAAAGGCAGAGAAGCTGTGGGCCAAGAGGCAAAGGAAGCTAGCAGCGCGGCGGGCACGTAATCGCCACCTGCAGCAGCTGCGCTTTAGACGACAACAACGGCAGGCCGCACGCAGGGGTGAAAGACTTCCACAGGTACTTCACCATCACACCTACTGTCCCCAAAATGCCTTGCCGCACTGACGACATCTGTTCAAGTGGTTGAGCAGATCCAGGCACTTTTGTCCTCATGCATGACGTCTCAGGGAGAATATGCGGAGCAAAACGCAGCAAGGCTGCTGGAGCTTGTCAATCAGTCTGAAGCTGGGTTGTCAGCAGCAAGCACTCACGTCGTAACACAATTGATGTACAGGCCGTGGAATCTGAGGATGAGTCTGGCCCTGATGATGAAGACCTGTATGCATTCACTAGCTTGGCTGACTCTCCTGACCAAGCAGCAACCTCAGGTCAGGAGGCACAGCAGCAGGAAGGTAGCAGTGCAGGGCAGACACAACCCTCTGCGAGGCAGCCAGGGGGTTTTGGGGGCCCCACCGCTTTTGCCAGTTTGACTCTGGGAATGAACCATGCAGTGGTGCAATTGAACAGGGCCTTTCAGCAGATGGCCGTGCGGGCGCAGCAAAGACGCTGCTTGACACGGCCATCATAGACTTGATCAGGCACATGCTTTGCCATCTGTGGATGCTTTTCCCTGACTAGTCTGTATCATGTAATGTCATTACCATTACTTCCGACTGCAGAGGTCCAATTGCTGCACAGTTTAGCATGCTATGCCGTAGCTAACAGCCGGCTCGGCGGCAAGGACCCATGCTTGACACGCGACATTGCAGGGTTACGATCATCAAGAGCGAGGCCTGCACACCAGCGATCGCGGCGGCGTCTGTGCGTCATTTTGTGCGACAGGTGACATTGTTCACCCTTCGTCCTGCTCGAGTCCTGAGAACGGTAGACAGTGTCAGACTAAATCCATCAGCGCAGGAAGTCCAGATCGCTCCCGATGTGCACCGCAATCTTAAGCTTGCTATAGCTGCCCTTGAGGATTTGGAGGGTCACAGAACCTCTGCCAACGTTGCTTCAGCTAGGGGTAAGCTTGCTGTGCACCACGACAATGTTTGCACCATTTATAATGAACGTTTGACGCTAAGGAATTTATTGTTTCTTTCGGCGCAAAGACACATAGCTGATGGCATGCAGTTCAGCCAAAGGCAGCCTCTCATAAGCCTGGAGTCACACCAGCGCAGACACCAAGAGCAACACCAGCAACTGCCATATTGCCTGCACAAGGCACAGCAGCAAATACCAGCACACAGACAAAATCAACAAAGTCGGATAAACCTGGTGAAACGACCAAAAAGCGAAAAATTGAGACTTGAGAAACCCTCATTGTGGAGGCAGCAACAGGTCTTCAAGTTGCAAAGCAAAGCAACACTGCACAAGCTGCAGCCTTGAGAGTAGCAAATTAGGAAATTTGTCAGTATGATGCAGCTCTCTTCAACAGAGGCATAAAGCGAGGACAGACATGAAAGTTGCATGTGGCTAAAGTTCCTTTGAACATAACACTTTGATGGCTTTACTCAACATGTTGATCAAGCCTTGTTCACTTGCACTTTGAGCGTGCACAGCATTGGTGCAAGCTGTACCTGAGCCCAGCCTGATCAGTGGTTGTGCAGAGCAAGGGCTAAATGGCTTCTGACCTGGGAACACACAACGGACATCAGATCTTGTACATCGTTTCACGAAAGCCATATACAATGGTAGGTCTGACTTATTGCTTTTTAGGGTTGCTTGTTCACAGCAACATACATGTGTAGTCTCTGCCTTGTCTTTTGAGCTATGTCACTGTAAGCAATTGCGCGACTGTGGGTTAAACCTTTCTAGGGTTTGGTTATGTACCTAGAGCAAGGCTATAAGGTGGTAGGAGTAAGCACCTGTCCAGTTCTGAGGCAATGTGCTGGAGAAACAGCACGTCATGCAGTGGTAACCGCCACATGGCAACCGATCAGAGAGCCAGCCCAGAATGTACCAAAAGAACTGATGGAGGCAGGACTCAAGCCTTTAAAGCTGGCCAGGGACAATCGCGCAAGACCAGATCAAGGTAAGTCAAACATGGACAAACAAGGCTATCAGATGCCTGCACATGACAAAGAAACGTCTCCTTCCTACGTGAACCAAGCTTAGCAAGGTTGATAACTATAGACCCCAATGACACAATCAACCCTGACCAAGACACCAAACCCATGTTCAAGTATGTCATATCAATGAGCTGGAGGGGTCAGTGTATCAGGGAGACCATGGCTAATGTGTACAACCCTTCTGGCAAAATATGCGGCTCAATTACTATGCACCGCCTACGCGTCCTCTACAGCGCCTTCAGACACTCACAGTTGCACCAACCTGACACACACAAACATTATGGTCACTTGGACTTTCCAACAGCCATTGCATGCCTACTGAACAGATACACCAACAAAGCAACCGATGGAAGCAAGAGAAGCAAGCTAGCAAACCACTGCACAACCCCAGACAGATACATGCAAGCATTCAGGGACGGTCTAAGCGTGACAACTGAAAGATTTTCCTCCCCTCTAAAGTTCAATCCAAACATGGCATGCTACTTTAGCATGTACGCAGAGGATGCACTGTTTGGAGCCAACTTTGATGCATACAGCGTGAAGTGGACAGGTGCTTCACAAGTGAACCCTGAACACGAGGCTGTGGCCATGGAAAAGGCCATGAGATGGGCAATCCTAAGTGCAGAGGAAGCCACAGAACCGGTGCTCACTACCTTTGTACTACCATGGTGGGATGACAAAGGCAGCTCCTATGCAAGGTGGATATCACACCAGACGGTGCAAGCAATTGCAACAATTGACAGAAGCAAGTTCAGATTCAATGCCCCAAGACACTGGGCTGATGAACAAGACCAGTGGTGCACCCCAAAGAGGAATGTCCACTTCTTGATTGTTGCAAATGAAGCTGGATTGCAACACTATATGAAACAAGACAAGTTGAACAAAGGATTTGCCTGTGCATCTCAGCTTGGGAACCCACCGCAAAGGCCAAAACAGCTGAAGACTACCATACAGCAAACAGTCTCACTGCCAGGCCTCTACCCGCCCAAGCACTACCGGAAGGCCACAAATACTATAGCCACGGCATGGTCACCTGAAGAGCAGCCAACCAGTGAAGAGTTCAGCATGGTTTTTCACAAAACTGAACTCAAGTTCTGCCCAGACGAGATCATATACACGGACGGAAGCAGGAAGCAGATCCCACACATAGGTCTTGTCACTGGCTCAGGAGCATACAGAGAATACAAGCATGCACACCTGAGTCTCAAGGCGCATCCATATGAGCAGGGCATGCTCAACACCATGAACAGGGCCGAACTGGTGGCGCTTTTGATCGCATTGAGGCACTGCAGACCGGGAGTGAAGGAGAGCATAGCGACCGACTCGAAGCGTTCGATGCAGAAGATTGGCATGCACCTAAGGTCAACGTCTTCGACGGTCGACGACTGCCACAGACCGCTGCTTGAAGCTATCGGACACGAGATCATACAACGAGCACAAGCAGGGGATGAGACAATCCTGCTCATAGTCAAATCGCATATAGGCATACACTGGCTGATAAGCTTGCAAATGAAGCAGCAGATGAATGCTGCATGAGCAGGCACTTTGACTTTGACTTATCTAATGACTACACACAACAATTCAAGGATAAGCTCTGGTTGCAACAGATCATTCAGGTCCAGACAGCAGAAGGGCCAGCAGAAACCAGAGCTTGCATAAGAGATTTGGATGACTCATTGAGAAAAGCTTTGCATGATAAGCACAAACTAGGCCAGTCAAAGCAAGACTCACTGTACTTTCAGCTATGGGACAGGGTGCGGCCATTTAGGGTCAAGCCGCACAGTGATGCGTTGTGGACCATGCCATCAATCCCAGAATCACACAAGAGGAACATCTTCAAATACAGGACAGGTCAAATCTGGAATAAGAACATGGCCTTCAAGAGGCATATGTCATACATGCCTGGGCAGCCAATAGCCAGGGACACACGCTGCCCGCTCTGTAGAGGTGATGACTTGCAGGGCCACATCTTTGGGAGCTGCATGCATCCAGACATGAGCAAGCAATATATAGCTAGACATGATAAAGCCATGAGAACAGTCATCCACGCCTTCACTAAAGGGCAGTGTGGTAGTCACTATCTGATTGCAGATGTTGGAAAGGTTGAAGGACTCAAAGACATGGGCGTGCACAGTAAGAGAGTTCCAGCCTTTGTACTCCCAGACAGATGTTTACAAGCAAGGGGCTTGAACCCTACGGTGGAGATCAGCCACAAGGAGCAAGATGAGGTTGGACATGATGATAGTGGAAATGACAACAACAGAACAACAGCAGTATTTGTGTCATGATGATAACTCTGGATCCAGACTGCCACCCTTGACACCAGTGATGCCTAATGGGAATCCAAGGAGCATAAAGATTGTGGAAGGAGGATATTGCTCTGATACAAGATATGAGGAAAAGCTGCAAGAAAAGGGAGCACATCATAAAGCATTGGAGGAAGCTCTCAAGGACTATGGATACGATGTTACCACATTGCCTATAATCATAGGACAATCTGGATCACAATATCACACTACATCTGACGCTCTAGCAAAAATTGGTATAGAGCATGGACCTGCAAGCAAAATTATGTCCAAATTGCATGAACACTCTGTTTTGACATTTCACATTTCTGACATCTAGGAGAGTACTAGAGAGGGAGAAGACAGACAAAAGCAGACAGAACAGGCCAGATCCACCTTAGGTTTAGGATTCTCCCTTTCCTGTTGGGCTATGGCCTATGGTCATAGCTCCGGGCTGCCGCCTCTGGAGGCTCCCGTTATGATCGCTGAAAAGCGTAAACTTTTCTTTTTTTCTAGGAAGGACGACCGGCCCACAGGTTGCGTCAAGGTTGGCAGCACAATGGCTGCTGCCCCGCATGGCTGCCTTCTACGGTTGCTGTCAATGAGGCTGCTGCAACAGACACAGCTATAGCCGATGCCACCTGCATCGTTCTTGACAGCCAAGATCCCGGGTATGATGCTCAGGTTGTTGCTGACCTGAGCAGTAGGTGGGGCCTGGATGCAGAGCCAGGTATTGTTGCAGGCGGGTCTAGCAGTGCTTCCACAGCTGTGGGAACAGGGGCTGCAGCAGGTGTGGCCTGCAACATACAGCTGTATTGTTGAAGTGCTGGTGCTCATTGTGCAAGTGCTGCTAGTATATGTCTTGCTGCATACTTGCTTCCCTGCTTGCTTGATTGGTTGATTGCCTGATTCACTGACTGACTGATTGAAGGAATGAGTGGTTGGTTGGTTGATGGATTGATTGGCTGGTTGGTTGGTTGGTTGGTTGGTTGGCTGGTTGGTTGGTTGGTTGATTGATTGATTGACTGACTGACTGACTGACGGACGGACGGACGGACTGACTGACTGATTGATTGATTGATCGATTGTTTGACTGGACGCTTGATTGATTGATTGATCGCCTGCTTGCTTGCTTGCTTGCTTGCTTCGTTGATGGACGGCTTGATTGCTGAACTGCTTGATGGATTGTTGCATGCTGTGGTGTGCACAGCCTGCCCTGTGACATTGTGTGTATGAGTAGGGAGATGTTGGATGTGTAGGCATGCTGCCAAGGCCACTGTGTCTTTGGCTGTGACGAAGTGGCACAGTTTTGTTTGTGCACAGTGCAAGGTATACTAGCTATAGCCTCACTGGGTTTAGCATGGTTAGCCACACTTGCAACGCATGTTCTGTGCAATGTAGGTCCGCTTGACAGGCGCCAGCTCGGCGCATCAGCAGCCAGCTTTGGTGTGCACTCCATCGCGGAGGTGCACACTATGCCAGGATGGATAGGGAGCCAGCTTGGGGATCCGGATCAGGACTTGAACATGGTCATTAGTGGCCCTGCTGGCTTTAGCAAGGCCTGGTTTCTGAACGAGCAGGTCGTTCCTGCGCTGCACAAGAGGTGGGGCCCTGCTCCAGCAAATGTCTGCTGGACAACAAACAATGCTGGTCACAGTCTGGCCATCTGTGATGGTTTGTGGCTGTTCATAGCAGCGGCCTTCCCTGTGTGGTGCCGTGCATTGTGTTGACACGACCGCTTTGGGCTCAAGCATCCTGCCCATACATTTTGGACAAATTCCAGAATCGGATTGCAACACAAAATGTTTGCTCACTGTACTTGAGGCTATTGAGGTTGTGTCTGTGGGCTGTGGGCTCTTCAACTCGAGTCGAGCCCAATGCCATTTGTTGATGTTGCAGCTTCAGGTGGGCTTCCAAAATTTGTCACATTTCTGGGTACCAGCTACCTACAACATTGTTGATTCCCAACTTCAGCATGCATCACTGCCTCCTCTTGCATGCATGCATTACTATACATGCAGCACCAACATCTGAAAATTGACCGCCTCCCTCAAAGAACCAGCAAGCATGCAAGCAATCTTTTGCATCATAGATGAGTGCGGATGGTTAGCAAACCTATTCATGTAGAATGGCAGCTTGTGTTGTGTCTCAGCTCACAAGCTTTGCATGCTCAAGCCATGCATGCTCAAGCCATGCGTGTGCACAGCTGCTGGTCTCAGCCCGCTTCCACAGTCAAGTTATTTGTGTCATTGCCCAGTTTGCACGATCATCATAAACATCACTAGGACTGTATGCCCTTTTCAAAGGTATGAGATGGCAAATTAGTAATAGCAACCAGTTGCAACAGTGGTAGCCAAGCTGTGAAGATTACAGAGACTATGATGCAGCGCACACCATGTTGTACTTTGCTGCAGAACGATGCAATGAATGCTGCCAACTTGAGACTGGGCCAGTGGAAGGATACAGTAGACCCAGGGCAGCTGATGAACGGCATTCTGGCTGAAGTTACTTGCAGATTCATGGCATTCTATGGATGCCAGCTTCTGTATTGTGTGGAAGCTGGCATTCACAGACTCCCATGAGTCTGCAAGTTTTGCAGTCTCCATGCACATTTTCATGTGCTTGGCTCCGCCCAGAGTCAAAAAGTATTCATCTGCAAATGTGCGTCAATATGGCCAGGCCCCAAATGCACAGGTATACCCTTAACATTTGCAAGCTTACATAGTCATGTGGTACTAGTCCCATCTGACTGGCCACTTACAATGTAAATTTACTACTTTAAAGGGTCCCTACTAGTTGTAATAAGTACCTGTATGTCTGTAGGGGTTGTTTGCAGTACATGTCTTTGATGATGGCATTGCCTTAGCTTGGACTGTGCTGTCTGTAAATATGTCAGAAGTTCGCCGTCATAAATCTGCATAACACTGCTTCGTCACTGCTGCTTGTTGGTGCAATGCCTGGTCCTTCCTTGGCAATCTGCTAGCCGCAACTCTGCAGAGTCACTCTGTATGTGTGTCTGCTAATGTGATCTCTGAGGTGTAGGGAGTTGACGAAGCAAGCAGGAATCCCCATCTGTATGACCGCAGCAGTGAACCTGACCCATCTTGTGCCAGCAGTGTAGAGGACAGATCGCCACAGAGAGTGATCTGCCAGATGTTGAGAGTCATGCGCTGGATGATGGACATGTACATCTCAAGGAGTTGGCAGTCAGGCATGACATGCTAGCATCTTTCACTGCCGTTGTTGAATGCCAAAAGAGAAATGACTGAATCCAGGAGCAGCAGTGCTAGTCTGCATGGCACCGTACACTTTATGCCACCCTATCTGTTGGTGTAAGTAAGGACTTGTCAGTCGCCTGCTGATGTAAAAGAATTAGCACTGGATCATCAGCAAACTGACTTTTGCCCGCTTAAGAACAAGAGTTGCGATCTTTCCAGGAGAACAGTCCTGGGTTCGAATCCCACAAGTTACAGCTGATCACACCAAGCATGTGGCCTATGTTGGCTTGTGTGACTATTCCTATGCCATCGTCAATGAAGTATTATACCTCTAAAATAGTCAAATCCAGGTCAGGAATCAAATGGCCATCACTGCTGCAGCTGCCAGATGCTGGATGTACAAATTGGATGATGAATTGGACCGTGCAACGGACGTTAACGACGTTGTCATGATGCAATCAACCAACAGATTGACTTGATGGTTGGACTAAGTGCTTGCAACTCACAGACACCCTGTATACTACACCAATTGATGGATAAGATACTTGCAGCCAGCTTCTGAGCACAGACTGAGAAACAACACCACTGCAGAAGCACTCACAATCTAGTTTGTGGCCAATCAAAGCAGTCACGTTCGACATTGAGTACACAAGCCACCTCAGACTCCACGTGGGGCTCGAATAACACAACTGCACTTTCAGAAGCATGCATATGCATAGTCCAGCTATGGAGGACACCTCAGGTATGACATCAAAAGTCTATGTCTAGAGTACACAGTGATGACAAGGCTAGGCCTCATGACCCATAGGATTGAGCAAGACACAGCCAGCAGCCTTGCAAGCTTGCAAGTGTGCAATGACCTCAGCAGTGCAGGTACAATCAGAAAGACAGCTCAGAAAGAGACAGGACATTTTGGCAGAGGCACTTTGGCGGCATCACGTAGCCATTTGAGATTGTGCATCTGTTTGGCAAAGATCCTTTCCTGAGCCTGTGGACGTAGCATTGATGTCAGCAACTCACAAAACCTTTTGGACTGGTCTTGCATTTTGTGTGACAAGCCTTGACCCAGTTTGTGTATCGCTAACAGTTGTGCAGGAAGGGTCATAGTTGGCTGGGCGAAGACTGAAGACTCTGCCTGCATGCAGCACCCAAACAATTGTGACACCCACTGCTTTTCTGTAAAAGCAGGCAGCTCAGAGCAGCCTGACACACCAAGAAGGCAATCAAGACGCATCCAAAAGGTTTTCAGCGACACAGATCAGACATCACAGTACACACTGTAGCATCCTGACATAGTCACAATGAGTCTTACGGCGTAAGACAATAGATATCATACTGCTGGCATGCAATGAGTAACGTCTGTCTGACGTGTATGCCAGCGGGCCAGTTTGTGAATCCAGATTCCTGGATGCTGGTTAAGTCCCTGCTGTGACCTGAACAACAATCAATTGTGTTTGTCTAACACGGCTATCTCCTGGAATACCGCTGAACGTTACACACACTAGTGTAGTTACAGTACTGTGTTGACAGGAGTCCTAGGATCTTGCCAGCCAGCATGCAAACTAATCAGGATGGCAACAGCATGGAGTATCACACTGACGCATGCACCAGTTGTTGCTGCTGACAACTGATCATAAATGTGGGCCTTACCCAAAGCTTCTGCTCTGTCATGATCTTCTTATAAACTCTTTCCACAATTAGTCATTCTGTTGGCTGTGGCCATGTCCTCATCTGTAGGACCAAGCATGAAAATTCAAGGCCTCTCAAGGCCCAGACTCTTTCTCCCACTCGGGATAGCCATTCATCATAAGCTGAAAGAGCACAGTGGCTGCTGCCCAGATGTCGTTGGGCTCTTCCAACATAGCCTCCATGACTTTCCCAAAAAATTGCAAAAGCTGCGTCTGAATAGTTGTAGCTTCCCAACAGCTTCACCAGGGCATATAAGTGCATGGTGATGAGTCTTTACTATCTTTCAGTTTGAATTTTGTTTGAGATTTCTAGTGTGGGAATGACGTTTCTGAATTTAAATAAATGTTTCGGGATGGAGAAGAGCTTGTGGTATAAAGCCCTGTTTACACTGCACCGCGTTGGTGCGCTAACCGTTAGCGGCACATCCGAGATCACGACGCCGTCACCGCTCGCCCGCACAACAGTGCTGGCTTCGCTCCTTCATTGTTGTTAAGGAGTCTAAATGTGGGGTCAAACACAGACGGACAACTGATGACTAAGACAAAAGACCGACTGTTTTGCAGCCAAAAACGGTGAAGTGCAAATCGGCGCTTATTTTGTTTTATGAAGTGCAGCAACATCGCGACGCTGCAACGGATGAACTGCTAGCTTTTGAACAGGCATAAAGGGTCGCCTTCCTGCGCACTGGATGTCCCTGAACACATCGTGAAAGAACTGCGTAGAATGATAGAGCCAGGCAGTTTGATGCATCCGAAGCTGTGCAAAGACAGCGTCTATTGCCTCAGACACGACTACGAAAGGTGTGTGACAGCGGCCCCCAGTGCGGCCGAGGGTTACTGGATGCCGCACACTGTGCACCGTGATTGGGTGTGTGCAGTGTTAACCACAAGTCTACCTAGCCAGAGTCGATATTTATACACGCTGAGGTGGATCTCCATATGCTTCACCCTCAGTGACCAAAACATCACCAATAGGGATGTGCTTTGTGACCTCATAGCCATGACGCTCAAGGATTCTGCTAATTTTTGCACGGCCTACAAAGGCAATTGGCAACCACAGTGAGTTACTTTTGGCCAACAGCAACACCAACAATAGCTGCATAGTGTTTACTGCTGTGATTGTGACAACGCCCCACTCCACAAAGGAAGTGCGCTCCAATGCATACCAGAGCCATGTAGGAAGGACAAGCAGGGCTACTGCTAGCAGTACACCAAGAACTGAGATGACTATGCTCCAAGGCAAACCTGCAAAGCGAAATCTGTTCACTCAAACTGCTTTCTTCACTCTGGCGGATGGAAGTTTTCGAATTGTGTACTGAGTGAAAACGCCTGCACAAGAGGTAGGTCATCATTGCTGTGCTGTCTAGCACACATCTTTGCAAGATCTACAGATCTTACCTTGAGAAGCAGACTGCATATGCAGGAACTTCAACTCTTGCAAAATGGCTGTCATAATGGTTTGGTCATATGGGGGTGTTGGTGGTGGATCTGCACACACGACAATGGGTTTGGGCTTGCACAAGACAAATGCAACAGGCAACAAACCAGGTTGTTGCTCCATCCTGAGACTGAGAAGCTGTTTGCTTGCATGCTGTGTGCCTTCCAGATATGCTAATAAGGTAGATGAGTCGCAAACCAGCAGCCAAGCACAAAAACAGTCGAGTGCATGTAAGCTCTGCCATATGAGGAGGTGTGACTTAGAAACATGCATGATGAGAGTTCATTACTTAAGCCAGAAGATCGCATAGGCAGACGCATTGTAGTCACAAAATTGCCCTGGGACAGGGAACGCTGAATTTTTGCCATGCAGGTAACAATACCACGCTTGATTGCAGCCATAGCTATTGCTGCTTTGTGACCTAATGTAACACTGATTGAGCAGATACGTGCAAAATCACTTCACAAATAGTGCTCAATGAGGATGAAGAGGTCGAACGTGATAGCAAGTTGCAGCAAAAAAAAGGGAGACAGCCAGTCTGGACGCTGATGTCTTGTGTTGCCTGCAGCTGTGCTGAAGCACTTGTGCACAGACTTGATTGTCTCCCCAAGAAACAAAGTTTACCTGTTGTTGAGTTCAGCATCTTGAGCTG
>JAABUO010003491.1_pt1 | contig 18716 bp, 17 predicted proteins | sample 5559291 | NCBI WGS metagenome assembly JAABUO01 (sample SAMN10711878, study PRJNA513372) | rock metagenome | isolation source: Antarctica rocks | place: Antarctica: Victoria Land, Finger Mt sud | reverse complement strand
CACAATCATACGTTGCGCCACCAAATACCTGTCTCTTACGTAGAGCGTATCTATACCGGAACCGAATTCTCGCGTAAAATGTGGCATCCTCATCTCGGCACGTCATCTCATCCAAACGCAAGAATTCTTATCAGATTTCGCTGGGGATCCACACCACCCCGGATGTCGGATCTCGACAGCCAGATAGCCACTCTGAAAGCCTGTAAGCCCATCACCGAGCCACAGGTGCGTGAGCTATGCTATAAAGCACGGGAGATTTTAGTCGAGGAAGCAAATGTACAACGGGTGGATTCGCCCGTTGTGATCTGCGGCGACATTCATGGCCAGTTTCATGATCTTATGGAGCTGTTTGTGGTAGGCGGCGCGTGCCCGGATACAAACTACCTGTTCATGGGTGATTTTGTCGATCGTGGCTTCTACTCTGTGGAAACATTTCTTCTACTCCTTGCTTGCAAAGTCAGATATCCTGATCGCATAACACTCATACGAGGGAACCACGAGTCAAGGCAGATAACGACTGTGTATGGGTTCTATGACGAATGTGTGCGTAAATATGGCAACTCCAATGTCTGGCGATACTGCTGTGACGTTTTTGACTATCTGAGCTTGGCAGCGATTGTTAGTGATGGCAGTAACGACGATGGCGTGTTTTGCGTTCATGGGGGTTTGAGTCCTGCAATCACATCGATAGATCAGATTCGGTTGCTGGATCGGAAACAAGAGGTCCCGCACGAGGGCAGTATGTGTGATCTGTTATGGTCTGATCCTGATGGTAAGCCTGGACATGAGTGGAGCTAATATCTAGATATCGAAGGTTGGGGTTTGTCACCGCGAGGTGCAGGGTACTTATTTGGGGCTGAAGTTGTCAAAAAGTTCAACCATCTAAACAGCATCTCCATGATTGCAAGAGCGCACCAGCTTGTCATGGAAGGGTTTCAAGAAAAGTTTGAACGAGGAATAGTCACTGTATGGAGCGCACCAAACTACTGTTACCGATGTGGCAATGTGGCAGCTATTCTTGAATTATCGGATAATCTGAATCGCCAATACAAGATCTTTGAGGCTGCTCCACAAGACGCACGGGGGATGCCAGCAAAAAAGCCTGTTGCCGATTACTTCTTGTGAATAATATCATATGTGGGAAACATAGAGCATGACTGGCGTTTGTACCAAAAACACAGTCTCATTACGAGCGACATTAATTAGCTAGCCATATTTGTACAAATACCGGTAATCATCAATCATCAATCATCGAGATACACTTAGGAGTCAATAGCAGCAGCACTTCCTTCAACACCCCATTTACCTCGCACCCGGCCATCCTTGACCGAATTTATACTCTCCTCGACCGGTTTCGCAATGTGCAATCTCAACTCCTGTTCACGCAGCTCAGCATCCTTTTGTGCTCGCTCAGGCGAGGCGAGAGCCTCACCACTCATACCAGCAAAGTCCCTTGGATCCAGCTGTTGCTCGAGGAGTTGGGTACGTAGTGGGTTATCTCTGTGTCGGAGCGTGAGTAAGTGAGAGCGGATTGCTTGTCTATATGCATTCGGAGCCTTGTTGGCTTCAAATATCTCGTCTTCGATATTGTGTGCCAGCCTGCTTATTGCTTCGGAGGAAAGTCGTGCGTGCGAGTGTGCGTGTTCCCCGTCATTGCCATCCGTCTTTTGCGTGTCGCCTTGCATCAAGGACTCTTCAATCAAACTGCGCGACCGCTCGCGAACATCGTCTCCCACCGCCAGTGGTTTGGCTGCAGCCTGCTCAGCATTACTATTCCTCCGCGCGGTCAATTTTGGCATGTGGTAGAGATGTACACTACGTATGTGATGAAATCTACTCCGCAAAACACCCGGACCTGCCTGCATGCTGACGTATGTGTAGCCCAGAACCCGTCGTCCAGTCTTCATGTCTACGAAGTATCGGACTGCGGGCACGAACCCGTATGCGGTGAAGTTCTCGCCCTTCTTCGACTTTCGGCTCGCGGTTGCTTCTAGTGCAAATTTTGGGCTGGTTGGAAATGGGAGACTAACCATCCTGGGCATATCCACCAATGGCTCTGTGCGTAATGAGAATGTTTTTGACACGCAGGATGGTTTGTTTGATGTGGCTTGGTCAGAGACGCACGAGAACCAACTGGTTGGCGCTGGTGGAGACGGAAGCATCAAGCTATTTGATATAGCATTGAATGAGTTTCCCATTCGGAGTTGGCAAGAGCATAAAAAGGAGGTTTTCAGTGTCCACTGGAACCTAGTTGAGAAGTCTACCTTCTGCTCAAGTTCGTGGGATGGAAGCATCAAAATTTGGTCGCCTAGCCAGCGGTCTTCCCTAGCAACCTTTGCTCCTGGCGGATGTGTCTATGCTGCTGTGTACTGTCCACATCACCCTTCAATTCTTGCCTCTGTATCCTCAGACTCAACGTTACGTACGTGGGACCCAAGGTCACCAAGTCCCAATGTACAAACAATCATTGCACATCCAAAGAGCGAAGTACTGACCCTTGATTGGAACAAGTATCGTGAAGGGTTAATTGCGACTGGGGGAGTTGATCGGAGCATACGGCTATGGGATCTACGACAACCTAAAGAGCCTAGAGAAACGCTATGGGGTCATAACTACGCCGTTCGAAAGTTGGCTTGGAGTCCTTTCAGTGCAACAAGCCTACTGACCAGCAGCTATGACATGACTTGTCGCTTGTGGGAAACGTCCGACATGAACCAAACAGGGCCCAGTAGCGTTGGGCACATGGCGGGTGTCTTTGATCGACACACCGAATTCTGTGTAGGCTTAGATTGGAGTCTCTTTGGAGACGGGTTTTTCGTTGCCACATGCGGTTGGGACGAAGCAGTCTGGTAAGCAGTTCATCGTACAACACTAATACTTAGGATTTGGGATATTCGACAAATATTGAAGTAGCGCCTTTGAACCAATCATTCTATATACATACGTGGCATGAAATGTCTAAAACACCCCAAATCGCTTCTTCTTTTTACCAGCAGGAGCTTGGCTTGGAAGGGTGACCTGGTATTGCGGATTTGAAGGTATTTGCGTGTTTGGAAAAGTGTTATTCATAGGGCTTGTAGGTGCAGAATTTGCCTTTGTGAGATGCGACTGGTGAGATGGCGGGGCTAGACGATTCGTCGTCTGAGAAGGACGTGGTTTTGAATCGTCATCCATTACATGACGTGGCGCTTTCGGCGGAGGAAGGTCTGCTTTAAGGTGCAGATCTTCCCGTGCAATAGTCAGTTTGAAAACTTCGCCAAGAAAATCTCTAGGACTCAGCATAAAATCTGATCCAAGAACAACGTCCTTGTTAATCATTTTGGAAACTTCTGCGCATGCACGAGATTCCGAGTATGTTGCTGCACCGGCAATAAACATGATAAGACGTTGGCGCGGTTGGTTGTGTCCTGACTTTGGCTTTGCCCACGTCGGACGAGCCGATCGTAGAGATCCTTGCGCCTGTAAGTTGGTTGTCGCTGGTGTTTCTTTGATGAATGGCCAGTTTTGGGAGTCGAGAACATCCCTGTTTTGTTCTAGTAAGACGGATTTGATGATTGGGTCGTATCTCGACAAGTCATAATAAGCTTCTTCCTGGGAGACTGGTGCTCTTTGGACCTTTGCTTTTGCTTTACGGATTGTTGTTGATTCCTTCGGTTCACGAGTTATCTTGGCACCAAGAATTTCTAGATTCAGCATCGTCTGCTCGTCGTGATTAGAAAGCTTGGAGTGGTAGATAAGACGCCGTCTGTCCAAGTCAAATATACCATCTCTGTACATGATAAACAAGAGGATCAACCGTAGCTTATCAGTCCCCCGGTAATCACTATCGAGCAAAGAAACCATTTCCTCCAAAGTGGACTTGGGCGGCTTGCCTTCTGAATTGAAACCAGTTGCTAAGTCCTGTTCAATGGCTGCCAGGGTGGAAAGTTCACTTTTTTGAAATATATCCATGCACTTTGTTGCCATTCCCAAATGTAGACTGAAAGCATTTTTTGCTTCAGCAAAATGGGGCATTGCAGCAAGCATGTCTTTCAGATCATTCACGGTCGTGGCTTTGGTGTTTGACTCACCAAATCCTGGATTTTGCCTTTGAAATCGCTCCATGTCATTCGTAATCCTCTCGATAGCGTCCTTCATATGCTGATGGCGTAACTCTACCCACAGTTTGTCAGATTCATTCAATGTGGCTTCTTTGGGTTCGGCTCCATTGGGCCCATCTATGGAAAATTTGTAAGTTTTGCCTTTTATCCGAAGAATATCATATGCCATTGCCTGATACGTAAATTCATGAATCAATGGCGAGATGACGTCCATGGACCTCTCGCCTATAAGCAGAACGGCTTTTGGCCTCCCGGAGGATTCAACTGCCTGAGCGAACTCGGGGAAAGTTGTCAAATACTGGTCAATCTGAGTTTGCGTTGCACCAGCAATTGCGCGGGAAAGAGGAGAATCGTAGCAGCGAATCGCGGGAATGTCTTGCAGTGTGACACATAAGTTGAGAAGCTTTTGAGCCGTGTTTCGAACAATTGCTTTGGAGAATGAATGGCAGCTTTGATTGTAGAGCTTTTGCATTGCCTCCGTATCTCCCGTCGAAAACAGCCTATCTTCCACAGCATGAAAATCAAGGTAAAGATCCGTGACTGTCTGTAGGTGCGGTCGTAGAGGCGACGCTTTCAGTCGTTGAAATAGAGGTTCGGGAAGCTCGGAGACAAAGAACACATGAGCTTTTGCATACCTCGGTTGATGACGATTGAAGTCAGCAACAAGGCATTCGAGTATGTGCGGATGAGGGTATAGGATATAGATTGCCTCAAACGAAGTCTGTGGCTGCCTTTTCGACTCTAAGCTTTCCACAGACGAAACATTGTCATCGAGTAACGACTGAATAGTCAAGACATTTTCTACCAGAAGGCGAGTATCAGCATCGAGGACCAATACTTTCCACTTGTTTTGGGGCTGAACGGATCGAACGGTGTCTCGGATCTTTTGCCGTTGGAGATCGATGAGCATCGTCTCATTCTTGAACTTTGCGGCCGAGTCCGACTTTCGCCTTTATTTCTAAGTACAAAAAACTATAGCAAAACCATGACCAGCTGACCACGGCCTCCTCTGTATCATAGATCCTCTACGTGAATTGCCGGAGTCTGCCGAGTCCTGGTGGGTTTTCCACTGGCTGTCTGTCGCCTGCTTGAAATTGTTTCACCACCAAACAACCACTACCCACACCAATTGTGAGCAGGACGAGGCGGCTGGCGCACGACACATATAGTCGAGTGGCACAAGCATTCCTTGTCGCGCCTGTTCGTCTTGCATCTTTCTTCTTGTTTTCCTGTGTACTCTCGTGAGATCGTCTCCCGCAGTTGTCTCTCAACTGTCCCAGGCGGGGGAACAGAGGGAGGATAAAGCAGAGACTTAGAACTAGTTGCTAATGGCGGTGGCCGAGCAGATTGCACAGCTTGACCAGGCGAGACTCCTGGTGGCGCAAGATCCTTCATTTTATCCGCAAATCATCGCTGGAATTTTGCCGATAGCATCCTCTGCGGAACCCAGTATTCGAGGTTGGGTCGCTGGCTTTCTCGACGCAACCTTCTCAAATGAAAGTCTTAACTTGAAAACACGACAGGACTTGGTACTACAAGGTGTGCTCGGGACACTAACCACCTTGCTTGCCTCTCATGGCAAAAGCGCCGACTTACCCATAGCAGATGGGCAAACTCCTGGAAAGGTGGCACGGACAGAAATGCGTGCTTTGATGGATACAATTTCGTGTAGTGCGAGCGTATATCCCTTGATTTTCCATTACATGTGCACCAAGGCGAATGGTGCTGGTGCACAAGCCGACCAGAAGACTTGGTCAAAGATGGCGTCCATAAAGTCAAAGATATTAAGTCTATGGGAGAATGAAAGGTTAGGTGTGAGAATTGCTTGTGTCAAATTTGCTCAACGGGTGCTGCTTGCTCAAACACCTGGAATGAAAGATCCACGACTTGCAGATATTGCAGATCCTTCCTTGACATTGCTCCCCCTCAACCATCCCCTTCTCACCCATCCTATTCTTGAAGCTGAAGCTCAAGGTCTACTCGACCGCTTACTGTCTCTAACCTACGAACGTTCGACACTTACTCCTCTTCTCACCGCATGCATGAATGTATTGCCACGACTAATAAAAACACGAACCACAACTGCATCAAAGGCCATATCCGCTCTGCTGCAGATACGGCCGGTAGACCTAGATTTATCGCAACTCGAGAGGAGATGTGTGGATAAGCAACTTCGGATCATTCTCAGCAATCTCTTACGGACAAATGCTGCCGGCCCCTATGCCTCGAAAATTGCAGGCTTCCTTCAGTCTTTGGCACCAGTCAGTATGTTTGGACTCGGTCCTCCTGTCAGCGCAGAGGACCGCAAACGTCCAATGGATGAAGATGGAGATGAGCCGCATAAGCGAGTCAGGACATCCACTCCATTACAAGATACATACACACCGCCGCCTCCCTTCCCTGCTTTAGTCCCACCGGAGCCTACCAAGGATGGATCCATGTCTTGCACGCAATTTTTCACGCTTACTAGCAGTGAACTTGCTCAACTTGACGTGCGCCAAGTCTTACAAGAAAGCCAAATTGTGAGAATAACAATCGACTGCCTTCGTCTTATAGATCCCAATCGACTGGAAGCAGCCATAGCAGCCTTAAAAAGCCGCTACAACAAGCTGGCATTTGACCAGTACATGCGTCCCCCTCCGAGTCAAGAAATTGAAGAAGATGGTACTAATGAGGACTTTGAACCATCACCTCCGCTAACTCTCGCCCCATACTCTCTGCCATCTCCGGAGCCGCTGTCTACGACAAATAACTACACCATGCTTACGACGATAATAGATCGGTTGCTATCGCACTTCTCTTCGCTTCCATCTCGACAGGCTGACGCTGAGCTAGGGTTTGGTAAGCTCATGACTCCAGATTCTCAACAAGGCCTTGTATGTATGGTGGCTCGCCTTTGTACCCGGACACCCGAGAACCTTGGCAACCATTGCCGTGAGCGTGTATTTTCGTTTGTCACCAACCAATTCAAAGACAGAATTGAGCTGACCATTGGATGGCTGACCGAGGAATGGTTCAGTGAAAAATTGCGGAGGAAAGATGATGGGGAAGAGAAGAAAGGAACGGACTCCATCCAATCGATTTACGTAAAATGGGCGACACGGGTGTTGGATGCTGTGTTACCGTTCTTTGAGGTACGCGATCGCGTACTTTTGCGTTTTCTTTCTGAGCTGCCAGAGATTGAATCTGAAATTCTCTTCCGAGTGAAAGAAGTCTGCCTTGATCCAGATCGGCAACGACTGGGATTCTTAGCATTACAATTCTTAATCATGTTGCGTCCACCTGTTCGAGCTGCTTGTCTTGACATTGTCGAGGAGTTGTCTTCTGACGTGGAGACAAAAAGTGCAGCAGACAAGCTGCTGCAAAAGTGGCGCCCGGGAGCGGTCAAGGAGGAGAAGGCCATCAAGGAGGAGACGGTGGAGAGTCAACCCAACGGCGAGAGAAGCACCGAGCCCAACGGCGAACGAAAGGAGAAGTCAGAAGAAGCAGCTTCTGTTCCCGTCATTGTACATGCATGATATCGAAATAAACAAGTAAACAAACAATCCCGTCTGCGCGTTGTCTCGTCGCCACGTCCGTTGCAATTCCCCTGAAGATCACCCGTCGGTGTTTACAAGCACCACCAGACAATGCTGGCGCCTGCGGAAACACGGAGTGCAGGAAGAGTGGCGGGGAGTGTGAATGGATTCTCCCCTGGAATTAAACCCCGGGATGTTTCGATCTCATCCATTGCCAGCTCCACGGTCTCGACGTCGCCACAGCTACAATCCGAGATGCGCAGGCTGCAAGAAGACATTGCGCAGCGCACAGAGGAGCTGTCACGCTTGCAGAACGTGGCAAAAGCTGTCAGGATGCCAGAAGTCCCCCGCAAGGTCTCTCCGGCCGTGCCATGGAACCAAAGCAATGCTCGTGGAGTAGGCATGGAGATCAGTGGGAATGCAGAGCAGAAGCCGCGCAGAGACCTTACTTCCCCCCATGCCAAAACTTCAAAAGTCATTGGCTCGCTGCAGTCTACCATTGATGGACTGAAGCGGAATCTTCATCATGAGCGTACGGCGCGAGAAGCAGACACCAAGCTCATTGCGGCCCTCAACAAGCGCGTTGAGTCGTCAGGAGATACAAACGAAAGGCTGAGCCAGCAAATGCACAACTATAGCTCCATGGAGTCGCGTAAGTCTCGAAAAGCGGATGAGTCGGAGCGAGCACTCAAGGTTGAGCGCGACAAGTGCGCGCAGAAACAGGCAGAGGTGCAATTGCTGAGGGAGAAAGTCACCGAGCTTCATAAGGAGGTTGCGCGAGAGCGTGGGAAGCGGGAATGCATCGACGTGGCCTACAATACGCTACGACGCGCGACGGGCGAAAAAGGCAGGACTGTTATGGTGCAGGTCAGGCAGGAAGTCAAGGAGCTCAAAGCACTGCGCGCAAAGGACTGCACAGACATGCAGAGGCTCAGTGAATTGTCGGCCTTGCAAAAGACGGAAAACGCAAAATTGAAGCACATGGCTGATTCAATGACGGTGCTTCACGATGAGCAGAAGGCAGCAATTGCGGCTCTAGTGGAGATTGTGCGCTTACATTTCATCGATACTATGGAGCCAAAAGAAGAAGTGCACTGGCATGTGGACGAGACAATCGAGCCAATGGAAGAAGTGTCGTGACTACCACGGAGTGCGAGCATAAAAGGAGATTGCATGGTTGTAACGGCTGTATATTAGCTGTAGGTTATAATATGAAACGTGAAGCACGCATTCGTTCCCTTTTATCCCCTCATGAAACGTCACAAAATCCTCGCATCAGGGCCTCATGAAACCGTATTTCGCACATGGTCATCATCAATGGTGGTGTACAGAATGCCGTCTTCACAGAGCTGGTCCACGGATTTCTTGACACTATCGACATCCGTCGCGACTGTCCGGGCCACCTGCTGGATACTGATTCCCTCTGTCGTGTTTTCGGAGAGGTGGCTGATTGTCATGATGATCTGGCGGAGGTGGGGGGCCAACTGATGCTCCTGCATCTGCGCTTCGAGCTCCGCCGAGACTTTCATATCGCCGTTGCCGTTCGTCATGCCGTTGGACAGACCATTCGACTGTCCGTTGGGCAGGCCACGCGTGAAATGCAGGTGCAAAGCCGTCGCCTCTGCAAAGTGATACAACACTTCATGAAAATCAGTGATGGGTCGAATGTGCACACAGGTGATGTGTCGACGGTCGTTGTAGGATTTCAAGATGCCAATAATACGCACATACGTGTCGTTCTCAATCGGGTTGGGTTTGTTCTCTGCCTCGACATCGCGCCACTGCTTCACGTCGATGGCGCCCGTCCCATCCTCCACGTGGAATGTGATGTTGGTATGCAGGATGCCAATGTTGCGCACCACGCCAATGAAGGTAAGCTGTCCAAACTCGGCATCATCGATACGAAAGTCGGCATCCGCGTGCAGCTGCGTCGTTTCCAAGATCTGCTTGATGGTTACGGGCCGGAGGGTGGACGAGGTCTGCTTCTTTCCACTGCCGGCGCCACCGCCACCTTGGCTTCCTTGCGACCCTGCGCCGTCACCGTACCCCGGCATGAAGCCTCCCGCCCCAGCCCCGCCGCCAGATCCAAAGTTCGTCTGGTACGTATTCCCGTAACCCCCGCCATAGCCTACATGTTAGTTTGCACCTGTGAGTTGGCCTACTCATCGCGTTTGTGGGCGTGTCGTCGCGTCTGTTCTACGTGTGGAGATGAGTTGGGCGACAACCACTACACCACGCGACAATGAGCCCAATAATTTACTACGAAAACATTCCCACTTCCCTCATCCGCTGATGACACACGTGACGGAGCCGGAGCTGGCCCGGGCGGTGATGCTTCCCGGCCCGTCGCCGTGCTTGCCGACGATCGAGCCGCCGCTGGGCGTGCGTCGCTCGTGCACAATCTCTGCCCCCACGAGGTCGATGGAGCCCGACATGGTCTCTGTGAAGACGCTTCCCTGGAAGGCTTCGGGGTAATAGGCACTGACGCTGCCAGAGTGCGCCTGATGCGAGGCACTGATGTCGCGGTACCCTGCAGACTCGACCCGGGCAGACGTAGAGCCACTATTGGACTGTGTCGTCAACTCTGCGCTGCCGTTCACGGAGCCAAACCCAACCGTAACATCGATTGCTCCAGAATTCGTGGTGAAGTGGAGCCGATGGTTCATGGTGTATCTTCCACTGATGGAGCCATAGTTGGTAGTAAAGTGCGCATTTCCATAGTAGGAGTCACTGACGATGGACCCACCTCGCACATTTCCCTCGAATGCAGCATCGATGCGAATCTCAGATTGTGAGTGTATGCTCAAGAAAGCAGACGTCGGAACGTAGACGGTGACGAAGCCCTTGGAACTATCCAGCTCCACACGGCCACGTGGCCCATGCATGGATGCACAGCCAGTGGCCTCAATGCGCGGCGCTGCATCGTCGTTCTTCACGACAATCAGCCCGCTACCAGCAGCGCAGGTATGCACAATTTCCAAGTGATCCGACATCTCAGAGGCAGACATGGGAACCCAGCTGTCCTGCGCGCAGAAGGGGAAGGTGGTGACGAGGCAGCAGAGGAGGAAGGTGATCAGCGCAACACGGAGGCGGGAGCGTCTGGAGCCTTCGATGATAATCACTGGGGCGACCACTGGCTGCTGCTGTACTTCGGTCTCGCCCTTTTCGTTATTCTTTTCGTCCATGGTCGTGGGGGAAAGGATAGTGGTGGTTGGTTGTTTGGAGGATATTTAACGTCACTAGTTACGTGATAGATAAGACCACGCATAAAATGGCACGTGGGAAGGACGCCATTCGAACACCTGGCCCGGATTCTCTAAGCGGAGATTTGTCTGTCGAACAGCTGAAAAGAAGAAAAAGTAATTTGTTGAATTACAATCCCCAATCGAGAGTCGAACTCGAGTCTAGTGCGTGTGAAGCACTCGTGATGACCGTTACACCATTGGGGAAGCTGACAATGGTTGAAGATATGCATTATATAAAAAGGAGCCTTAAATTTCATCCGTTCACGTGACTGTATTATTGATATGGTTTTCCTTCCCAAGCGAGCAATTAGACCGTATATCATTGAATGAGATGCTGGAGAGCTTCTCACTGGGCCCAATTCATTCCTCCACCACTGGGTATTCGTGTAACTTGAAATTCCTGAAACCAGCCCGAAACCAGATCGCGATAAAACTGCAACTACAATCGTATCGGATGTTTGCGGTCTCGAACATGACGATGCGAGTTCTTTTGTACTGATTCCACTAAAATTCCGTCGGCATTTCAAAATCAGCGACGATATTTGAACAAGTCTTGCTCCTGCAGGCTTGTTGCTAGCTGTGTAACCTTTCCTGTAACAGACCCTATTCTTACTGGCTGGGCAAGAATGGGGTCAGATGAACCAAGTGGGGAACAAAACGCATTCTAAATTGGGCGGTGAGACAGGTTGGACAGATAACTGCTGCACCCGTATATTTACTTACTCATCGATCCCTCGTCAACCCAGACTTTCATGCCTTCCCTGGGCTTTCGATTTCCCCATGTGAAATACGGCACTAACTGGATCATCCCTCCACTCACCTGAGTTGTCAATGCTACCACAGGAACGCCATCTATAGCGATTTGCTTTTCGCCAAAACTCGCGCTTCTGGAAAGCTTGACTTGTTCAAGAGGGATGTCATTATCGCATTGTTCGAGAGCATACACAAATGGGCCCCTCTCCACGGCAAGCTTGCCTTTTATTGCCTCCACTTTTGGGTTAGGAAGTACAACATGTGCTGAGATTGTGAAGTCCAGGGTAATGTTCTGACTCCACTTTTCGGGATGAGAAGTAAAGGAAGCCGTCTTTTTCTTTACCAGCAATGGAGCAATTGTATTTGCTTGGCGGTAGACGAACTGCAATAACCTTGGGATCGTCCGAAGATACGGCAATAGACAATCTCCCTTCCCATGGGAATTTGGTGGAGATAACCACCTCCAATCCGCCTTTTCTGAGAACTGCCCCAATGAAAAGATTGACTGCAACTATATCGCCTACTTCTGTGAAGACGTAGGTCTCTAATGAATTCAGGAATCTAGGAATGTTGGTTATGCAGCAGCTCGTATGAAACCAATCCATCCTAGCATATTCTGTTGCCTCCAGTGGCTGATTGTAAAAGAAACTCCGTCCTTATTGGGATTGTTTCAAAGGGACTGATCTCCGAAGAACTGAAATTACCTGCGTCGTATGGACCTTACAAGTGTGGTCCACGTTTGTAATTCAGGGCTACAGTACGTATTTTTTTGAGTAAGCTTCCCGTGTGAATTGGCTGATAATAGGCAAGCTGGTCTTGTTCCTTCCGATGCGTACAAGCTTTCGGTTGGGCAAGGTGCCCTACATTGTTGGAAATGTAATCTCAATGATCTTGACTGGGAGATTTGGACGTCGAACGATTCTCTTCAATGGACTGTGGGTGATGACCCTCTTGATGTTTGTGATCGGCTTTCTGTCGCTAGCACCAAATTCGAACACAAATATAGCATGGGCTCAGTCTGCGATATGGCTTCTCTCGTACTGCTTCGAAGAGACTTCTATCGGCCCGGTTCCCTACATCATCATCAGTGAGGTGTCATCCACGAGACTCCGTGGAAAAACTATTGCACTTGGTCGGAATGCATATCAGATTGTTAATATCTTGAACAGTTGCGTTTCGCCATACGTTTTACACCCCACTGAAGGTAACTGGAAAGGCAAGACGGCATTCTTAACGGGGGGTTTTTGTGTTCTGAGCTGCCTATGGACATTCTTTCGCCTTCCGGAATTAAAGGGAAGGACTTACGAGGAGGCTGACATTCTCTTCCAAAAGAGATTGCCAGCTCGGCGTTCTCAAGACTACGAAGTCGATCCTTATGCAGAAGATGCAGGCTTTGGAATCGTGAATCATTGATGAACTCTAGCTCCACTTAAATATGACATGTAATTGCGCGATTGTATTCAGTATTTTGTAAGATGAATCAGTCGTTTACATTTTCTCGCCCGTGGTCCGGCTTGTAATCCGAGTCAGACACAATACTGAGTATGATAATTTGGTGATGGGGTATGCAATTTGGTGATCGGGCGGATCATCGGACAGCTACAATCCCTCATTGTTAAGAGATTTGTGCGCTTACAACATTTAATGAGCATATGTAACAGACATACTAATATAGCACTACGCTTTGCTGAAGGCAACATGCACGCCTTCCAGTTCAGTGATCTCACGTCCAACACCCGTGGTTTCGTAATTTCTAAATTGACGCGTAGGCACCTTGGCTTCAAACATGGCATCCAGCTCCTCCAAAGATCGGTTTTTAAGCTCCGGCAGAAAGAAATAAGTCCATACCATGGCGGCCATGGACAGAGATCCAAAGATATATCCCACTTTAGCCCCAAGATTAGCGTACGGTGCGTTGAGGAGGTAAGGAACTGTGAAATTGACCAGAAAAGTGGCAATGACAGATATTGAGCTAGCCACAAGCACGGTTTTCTCTCGCAGACGCTGGCATTGCACTTCGCCCATAATGACATAACTCAGTGGGGCCCATGACAGCGAAAATGCCTTTCCAAATAATTGGAGTCCGGCAACAAGCGCCCTTTTCTGTGCAGCATTTGGGTTTTTAATGCTCCCGACTGCTCCCACTACAAACATCCACACGCCCATCATAAAGGAACCAATTAGAGACAGTGGACGTCTTCCTACTGAATCGACCACAAGGACAGTAAGTAATGTGGTCAAAAAGCTGGTAGTGGAGCTGACGACATTCAAAGCGAATGGAGATGGGCTAGTGATTTTTTGTTGCTGATAAAAGATAACGCCATAGGATCCACCGAATGATTGACCAGTGATTTGCTGGCAGAACATGGCGCCGACAGCGATACCTGTTCTTCTTCCATTGGTGCCCTTGAACAGCTCTGACCATTTTCCTTTTCCGCGTGTCTGCTCATCCTGCATCATCAACTCTAATTCCATCTCAATCTGCGCCATAGGTGTCCCCCTGCGTCGTAAAATGGCCATAGTCTTGGCAGCTTCGACACCGTGGTCTCGGGATAGAAGCCATCGAGGACTCTCCGGAACCCAATAGAGTCCGATCAGCACCAATGTAGGCGCAATGATCTGTATGGATGTGGGAATAACCCAAGCGGCCTTGCTAGTCATATTGGCTGTCGCAAAGGTGATGACAGAACCCAGTATGCCACCTATCGTGTTGCAGAGCTGGAGCGTCGATGTTATTGTGCCTCTTAGCTCAGCGGGAGAACATTCCGATTGGTAAGTCGGCACCACTGAGATGATAATCTACAGTGTTATTATAAACCATTAAAATCTAGAATAATTACTTACTCCGGTTCCCATGTAGCAAAAAACGCGTCCTTTCAATTGGCATACGAGAGCTTGAATGCAACTTACCAACTGTGTATTGAGCTACACTGAAAGAAGATGTTTGGAGAATACTACCGATGATGGAGATAACACATATCGCATAGAGACCGGCCTTGCGGCCGTACCGCTCCATCAGTGGACCAGACATCAAGCATCCCACGAGCTTTCCAAGGAACGGGACAGAGTTCATGACCGAGGAAAGCCATGAAGGGAGCCTGAAAGTACCTTGGGTATGGTCAAACGTGCCAAACTCGGTCGTAAAGGATGTCATGCCTTGGATACTGCCAAAGATCGCTGTGTCGTACCCGAAGTTGAAACTGCAGAGGGAAACGAGCAGCATGACCATAACTAGCGTAGGTGAAAAAAGCTGCCTTTTCGTCCATATTTGAAGAGCTGGAAATCTGGAGGTCGACATGGTTGTTGGTGATGTGGAGGAGGTGTCGTGGTGGGCTGTGGAGAAAACGTCAATTCAGTCCGCTTCGGCGACATTGCGGAGATGCAGCCAATCAGCTGCTTGCTTTTGCCGGAGAAAAGCGCTCTCTCGGAACTCGGTTATCGCGCAGTGCCATCACCCTTTCTTGAGCTACAAGCATGACTCAGCATGCACAGCCCAACTTCCTGGTGATAGTGGCAGACGACCTGGGATATTCGGATGTAGGCTGCTATGGCTCAGAAATACACACTCCAAATCTCGATGCGCTGGGGAGGAGTGGAGCGCGTTTCACCGACTTTCATTCTGCTGCCATGTGCTCACCGACACGGTCCATGCTGATGAGTGGGACGGACCATCATCTCACCGGTTTAGGCCAGCTCAATGAATTTATCCGAGGAAGTGCGGCGCACAAGGGGAAGAAAGGCCACGAAGGATATCTGACAAGCAATATTGCTACGCTTCCAGAGGTTCTTCGAGACACTGGATATCACACCATGATGGCTGGGAAATGGCATCTTGGTCTGCGACCAGAACATGCCCCATGTTCACGGGGCTTCGATAAGTCATTTGCCTTCCTACCGGGATGTGGCAACCATTACGCTTGGGAACCTCAACTCGCAAACAGCGCAGATGAACCGAGATTCTTTGAAACGGCTGTTGCCGCTTTGCATATCGAAGGGAACAAGTACGTGGACAATGATACTTTGCCAGCGGACTTTTACTCGTCTGACTATTACGTTGATAAACTCCTGCAGTACATGAAAGAACGGCCGAAGAAAAAGCCCTTTTTTGCTTATTTGCCATTCTCTGCACCACATTGGCCTCTTCAGGCGCCAAGGGAGAGTATGGCCCCATATCGCGGTAAGTATGATGAAGGTCCGGACGTACTGCGTCAACTACGGCTTCAGGGTTTGGTTAGAGAAGGGCTCGTTGCTGAAAACACAAAACCACATCCAGTGATGGCGCCTGGTATACCAGAGTGGGATACTGCCGACCAAGCGTATCGTAATAAGTCTGCGCGATCTATGGAAGCCTTTGCAGGCATGGTAGATCGGATAGACTCTAATGTTGGCAGGGTGCTCTCTTATCTGCGCGAACAGGGCGAAATGGACAATACCTTGATTATTTTCATGAGTGATAATGGCGCAGAAGGAGCTAGTTACGAGGCTCGTGAGTGGGCTCCTGATGTGTGTCCGTGATGATCTTGCTAACGTCTAGGTGCTCAAGTATATTGGTCGCTTTTACAACAACGCTTTAGACAATATTGGGAATAAGGACAGCTTCGTTTGGTATGGTGGGCGGTGGGCTCAAGCCTCGACAGCTCCATCGCGTTTGTACAAAGAGTTCTCCACAGAAGGTGGCATCCATGTTCCGTTTATATTAAAGTATCCTGGTATGGCAGAGGGCCAAATCATTCGAGAATTCTGTACGGTGATGGACATTATGCCGACCCTTTTGGACTTGGCCGGCGCCAAGAAACCGGGAGTAGTGTATAATGGCCGAGAGGTCATTCCCATGCGTGGGTCCTCCTGGATGCCGTATTTCTCCGGTGCGACAAAGGCATTTCATGATGAGGACCATGTCACAGGGTGGGAGATCATTGGACAAGGCGCTCTTCGCAAAGGCAGATGGAAAATCAATTGGGTCGCCGAACCTTACGGAATCAACGACTGGCAATTATATGACTTGTCGGTGGACCCAGCAGAGACCAATGATCTGGGGAGCACACATCCCGAGCTTCTTCAGGAGATGATTGCACATTGGAAGGTCTATGCCAAAGAGACAGGCGTCGTCGGATTGAAACCAGAATTTGAAGAGCTTGGTATCTATGATGAGATGGACGATCCCAGAAAATGGATGAAATTCGATACCAGTGGAACCATCTTAAGGCAACTGAAGGCTGCAAAAGCCGAGAAAGCAACGAACGCTGCCTAATTCGTGATCGGTTGTGATGATCGTATTTCAGCCCGCTTTACTATAGGGGTTGTATTTACAGGCTTAATTGATCAGAGCCTTCATTTCTTGGGGGAGACCTTATTGATGAGTCGTGGCTTTTTTTAAAGGATGTCAGCTCGGTGACCCTCTCCGCCACAGTATACACAAACGTTCAATTCACGACGCCGCGCTCCTTCTTGCTATGTGAACCTACCTCGACGAGCTTCCGTGGTTGTCGGCGGAGCAGCTATTCTTGATAGGTTGTTTCCCGGCCGTGGTGATTTAGCTGTTTTGGTCTGAATTGACTGGAGCTTTTTCGTTGTGGACATATCAAGTACAAACCCCCTCTTGTTGTAACCGAACACCGCTCTTGTCTCATGTCCTTAAATGGTTGATGCCTGGCCCTGTCGAATACCAAAGCCTATCTGCCAATCAAGAGTTCCTCGTTGAGCTCGAATACTGCAAGCAATACCGTAAAGGTTTTGCTACTTTTCTGCCCAAAAACATCAGATTTCTTCTCAGCCCAGCTTAGCTCTTGGTCAAGTATAGCATTCGCAAGGCTCGAGTCTTTGCCAATTTGGTCAAATAATCCTTCGCGCGGGCCAGCCCCGTCCGTTCAATCAGGCCAACGATTGGAGTCATAGCCGAAGAGACAATGAACTGACTCTACTCTTTAAAGTCGTCCCATTTGCCTTTCTCCCAATTCGAACCCTAAGCCCTAGACGATGACATGACCATTGTCAATCTCGATGCTCATTGCCAGAGCTCGCATTTGTGGGGAATCATCGGCCTTATGATGTAACACATGCCAGCAGCTGCAACATCACTCAAGGAGATCTCCAAGTCCCTATGGAGCTTTTTCTTCCAAGAGCCGCCTGAGCTGCAGCTGCCGGACCAGCTGCTGGAACAGCTGCACGCATACCTGGAAAGGCCATCATCCTCGCAAAAGCTACACGATGAATTGCTTCACTTATATCAGACGCGGCTCAAGTCTGCACCGGCAACCCCGTACCTTGCTCCATTCTTGGAGGTCTTAAGGATACTACGGCCAGCCATCACTGACTTTGATTGCTTGTCAGTGTGGTGCGACCTGTTGGAGGAACCAATGGTCAAGTCAGTTGGGAAGACACAGCGTGTCATGCGGGGCCTTCATGCTGTTGTCCTGGATGTTCTCGAGTCGGCAGCCGATGCAGAAGATGCTGGATCGTCGACTGCGGCAAAGCTGAGAAGAAAAGTCCTCGGCCGGCTCATTGAGCTCTATCTCACTTTCAACAGATTCGAAAACGACAATCGCATCACGGTTGCTCGTGGAGCAGAGACTGTGTTGACTATAGGCTTTGGCAAGCATCACCCGAAGATGTTCCTCTCGATGGTCAATGAGTACGTGAAGAAGCCCGCAAGCCGTCTACAAACCCTCTCTCTACTCTGCTCTTTCGTGAGCCTGCAAGGCCCGCACTTGCATCAAGTTCTAGAAACACCCTTGTTTGGATCTCTGCTTTCATGCATGGAATCCGATACTTCTACAAGTGTAATATCACTTGCCCTTACCGTCTTTGTCATGTTTCTACCCCATATCTGCAGCCGTATGGCACCGCATCTAAGTCGCATATTCACCATCTATGTCCGCATAATTTGTTGGGACCAGCAGGGCGCCATACATCGAGGAGGCACTGGTACGGCGAGTAAAGGGTGGGAGAAGCTGGACTCTTCCTTTGACACCGCGCCCTCACCACCTCCTGATGTATTGGAATTCTTCACGTTCCTTTATGGGCTCTATCCAATCAATTTCCTTGCTTATATTCGCGACCCTTACGCTCTATATAATGCGAGCCAGTTTTCACCCCCATTC